>ULVM01025336.1_pt1 | contig 87249 bp, 63 predicted proteins | sample 1959451 | NCBI WGS metagenome assembly ULVM01 (sample SAMEA4835786, study PRJEB28245) | human gut metagenome | biome: gut microbiome; material: fecal sample | place: Denmark | collected 2008
ATTGCGGATGCAAAGGTAGATATTTTCCTTAAACCTGCAAACATTCCGCAGACTTTTTTTACACAGAAAAGTGTACATTTTCGCCAAGCATACAAGCAGACTTTTGATTATCAACTCATTCGCCCACGATAATCTTCATAAGAAAATTGCTTGAAAACTTCAGCTTTTCCTTCTTTTGTCCACATTGCAATGGCCGGATGGTGAATTCCATTGAACATATTCGTCTTTACAGTGGTGTAATGTATCATGTCCTCAAAGACGATTCTCTCCCCTATCTGCAGCTCATGGTCGAAACTCCACAGTCCCATATAGTCGCCGCTCAAGCAGGAGTTTCCTCCAAGGCGATAGACGTAAGGGCCCGCATCGCCCATCTCCGCTCCACGCACTGCAGGCTGATAGGGCATCTCCAGACAATCCGGCATGTGGCACGTAAAGCTAACGTTGAGAATGGCGGTACGAATGCCGCGGTTTTCCACGATGTCCACTATCTCCGAGCTCAGCACACCGGTCTGCCAAGTAAAAGCGGAACCGGGCTCAAGAATGATTTGAAGATGTGGATAGCGCCCCTTCAAGCCCTGCAACAGACGGACAAGATGCTCTACATCATAATCCTTACGCGTCATCAGATGCCCGCCTCCTAAATTCAACCACTTAATCTGTGAGAACCAGCGGGAGAATTTTCCTTCCAAGTGCTCCAATGTGTGTTCCAGCTCGTAGGAAGAAGACTCGCAGTGACAATGACAGTGAAAACCTTCAATACCCGCCGGAAGTTCTTCGGGAAGCTGGTCGGCCATTACACCGAAGCGAGTACCGGGTGCGCAGGGATTATAAAGCTCCGTTTCCACCTCAGAGTATTCAGGATTGATACGGATACCGCAGGAAATGCCGCTTCCCTCCGCCACCACTACCGGATAAAAGCGGTGGAACTGCGAAAGCGAATTGAAAGTAATATGGCTGCTGCACCGCATTATCTCCGGAAAATCGACCTCGGTATAGGCAGGCGAGTACGTATGTGCCTTACTTCCGAACTCCTCCAATGCCAGACGGGCTTCGTAGACGGAACTTGCCGTAGAGTGGTCTATATACTCCCTGAAAATGGGAAAGGAACGCCACATGGCAAATGATTTGAAAGCGAGGATTATCTCCACACCTGCGCGGTCGGCCACACTTTTTATCAGTGCGAGGTTCTTTCTCAGCAATCCTTCTTCCATAATATAGCAGGGAGAAGGGAAAAGGGAAAAGTCTTTATTTGTCATTCTTCTATCTATATTTACTATTCTAAATTGTCCGTATGTATCGTTCTAACTGTCTTTTTTTAAGATACCACGGTCCTACACTTATACCATCATCCTCTTACAAATATCCCGTTTTTGTGTGAGACAAAAGATGCGACTATCCTATGACAGCACTTTGAAACGCGCGAAGCGCAGCAAAAGTTGTTTGTCTCCCGCATTCTTGAAGCGGATGGTGGCTTTCGCATTGTCTCCTTCGCCCTCCACTTTCAAAACTTCACCCAGGCCGAAACGTTCGTGCTCTATCAGTTGTCCCTGCTGTACACGATTGGCAGACCCGCCGGCAGAAGGCGATGTACTTGCCGTATTTGCAGAAGGCGCCACCCGTTTCAGATTACGTGGAACGGTCGGCGCAATAATCTGCTGTTTCGGCCGTACAGACACACGCTCTTTTCCTCCATACGGAGCATCTTCCTTATCAGGCGCAAAGCCTCTGGCGTTCTCCCTGCGGAAAGCGACAGCTTCCTCCTCTACCCTGCGGAACATTCCCGCATCCTGAGGCAGACGCAGGAAACGTATATCTATATCCTTCAGGAAACGGCTGGGACTGCCAAACTCCATCTTGCCATATCGGAAACGCGTCTTTGCATACGATAGGAAACAGTGTTCTTCAGCACGTGTGATGGCTACATAGAACAGCCGCCGTTCTTCCTCCAATGCCCGGGGAGAGTCACCCACCATGCTGCTGGGAAAAAGATTCTCCTCCATCCCCACTACAAACACATTCTTGAACTCCAATCCCTTGGCCGAATGTACAGTCATCAGGGTTATCTTCTCATCGTCCCCATCCTTATCCGAATCCTGGTCGGTAAGAAGGGAAACTTCCGAAAGGAAGTCACCCAACAACACGTTAGGGTTTCCTTCCTCCTGCCGTTGGGCGCAAAAATCACTCATACCGTTCACCAGCTCCTCTATATTCTCCTTACGGCTCAGATTCTCGGGAGAGTTGTCTTGACACACATCATTGATGATGCCCGATTGGCGAATAATGTCAGCACCAATCTCGTAGGCATTCTTCTCCGCAGCATCTGTGATAAAGGCAGATATAAGTTCGCGGAATGCCTGCAACTTTCCCACCGTACCTTTATTGAAGTTCAAGCCATACGCCAACGGCTCACAAAGCACGGTCCACAAACTTACATTGTGCCCGGTGGCGGCAGCAATGATTTTTCCCACTGTCGTATCTCCGATACCCCGTGCAGGATAATTGATAATACGTTTGAAAGCCTCTTCATCATTGGGATTCACTATCAGACGGAAGTAAGCAATAACATCTTTGATTTCCTTGCGTTGATAGAACGATAAGCCTCCGTAAATACGGTAAGGCATACTGCGTTTGCGCATGGCTTCCTCAAAGATACGGCTCTGCGCATTGGTACGGTAGAGTATCGCAAAATCAGAGTAGGCATAGCGCTTTTCACGCCGCAGTTCAGCTATCTTATTCACCACAATATCCCCTTCTTCCACATCACTGTATGCCTGGTACACACCAATGGCCTCTCCCTTCTCCTTTTCCGAGAACACTTCCTTGCGTATCTGCCACTGGTTCTTTTCTATCAGGCTGTTGGCCGCGCGGACAATGGTCTGGGTGGAACGGTAATTCTGCTCCAGCTTGAAGACCTTCGTATCGGGATATACTTTCGTAAAGTAGAGAATATTGTCAATATCAGCACCACGGAAGGAGTAGATACTCTGTGCATCATCCCCCACCACACAGACATGCTGATGGTTCTTGGCAAGTTGCAGCACAATGCTGTGCTGTGCAAAATTGGTATCCTGATACTCATCTACCAGAATGTAACGGAACTGGTCCTGATAACGCGCCAACACCTCGGGGTGGTCCCGGAACAGCAGGAATGTGTAGAACAGCAAATCGTCGAAGTCCATCGCATCTGCCTGCCGGCAACGCTCCCAATATCTCTGGTAGATGTCGCGAAGCGCCGGAACCTTGGCTGCACGGTCTCCTTCGTAAGCCTCCTTGTTGTTGGCATAGCCTGCCGGAGAAACCAGATGATTCTTGGCATTCGAGATACGCGCCTGCACCATCCCCGGCTTGTACACTTTCTCATCCAGCCCCATTTCCTTGATAATGGAACGTATCAAGCTTTTACTGTCTGCCGTATCGTAAATGGTAAACTGCGAAGTGAAGCCGATATACCCGGCCTCGACATGCAGAATGCGCAGGAACATGGAGTGAAAGGTTCCCATCCACAGATGGCGCGCCCTCTCCGGCCCCACCTGACGGGCTATACGCTCCTTCATTTCGCGCGCCGCCTTGTTGGTAAAGGTCAATGCCAGAATGTTCCAAGGCTGGTAGCCATTCTCCAGCAGATAAGCAATCTTGTAGGTCAGCACGCGCGTCTTTCCCGAACCGGCACCGGCTATCACCAGTGACGGACCGTCATTGTATAACACCGCGTTCCGTTGTCCTTCGTTCAGTTCCTCTATATAATCGGGCATATCCGTATAATCTTAAAATGATGATATTTTTTCTTCCTTTGTTTTTACGGAGGCAAAGATAAAAAAAGCTTCGGAGACGTACGAACATTTCTATAGGTTATAGTGTTTATATAGTAAAGTTCCAAAATTAAATAATTGAAACTTATGAATACAATATTAACGATTTTAATGATAACAGTTATGACTTACGAAATGCCAAAACTTCCCTACACCAACAATGCACTGGAACCTGTAATCAGTCAGCAAACCATAGATTACCACTACGGTAAACATCTGCAAACCTATGTGAACAACCTCAACAACCTCGTTCCGGGAACGGAATTTGAAGGCAAAGACCTGGTAACCATTGTTGCCACAGCACCGGACGGTGCCATCTTCAACAATGCAGGACAAGTGTTGAACCACACATTATACTTCTTACAGTTTGCTCCGAAGCCTGCCCACAGCGAGCCTACCGGCAAGCTGGCAGAAGCCATCAAACGCGACTTCGGCAGCTTTGAGAATTTCAAGAAGGAATTCAACGCGGCAGCTGTCGGCTTGTTCGGCTCCGGATGGGCTTGGTTGTCTGCCGACAAGAACGGCAAACTCCACATCACCAAAGAAGCCAACGGTAGCAATCCGGTACGCGCCGGTCTTGTTCCGCTACTCGGATTCGACGTGTGGGAACATGCCTACTATCTTGATTACCAGAACCGCCGTGCCGACCATGTGAACGAACTGTGGAGCATCATCGACTGGGATGTAGTAGGTAAAAGACTGAAATAAGTAACAAGGTCCCACTAAACATGTTAATGACGCATTCTTGAGCAACTAAGGTTCAAGAATGCGTTTTCTTGTTTAAAATAGCCATCTAACATATTTTAAAGAAATTCTTTGGCTTCTACCATAAGTATTCATTAACTTTGCTAAACTTAAAAGTTAAACAAAAGAAATGAAACTCATCGTAGTAACAGCACCCACATTTTTTGTGGAAGAAGACAAGATTATCACGGCACTATTCGAAGAGGGGCTGGATATTCTACATCTGAGGAAGCCGGAAACTCCCGCCATGTATTCAGAACGGCTTTTAACGCTGATACCCGAAAAATACCATAAGCGCATCATTACCCATGAGCACTTCTACCTGCAGGAAGAGTTCAGCCTGATGGGGATTCATCTAAACACCCGCAATCCCAAAGAGCCCCACGACTATTCGGGCCACATCAGTTGCACCTGCCATTCACTGGACGAAGTGCAGAACAAGAAGCATTTCTATGACTATCTGTTCCTAAGCCCGATATATAATTGCATCACAAAGTCCGGAGTCACGTCCGGCTTCACAGCCGAAGAGTTGCGGCAAGCAGGAAAAAGTAAGGTCATAGACAGTAGAGTCATGGCTTTGGGAGGCATTACTCCCGACAACATACTGGAGATTAAGGATTACGGATTCGGTGGTGCCGTTGTAATGGGTGACTTATGGAATAAATTCAATGCCTGCACCGACCGCGATTATCTGGAAGTAATCCGCCACTTCAAGAAGTTGAAGAAAATGGCTGATTGAGCCTTCTTGGACTGGCAAATCAAAATTTACCGTACTCTTTGTATTCAATACCGGCAGGCAACGTGAAATAGAAGGTGGAGCCTTCCCCTTTCTTAGACTCCACACCGATACCTCCCCCATAGTGCTCCACAATAGATTTGGTGATGGAAAGCCCCAACCCCGTACCTTTGATATTGTAGTTCATCTTCACAAACCGTTCAAAGATGGCATGTCTTCCCACTTCATCGATACCACAGCCTGTATCTGCCACATAAAAATAGAAGTTATGGTTGCTCAATCTCCTGCAACCGATTTTCACACTGCCCATCTCCGTAAACTTCAAGGCGTTCCTCACCAAGTTACCTATGACTTGGGCAAAACGCACGCGGTCCACCACCAAACGGCATTGAGGCAACCGTTCTACAAACTCCACCTGAATGCCCGTGGGATGCGAGCGCATATTCTCCGTCGTACAGACTTCATCAATCAGCGCGTTTACATCCACTTCTCCATCGTTATATTCCAGAGTATTTGCCTCAATCTTCGAATAGTCCAGCAAGTCATTGACCAGTTGCAGCAGCGAGTCCTTGTTATCATTAATCTCCTTCAGAAAAGCCATACGGGTTTCTCTGTCCAGATCATCCATTTCGGCAAGCATAGTTGTAAAGCCTACAATGGCATTCAAAGGAGTACGAATTTCGTGAGTCATATTAGCGATGAAAGCATTCTTCAGCTGGTTGGATTCTTCGGCAACCTCATTGATGCGCTGCAACGTCTTCAACCTTTTGCTCTTGCTGATGGAAATGATTATCATGATGACCAAAAGCAGAATGACAATTATCCCAAAACTATATACCAATGCTTCATTATTCTGATAGAAGTCATTCGTCCAAACATCGTATGCTGCCGTAATTGTCAATATCATCGTTTTTTGCTTGCTTATTGGAAACTATAAAATTATGGGAAGCAAATATACTAAAGAAAATACAAATAAATTAATAGAAACTACAGTTTTTTCCAACAAAATAGGCCGCATGCCATTACCAAGTAAAGCATGCAGCCCATAAATGTCATTATTCAGTATTATTGAAATCAGCCTTCAATGGCAGCCTGCGCCGCAGCCAGACGTGCAATAGGCACACGGAACGGAGAACAGCTGACATAATTCAAGCCAACTTTGTGGCAGAACTTCACAGAAGAAGGCTCACCGCCATGTTCGCCGCAGATACCGCACTTCAAATCCGGACGGATAGCACGTCCCTTTTCAGTAGCCATGCGCACCAACTGTCCTACACCATTCTGGTCGAGTACCTGGAACGGGTCTACTTTCAGAATCTTCTTCTCCAGATAAATCGGGAGGAAGGAAGCGATATCGTCGCGTGAATAACCAAATGTCATCTGAGTCAAGTCGTTCGTACCGAATGAGAAGAACTCGGCAGAGGAAGCAATGCGGTCGGCAGTCAAGGCGGCACGCGGAATCTCAATCATTGTACCTACCTTGAAGTCGATGCTGTCACCCACTTCTTCAAACAACTGGGCAGCCTCAGCACGAATCACTTCTTCCTGCTGCTTGAACTCATACAAGATACCGGTCAGAGGCACCATGATTTCAGGATGGGTTTCAACACCTTCCTTCTTCAATTCCAAAGCAGCACCCAGGATGGCACGCGTCTGCATCTGTGTAATTTCAGGATATGTATTTCCCAAACGGCAACCACGATGACCCAACATCGGATTATGCTCACAAAGTGCCTCAACACGTTGCTGGATATACTGGAGGCTCACGCCCATCGTATCTGCCATTTCCTGCTGTCCCTTCAGGTCATGGGGAACAAACTCATGCAAAGGAGGATCAAGCAGACGCACCGTCACCGGACAGCCTTCCATTGCCTTGAAAATTCCCTTGAAGTCAGCTTGCTGGTAGGGAAGAATCTTAGCCAAAGCCTTGCGGCGCCCTTCTGCATTTTCTGCCAGAATCATCTCGCGCATGGCTTTAATCTTCTCGCCTTCAAAGAACATGTGTTCCGTACGGCAAAGACCGATACCCACAGCGCCAAAATTACGTGCTACTGCGGCATCATGAGGAGTATCCGCATTGGTACGAACCTGCAGCTTCGTATATTTGTCTGCCAAATCCATCAGTTCCGCAAAGTCACCGGACAGCTCAGCCGCTTTTGTCTCCACCTTGTCTTTATATACTTCACCGGTGCTTCCGTTCAAGGAGATATAGTCACCTTCTTTCAACAGTACACCATCCACTTCCACTGTACGCGCCTTGTAGTCGATGTTCAAGGCACCTGCACCAGACACACAGCACTTACCCATACCACGAGCAACCACTGCCGCATGCGAAGTCATACCACCGCGGGCAGTCAGGATACCTTCGGCAACTGCCATACCTGCCAAATCTTCCGGAGAAGTCTCGATACGTACCATCACCACACGCTTGCCGGCAGCATGCCATTCGGCAGCATCATCGGCAAAGAATACGATTTGTCCCGTAGCGGCACCCGGAGAAGCGGGAAGACCACGAGTCAACACCTTAGCTTGTTTCAGAGCTGTCTTATCAAATACCGGGTGGAGCAGTTCGTCCAACTTATTGGGCTCACAACGCATCAATGCAGTCTTTTCGTCAATCATACCTTGATGGAGCAAGTCCATGGCAATCTTCACCATAGCGGCTCCGGTACGCTTACCGTTACGGGTCTGGAGGAACCAGAGTTTACCCTCTTGTACTGTAAACTCCATATCCTGCATATCACGGTAGTGATTTTCGAGTTTTGTCTGCAAAGCATCCAGTTCCTTATAGATTTCCGGCATAGCCTCCTCCATGGAAGGATATTTGCTGACACGTTCTTCTTCGCTTACACCGGCTAATTCAGCCCAACGTTGAGAACCGATTTTTGTAATCTGTTGCGGAGTACGGATACCGGCAACCACGTCTTCACCTTGTGCATTAATCAAATACTCGCCATTGAAAAGGTCCTCACCGGTAGCAGCATCGCGGCTGAAGCAAACACCCGTAGCAGAGCTCTCGCCCATATTACCGAATACCATAGCCTGAACGCTTACGGCAGTACCCCATTCGTCAGGAATTCCCTCCATCTTACGATACAAGATGGCGCGTTCGTTCATCCAGGAGTTGAATACGGCACAAACGGCACCCCACAACTGCTCGTAGGCACAAGTCGGGAAGTCTTTTCCGGTTTGTTCTTTCACCGCAGCCTTGAACTTCTTCACGAGTTCCTTAAGGTCTTCCACCTCAAGCTCGTTATCCAGCTTCACGCCTTTAGCATGTTTCACCTCTTCTATAATAGCCTCGAACGGGTCTACATCTTCCTTGTTCACCGGTTTCATGCCCAGCACCACGTCGCCATACATCTGCACGAAACGACGGTAAGAGTCCCATGCAAAGCGTGCATTGCCCGTCTTGCGCGTCAGGCCTTCCACCACTTCGTCATTCAAGCCAAGATTCAGGATAGTGTCCATCATGCCCGGCATGGAAGCGCGCGCACCCGAACGTACGGAAACCAGCAACGGATTCTCCACATCACCGAATTTGGAACGCATCAGTGTTTCCACATGGGCAATGGCTTGTTCAACTTCATTCTTCAACAGAGCAACGACTTTATCCTGCCCCATTTCATAATATTCCGTACAAACTTCTGTCGTTATTGTAAAGCCCGGAGGAACCGGAACCCCTATAAGGTTCATTTCTGCAAGGTTAGCACCTTTCCCACCCAAAAGGTTTCTCATATCGGCCTTTCCTTCTGCCTGGCCGTTACCAAAGGTATAAACTCTTTTTTTGTCCATAATATAAATTTAAAGTTTTTGATAGTGATTTCTCTTTTCTGCTCGCAAATCTAAGTATATTTCGCAGACTAGAAAACTTTTTCAGAAAAAACTTTATGCTAAAATGCAATTTCGACATTGCAATCTTTAATATTTCATTTCATAGAGAGAAATCCCGAAAAAATGTCTATTTTTGCCGAAGAATTTATTAGATTGGTGTAAAAGTGGCAAGAAAGAGAAAAGAACTTCCCCTACTGGAGAAGGTGACAATTACGGATGTGGCTGCCGAAGGAAAAGCCATCGCAAAAGTCAATGATTTGGTGATTTTCGTACCATATGTCGTCCCCGGCGATGTAGTTGACCTGCAAATTAAGAGAAAAAAGCATCATTATGCTGAAGCCGAGGCTGTGAAATTCCATGAATATTCGGCAGTACGGGCAGTTCCATTCTGCCAACATTATGGTGTATGCGGCGGTTGTAAATGGCAGGTTCTCCCCTATTCCGAGCAAATCAAGTATAAGCAAAAACAAGTAACGGACAACCTCACCCGCATCGGCAAAATCGAATTGCCGGAAATCTCTCCGATATTAGGTTCAGAAAAAACTCAGTTCTACCGGAATAAACTGGAGTACACTTTTTCCAACAAACGTTGGCTGACGACAGAAGAGGTTCAGCAGAATGTAGTGTACGAACAGATGAATGCCGTAGGCTTCCATATTCCCAATGCTTTCGATAAAGTGCTTGCCATAGAAAAGTGCTGGTTGCAGGACGATATATCCAACCGCATCCGCAATGCGGTACGCGACTATGCCTACCAGCACAACTATTCCTTCATCAACCTGCGTACGCATGAAGGAATGCTACGCAATATGATTGTGCGTACCTCTACCACCGGCGAACTGATGGTAATCCTCATCTGCAAGATAGAGAAAGAGGAGGAAATGGCTCTGTTCAAGCAAATGCTGCAATACATAGCAGATACATTCCCCGAAATCACTTCCCTGCTATACATTATTAATAATAAGTGCAACGATACCATCACCGACCTCGAGGTACACACCTTCAAGGGAAAAGACCACATCTTCGAGGAAATGGAGGGACTGCGCTTCAAGGTAGGTCCCAAATCTTTCTATCAGACCAACTCCGAACAAGCCTACAACCTCTACAAAGTAGCACGCAACTTTGCCGGACTGACCGGTAACGAGCTTGTTTATGACCTTTATACCGGCACGGGTACCATTGCCAATTTCGTATCCAAGCACGCACGCCAGGTAATCGGCATAGAATATGTGCCCGAAGCCATTGAAGACGCCAAGGTCAATGCCGAGATTAACGGAATTAAAAACACATTGTTCTTTGCCGGAGATATGAAAGACATGCTGACACAAGACTTCATCAACCAATACGGCCGTCCCGATGTCATCATCACCGACCCTCCCCGTGCCGGAATGCACCAGGATGTAGTGGATGTCATTCTGTTTGCCGAGCCCAAACGCATCGTATACGTCAGCTGTAATCCGGCTACGCAGGCGCGCGACCTGCAACTGCTCGATGCGAAATATAAAGTGAAGGCCGTTCAACCGGTAGACATGTTCCCGCACACCCACCATGTGGAAAACGTAGTATTATTGGAATTAAAAGATTGAAAGTACAAGTAGTTTTCAATCGTAAATTGTAAATTGTCTAATCGTAAATTAAAACCAGTCGTGGCAAAAGAAAAAATTACAGCAAGAGCCCGCACACAATATACGGACTACATGGTGAAGGAACCGATGGAGCTCATGGAGTTTCTGGCAGCTAAAATGCCGGACGCCAGCCGCACCAAGCTGAAATCATTGCTGAGCAAACGCATTATATATGTGGACAGCGTTATCACTACACAATACAATTTTCCTCTGAAACCGGGTATGAAAGTACAAATCAGCCGTGAGAAGGGACGTAAAGAGTTCAACCATAAACTGATGAAGATTGTATACGAGGATGCCTATATCATCGTGATAGAGAAGATGCAGGGTTTGCTGTCCGTCAACACTGACCGGCAAAAGGAACGTACCGCCTATACCATCTTGAATGAATACGTGCAACGCTCGGGCAAGCAGCACCGTGTACACATCGTGCACCGCCTGGACCGTGACACCTCCGGCTTGATGATGTTTGCCAAAGACGAGAAGACCCAACGTACACTACGCGATAACTGGCATGACATTGTAACAGACCGGCGATACGTAGCCGTGGTGGTCGGCGAGATGGAAAAAGATGCAGGAACCGTGGTTTCTTGGTTGACAGACCGCAAGCTGTATGTATATTCAAGTCCGACAGATGACGGGGGACAAGAATCCATTACGCATTACCGTACCATCAAACGAGCCAATGGATACTCTCTCGTTGAACTGAACCTGGAAACGGGACGAAAAAACCAGATACGTGTACACATGCAGGATTTGGGGCATCCCATTATCGGCGACGGACGCTATGGACTGGAAGACGTAAATCCTATCGGACGCTTGGCCCTGCATGCTTTCAAACTCTGTTTCTATCATCCCGTCACGGGAGAGCTGATGCGGTTTGAAACACCTTATCCGGGAGAGTTCAAGAAATTGGTTTTGAAAAATAAATAGAAGATTTCTTATAAAAAATGTTCCCTATACAATGAGTATAGGGAACATACAAATAATCCTATTTTTTATTCCATGTATAATGTGAAATTAAAACCCGGAGAATCATCCGAAAAGAAGAATGTACCCCATAGCTGATTACCACTGACTCTGACATCATCCATATAAGAAATGCCACCATATCTGCCATAATCTAATACAAGATTTCTACTATAACTATCTTCCCACCACCATTGAAAACGGAATGAATCATAATATTCCCCATTGCGATAACGTTGAACTTCTTCTCCGAAACCATCTGCCCCGAAAGAAAATGTACTAATCACCGACATACCAAAGTCATCCAACATGCCTACATCGCCTGTCCATGAACGACCGATAATAGTAGAATCCACTACATCTTGATCGTCTTCACAAGAAGACAAGCCTATACATAGGACAGACAGTAAAAACAACTGCACCAAAAACTTCATAACCTTTATTTATTTATATAATTTGCATCTGTCAACATCACAACTTTTCCTTCTATCTTACCGGAAAGATAATGGTCACGCACCCATACATTCTCAAAGTATTTCACTTTACCATCTGCAAAAGTCAACTTCAAAGTCTCTTTGCTATCATCTGTCCAACGCCAATTAAACTCCCGATCATAAGTCACTTTACCGTCCGTAGTGTAAGTTGTGGATACTTCCTGCCCCTTGTTATCTTTCTTATAAAATCTTAGTTGATACGCACCAGTCACAACACCATCACTTTCGTAATCTTCAACCCATGTTCTTTCACACAATTTGTCGTCACTATTCTGCATAGTATAATACACATCATCCCCACAAGACGCCAGCCCAATCGTAAATACACACAACAGCAATATCTTCACATAATTCAAAGTCTTCATAAGTTATCGAGTTTAGTTAATACTTGCGGACAAACATACACAAAAAAAATGAAACACTTAATACTTATCCTGGAATTTCTTGTAGAAGACAAGGAATAAAATAAATCCCATCAGTGCAAACGGTACGCCTGCCAATGCGGGATAACGATAGCCTCCACTCAAGGCAAGGCCTCCGATATAGGCTCCGATAGCATTCCCCAAATTGAAAGCCATCTGCACACAAGCGCCTCCCAACATTTCTCCTCCAGGGGCCACACGAATCATCAACACCTGCTCCGGACTGGAGACGGCAAACAAACCTGCCGTACAGAGTGTCATCAATATTGCCGAACACCACGGATGGGGCGAGAGTAAAAATATCAATAATAAAATAACACATATCATCCCTTGCACCACCGTACCTACCTTTCCCGGAGTGTACCGGTCGGACATGCGCCCACTGACCAGATTGCCGACAACCATTCCGAATCCTGCCAGTACCATCAGCGCTGTAATGCTTTCCGCACTAAAACCGGAAACCTCGGTCAGCAACGGGGTGATGTAGCTATACCAGCAGAATACGCCACCGTTGCCCAAAGCCGTAGCTCCCAATATGAGCCACGGCGCCGGCTTCTTCAAAAAACGGAACTGTCCTTTAAATCCCGTGTCTTTCAGTCCTTCGACCTGCGGTACCCAACGCCAAATGTAGTACAATGTTATCAATCCCCAGGCACCTACCAGCAGAAACGTGGCACGCCAAGACAATGTATGGCTCAACGAAGTACCCAACGGCACCCCAAACAGATTGGCCACAGTCATTCCCGCTATCATAATTGAAACCGCCTCCGAGCTTTTCCCCTTATCAGCCAATTTTCCCGCAACAATGGAAGCCACCCCAAAATAAGCGCCATGAGGAAGTCCGGAAACAAAACGTCCCAACAGCAAGACCCAATAATTGGGTGCCATAGACGCACAAATATTACCCACAATCATTAATGCCATCAAGACCAGCAGAATCTGCTTCAACGGGCGTTTACGGGCCAGGAGCAGCATGGGCGCACCAAAACAAACACCCAACGCATACGCAGAAATGAAATGACCGGCCACGGGAATGCTGATTCCCAAATCAGTAGCCACATAGGGCAAAATACCCATCATCGTAAATTCGGCAATCCCTAGCCCCAATGTGCCGAACGCCAATGCAATAAGACTCTTCTTCATACCTTAAAAAACAACCTATATTTTTTACCGGGCGCAAAGATAATGACATTGCATTCTCCAAATAAAAAGGATACCGAATTATTTTCAGTATCCTTCTTCATTTTTTATCTTATATCAATTGTATACCCACCTTTAAAGACTCCTCCCGGCGCCAAGTGCTGCATCCAGTCCTTATCCTTATATTCGCCCTTATAATGGGCACGGTCACAACGCCCGTACCACGGCTCGATGCAGACAAACGGAGCATTCTTGGCCGGAGGCGACCACAACCCCACCACCGGAGTGTCGAAATACAGACTGAGATAGGGCTTCTTCTCCTTATTATATAATGTAACTTCTTTCACTTGACTGTTTTCCAGAATCAGGGCATCTTTATCAAAGGAGTGGATGTCCAAAGGCAGCAGGCCATCTGTCAACTCAAGCAAATATTCCTTATCCGGAGCGGCACATCCTTTCTCGGAGATAAGGATATAGTGCAAACCTTCCGTCTTATCAAAGCCGAAATATCCACGGTCCGTTGTCTCCGTATCATAGTCCGGGTAATAGAAAGCCGGATGGGCCCCTATCTGGAAGTGCATTTCGCGTGTTCCGGTATTGATGACTTTCCAAAGCACCTCAATCTTCTTTCCCTCTATCCGATAGCCTATCTCAAGGCAAAACGGGAAAGGATATTTCTTGCGTGTTTCCTCACTGTCAACCAGTCGATAACGCACTTCATCTTCCAGTTCAAGCATCAATTCAAAATCCATATCGCGGGCAAAACCGTGTTGCGTCAATGCGTAGGAAACGCCTTCGTGACGGTATTCATTCTCCCAAACGCTGCCTACAATGGGAAAAAGCACCGGAGAATGCCGTTTCCAGAAAGCGGGGTCTGCCTGCCAAAGATATTCTTTTCCATCATGCAAGATACTGCATAACTCGGCCCCATGTGGGGAGACTTTAATTGTCAGTTCTGAATTAGAAAGTGTTTTCATATCATATATTTCATTTTGTTATTTTCTCATATAGTGTACTTGAAAGCATTGATGCTTATATCTAATCTTCAAGCCGGCCTCCCTTCTTGCTTTTATCACTAATACTTTTGATGACATTCAGATAATCTTGTTCCACATCACTGAGCGTGCGTTGTTTGTATTTACAATACTCGTTTGTGGCATGTTCCATGGCTTCTAAATGTGACACTTTACCCGAATCCATTAGCAGCTGCTCACCGGTCATGGTAAGAATCCTATCCAGATAATTAGCCCAATCATTCATAGTCATTGGCTGTTCTTTTTCAGCTTGCCGTTCTGCAAAGTCAAGATAACCGGACACCAATTGTCCCATGGCTCTGAGTTCCTTTTCATCCAAATAGTTCTTGGCGGTGCGGGCTTCGGTCAGTGTGGGTTGATTCCCTTTGAACGTAAGGAGTCCCATAAAGTCTTTTTCCGAATCAGCGCGTTCCACAATCAGTTCTGCGGCGGTACGGCCATGGATGGCAAAGTGTATCTTGTTTTGCACCTTTTTAAAGAACTCCTGCGAAACGGAGGCTCGTGGGTCATAATCAATACTTGTAGCATAGATTTCCAGCACCTGGCGGTAGAACACTTTCTCTGTGGCACGTATATCACGAATGCGTTCCAACAGTTCCTTCCAATAACCGCCACCGCCCAGTTTTTTTAGACGTTCGTCGTCAAGGGTGAATCCCTTGGTGATGTATTCTTTCAACCGCAGGGTGGCCCATTGCCTAAAGCGGGTCGCAATGATAGAACGGACACGATAACCAAGAGCTATAATCATATCGAGATTATAAAACGGAATTTCACGATTTATCATGCGCTCACCCTCTTGACGAACCTGTCGGAATTTCCGACAAGTTGCCTCTTCATCTAATTCACCCTCTTCGTAGATGTGCTTTATATGTTCTACTATATTGGTTCTTGAGGTCTGGTACAACTCGCACATCTGCGCTTGAGTAAGCCACAAAGTGTCTTCCTCAAGCTTCACATCTATTTTAGTCAGACCATCGTTGTCTGTATAAATCAGTATTTTATTATTTTCTTCCATCTTCATTAATTCTGCTTTTATATAGACACTCATTCTGCCAAACAAATCAATTGCCGAATATCCTTGTCATAAGTTATAGACTTGCCATTCATTATATGCATCACAGCTTGCTCTATGATAGTAAAAGGAACGATAAACCATTCTTTAGGTCTTTTCCCGTCTACATTTACTTGCAACTGAACGCTACTGAAAAGTTTGTGTATCAATGATTCAAACACAGAACTTTTCACATTATAGACCCGCCATGTTGCCACTACTTCTACATCGGCGTATAAATACGTAGGTTCATTTTTAGCATTGACTATCCTTGTTTCCAATGGCATAGTAGTAAAACCAATCTTATAAAGATTAGGTATAGCTGCTATTTCAGGGTTATCCGACAAAGAACGGAGTACATATATCATGCCACTTTCCACATCTTGCGCATTGATAGAAAATTTCTTATCAAGATAATCTTCTTCAATATCCGACACATCTTGTACTGTATATCCTGCATGATATAGATTTTTGCACAATGTTTGCATAAAGATGCCCGACTCCATGCCATTTTCATAAATACAGCGCGTGCGACTATTATTTCGTCCATGCCTGTTTTTCTCTATCCGCTCCATTCCTGCTATATATACCAATATACCATCTTCTACAAAATATCGCCCTTGGGCTACATGGACTTCTTTAAATTTTATCAAACGGCATTTCCCGGACTTCAATCCTGCATGAATCTCTTTAAAGCCTCTTTCAAACTGATTAAAATCTTCACATTTTATTCGTTGTGCTACATGATCGGCCTCCTTTCTCTCTTCCAGCCGTTGTTTCATATAGTCAGGCAAATCAAACAAGCTATGATTCGTTTGTTCAACATCCGCAAAGATAGGGTCGTCCAGAATATCATCTAATTGTTGTTCTTCCGTTTTATTAAACTCGTTCAAAACACCTACTGTATCATAAACCTTACACCGTTTTTTCTTCTTAGAGTCATTAAGAATTCCCTTTAATTGGTTATAAAGAGCACGTTCCTCACGTTTATCGCAATTCTGCGGTAAACGCCGGTTCGTTTCGACAAATTCCACAATATTCTGAAAACCTGCAATCAGTCGGTCACTTGCTTTCACTTTCCTTTTCGGGGCAGTCACATCCGCCAAAAGAGGGTCTGCAAAAATCTTTTTCAGTTCTTCATCCCAATTTATCATAACCTTACTTTGAAAGTGATTGTTGTTTCAATTTACGAAGATATTCGATAGCCATTGCAATACGTCTGCCATTAGCATCGGCTTCATTCATAGTAGGCACGCTTCCATTGTGTTCCTCCCGCCATTTAGGAAGATATTTAGTGAAGAGAAGAATGGCTTCCTCCTTAGTCATATCTTCACGGTTAGACTCTATCTCGTATTGAATGACGCGCAGCACTTCCGGAGTCAATGACTTTGACAAGATTTCGTATGCACGTTGAAACGGATTTATTGAATCTATCAAATTAATGGACAAATCATTGATATTAATAAACTTGTTGGCAAGGCGAATGAATCTATTTCCGCTATCATCGGTTGTTATTTCTTCTCCTTGCGTGGCAATCGCCAGTATGGCGTGTTTGGCGACTTGGTCTGTTTCTTCCTCGGTCAGTTCCGGGTATTTCTCTTTTATAACCTTTGGAATGAACACTTGCGTTATGATTTCAGCTGTTTCCGTGCCAATAATGGCTTCACGGATTTTTTTATCCGACAAAGTGGATGCAATTAACGTATCAAGGTCATTATCAATGATAGACTGGGCGCGTTCCGTTGGTACGGGCAGACCTTCTACAGAAATGGTATGTTTTTTATCTTTTCTTGTTACCATATCAATATCAGCATCATCTTCATCACGTTTAGTTTTAAAGTTCCAGCGAGGTGCCATCACTTGCTCCATCAACAGAGATGCAGAAATAGCTTTCAAGAAATCGTTTACAGCCATTGACACATCATCCTGCGCGGCATCCGGGCAAGGTATCAGATTTATAAACTGAGCATGTGTCTTTCCTTCACAATCACGCGTACAACGACCGATAATCTGTACAATTTCAGTCAATGAAGAGCGTATGCCGATAGTGATACAGCATTCGCACCAAGCCCAATCAAACCCTTCTTTAGCTGTGCCCAATGCAATCAAGATATCAAGAGCATCACGTGAATTCATACGCTGCAAATAAGCCTGAAGTGCATCCCTGCGTGATTTATTGTCTTCTACCAAATCACCGACTTTTAAGATACAACCATCGGGTGTCCGCACATGATAGATATAATGTTCATAGTCAATCTCTATAACCTCACCAATACATCTGACAATATCAGCCACTTCATCATGTTTATGGGCATACGAAGTCTTTGAATTTACGTTAGGTATATGTATCAAAGTCTTCTTTGTTGTATCAAGTGCTTCGGGAATAGCACTGATATATTTACCGGTAAAGAACTGATAGCCTATTCCAAGACTTTTCAGATACTTATATCCACTAAGTTGCTGATAATAATTATAGTTTATTGACGGCTGAAATTTTGCTTCATCTTCCGGACGCATTACAGGAACAGCATCCCCACGAAAATAGCTACCAGTCATAGCCAATATATGAGCCGAAGTCTCATTAAGCAGTCTCCGCACGAGTTCACCCAAATTATTGGTTGCACTACCCGATGTATGATGAAATTCATCTATACCCAAAAACACATCGTTCAATTGTTCGTTTGGAATATCTTTCATCGCATTACGTAAAGTGGCGTGCGTACAAATAAGGATTTGAGCCGTAGTATCGGGCAATAGAAATTCGGATAGCACTTTACGCTTTGATGTTTCCGTTCCAAGTGAATTGCACAGATTATAATAAGGTGTTACCTGCCAATCGGCAAAGAAACCAAGCTTGGAGAGTGGAGTATTATTAAAAGAGCGACCAATAGACTGTTCCGGTACAGATACAATGACTTTTCTAATACCTTGATGTGCCAATTTATCAAGAGCAACAAACATCATTGCACGACTTTTGCCAGACGCAGGGGGGGCTTTCACTAATAGATATTGACGATGTCGATGCTCGTACACCATCGCTTGCATCTCGCGCATCCCTAATTCATTGGTTGCGCTTGATTGCCCCGTTTGGGCATATTTTATTTCTACAAGGTTTTCCATACTATTTGTATATTTTTCTTAGATAGTTAATAAAAGCACACCCTGTTACTAAAACAAATATTGCTTCATCCATTGTTGGTTCCTCTATTTGTTCCATCCAAGCATGCCTTATTCCTGTATTAGGTTGATTTGTGTAGTGATATAAAGCCTTCATTGAACTTTTGATTTGAGGATGTAAAGTATTGAACTTCTTAAATGCGTCATCAAATGTATTTGTTTTTGTTATTTTACGTCCAACTACTTCAACAGCACTTATAGCTTCTTTTATCGCATTACGAGTACTCAATCGTGGATTACTGGGAGACATTAGTTTCAAACACTCTGATAAATGAGCTACAACTTCACAATCTGCAGAGCCTAAAGCTTCATCTATTGTTGCCAATTCACTTACCGATGTTGTTTCTATAAAAACATCATTGATAACCCTATAGGCATAATTCAATCTATCAAATTCTCTATTCAAGTCTTCTATAAATGAATTTAATGCAACTTCATTTATATCTTTCTGTAATATATATTTAGACTTACAATCACTTATTTGTTGCCTATGGTATGCGATAATCCATTCTATTGCATCAAGCCGCTTATACCAGTCATTCGCTTCATTAGCGACAAATGCTCTATAATAAAAAGACTTTTTATCTATCTCTTCAAATCTCAAATTCAAATAGTACCTGGCAAAATCAGAATTCATTTGATACAATTCATCATAACTAAAGCCATACTTATTATACAATTCTGTAAAAGAATTCATAACCGTATTAAGAATAGCACCTGATAATTCTTCGCGCACAATCACATCCGCAGGCTTAACATAGCCATATCGTTGAGAAAAAGGTATATTCATTTTTTAATCATTTTAGTATACAATTTAAACAAGCATTCAAGACGTTCTTCGTCCGAAGCAAAAGGTTCTGGACGGTAATAACTATCTACAGCAAGGTCAAGGCGTTGATGAGCCTCTCTCAAATCTTCCGGCATTGATTCGGGATTATACATTTCACCAAGAGTCATATCAAAATGTTGGTCACGAATATCAAGCACTTCTTGTGCCAACGCTTCCAGTTCCTCTCTTTGTGCATCATTAATAGAGGGGAAAGGAAAAGTGTTATAGCAAAGTTGGGCAGAATAACGATATCGGGTTTCCAATCGCCCTCCTATTGTCTTTACCCAAGCCATATGCATCTTACTCGTAAGAATACTAAAAAGCCAAAGGGGAGCATCATAAACAGCAAAAGCTGAATTTGAAACAACAACTCCCGCTTTCAAATATCCAATCGGAATATATTCACGACGTTCAGAAGATACAGCAGGAATAATAATACATTCGCTTTCTTTATAACGAATTTCACCAAATTTATAAGGAAAGGCTGCCAATTTTCGTGTAGCTCCTTTTTTACTATTTAAACGCATTGTTTTACATTTCTCAATTCTTCTATGCAATTCTTCATTCTTGAGAGCAATAGCAAAACTTTCATCTGTTATCCAAAAGCAATAACGTTGTTTATCATTTATAAACTCTTCTGCCCCCACAAACGGCTTCACAAAAAAAGAAATCTCTGGATATTGTGTCTCAAAAGTTTCTTTTTCTTCCACTGTAAGAATAAAAGCTCCATCATCCTTCGGTGCATTTCCTAAAGTCATCAAAGGAAGATTGTTAATAGGTGCATTTGTGGGGTACACAATATTTGTATTAGATGCAATAATATATGGAGATATATTTTGTACTTCTATGGAACTACCCCACATAAAAATATACTTATTCTTATCCCTATTAGTCGGTTTTATACCTATTATCGTGCATGTAACACCAGCATTATTTTTAGCATTATTTCCCCATTTAAACGAACTATATGCAAAATATATACTGATTACAGAGAGTAATTGCGACCACAATAAAGAAACTTGAATCCCTTGACAAATTGAATTTGTAGTAACAAAAGAACATAAAGATTGAGTGTGTTCTATATATTTTGCTCCTTTATAAAACCAGCATGCTATATAATCTAAGTCTTTGTATTTATCGAAAATGTTTTCGAACACAAAATCCATATCTCGCTGGTGAGAATCTTCTCTTAAACTTCTTCCCAAATACGGCGGATTCCCCATAACATACACCTCCTCTATCTCTGTATGCGGACAAACCTCATTCCAATCCAATCGGCACGCATTGCCACAAACAATATTTCCGCTCGGACGTAACGGCAACGCATTAGGACGAATACCAAAGGCCGATTCAAACTTATTATTCATTTGATGCTCGACCAGCCAAAGCGACAATGTAGCCGTATCGCAAGCAAAATCATCAAGTTCGATACCATAGAATTGCTGCAAGCTTATATTTGACATAGGAAGTTCCGGCTCCCCTAATTCACGCAAAGTCCGCCAAATCAATATTTCAAGTTCACGAATACATTTATACGTTACAATCAGAAAGTTGCCACTGCCGCAAGCCGGGTCAAAGAATTTAATTTTCCCCAACCGTATCAACAACTTACGAAGCCGCTTAATATCCCTCGTATCTTTAGCCACTGCAAACTCTTCATACAATTCATCCAAAAACAAAGGGCGAATAAGCTTCATGATGTTAGGTACAGAAGTATAGTGCATTCCCAATCCGGCACGCATCTCCGGTGTGACAACAGCCTGTATCATCGAACCAAAAATATCCGGATGAATACCCTTCCAATTGAAATCCCCACATTTTATAATCAACATACGGGTGCGCCGACTAAGAACAGGGATAGGCACTCTTTGGGCAAACAACCCACCATTGACGTATGGGAAAACAGCAAATTCCTTTGGAAGCGTATCACGTACTACAGAAACGTCTGTGGACATAGCCCAAAAGGCAAGGTCTATAAATTCTGCAAGATCACTACCATCTTCATCCGTATGTTGCTTTATCGAATTCGTGAAAAGGTTTTCTCCCGGAAACAAGTTTGTATCTTCCGCAAAGAAACAAAACAATAAACGTTGCATAAAGATATTGAGGTTGTGCACCTCTGTCATATCCTTTACGTCGTTGTATCTTCGTATTTCATCATATATCTTAGCCATAAGTTCAGCAGACTTCACATCTGCATCGGCTTCCTCTACATTCCGTATCTTTTCAATCCCTGCAAGAGGATAAAAGAAATCAAAATCTTTCCACATCAAAGCTACTTCATTTTCATAGACATCCTGCTCCTTAGGGTCAACAGCTACAATCGTCTTTCCATCACTCACCACATACAAACGGGGCATTTGCTTGACTATTTTCACATCAGCCTGCATTTGCTTTATTTCATCAAAAAAGTCAAGTTCACCTTTAGGACGATAAGCAATAACTTGGGAAATAAGAATAGTACGTCCATCTTTCGCCCTATTTCCCACCCCTTCACGAATACGACGAATACTACCATCGCCATAATCGCAAAATATACGGAGAAGGCTGTAAACCAAGTCTTCACCTGTCGGATTAGTTTGGGAGAAAACTTCTAAAGCATCCTGTGCTTTTATATGTGAAAATGATTTTGTTTTCTTTGCCATATCGGAATTAATCTTTTCATCTTAGTTGATACAAATATACACCAAAAAAACAAATGCCATCCTTTATCCCCCTACTTTATTCATCTTTCTCCCCTCAACTCCTAACAAAAAACTTCCCGACTACCAATAAAAAACTTCCTAACTACTAATAGTAAAGTTTGCAAGTATAGAGATAAAGAATTACCTTCGCCCTTGGTTTGTCTATCCCAAGCCTTGGGATAGAAATCCCCAACCTTGGCATACACATCCGCAACCTTGGGACAAACTCTGTAAGCCCCAATAAATAAACGAACCTCATAACAACGCTACCATCATGGCAGAATACAACATGCAGGAACTGAACCTGCCGGGAGAAGACGGCAAACGCATCCTCTACCCACGAATGAAACTATACGGGCAGGTGGACTTGGAAACCATCACCGAAAAGATAGCATACGCCTCATCCTTCACACGAGGAGACATCATCGGACTGATGCAAGCCATCACCGACGAAATAGCCTACCAAATGGGGCAAGGTTACTCCGTGAAGATTGATAACTTAGGAGTATTCACCCCTGCCCTCGGCCTGCGGCAAGACCGTGAACGGGAGACGGGCGAAGAAGGAGACACCAAGCGAAACGCCGTCAGCATCTGCCTGAAGGACATACATTTCAAGGTGGACAAGGAACTACTGTACCGTACCGCTCGCCATTGCCACCTGAAACGTTCCACCGACAAATTCCAACGCTCCTCACAAGTGTTTTCTCCGCAGGAACGGCTGGAACGGGCAAAAAAATACCTGGAAAAGAACAGCTTCATGACCCAAGCCGACTATTGCCAACTGACCGGCTTATTGAAGTCTGCCGCCTCCCGCGAGTTGCGCGAATGGATAGCCAATCCCGAATCGGGCATCGACTACAAAGGACGAGGAACACACAAGATTTATATTCTAAGGAAACCATAACCCACATCCATTGAAACCATAAAAACAATGAAGATACTACACACCAGCGACTGGCACCTGGGACACACCCTCTACAACTACGACCGTACCGCCGAGCAGCAATCCTTCCTACGGCAACTCACCCGCATAGTAACCGAAGAGCAGCCCGACGCCATGGTGGTAAGCGGAGATATCTACCACTACTCCTCTCCCGCTGCCGCCACGCAGAAGATGTACACCGACGCCATGCTGAACATTCACCAAGCCTGCCCCGGAATGGCCATCGTAGTCACCGCCGGAAACCACGACAGCAGCTCCAAATTGGAGATAGACAGCAGCCTCTGGCAGCACTTCGGCTTGAACGTTGTGGGAAACATCGAACGTACAGCCGAGGAAGTGAATCTGGACAAGCACATCATCGAGATAAACAATGAAAAAAAGACAATAGGCTACGTCATTGCCGTGCCCCACGTCTATCCGCAAAACTTCCCCCTGCTGGACACTGAAACACCGCGCGACCAACGACAGGCACGCTTCTTCCAGGCACTGCTGGACGAAGTGAAGAAACGGAATACGGCACAGCTTCCCGTCGTCCTCATGGCCCATCTCTCCATTGAAGGCAGCGACCGTAGCGGGCACGATGAGAGTATTGGCGGAATAGAGTATGTTCCCCTCAGCGCTATGGGAGAAGGATACGACTACCTGGCACTCGGACACATCCATTGCCCTCAGGACATCAAAGGCAGTCATCACCACGCACGCTATTGCGGCACTCCCCTCCCCGTCAGCTTCGACGAAACCTACCCTCACTCCGTCTCCATCATCGAGTTGGAGAAAGGGGCAGAACCACAAATCAGTACAAGGGAAATTGAAAATCCGATTCCGCTCGTCACACTTCCCCATGACCCGACACCTTTCGAAGACGCCTTGAAATTACTGGAAGAATATCCGGAAGAGAAACCTGCATACCTCCGTCTGAATGTGCTGACAAAAGGCTACCTGCCCCCCGACTGCAACGAAAAAGCCTCGAACGCCGCCAAAGGCAAGGCATGCAAATATTGCTACATCAAGACTACCCGAGAGCGGCAGGCCGACACTGACGAGAGCAAGCCTATCTCCATCCAAGAGATGCAGGAAATGTCTCCCCTGGAAATAGCCAGACTCTACTACCGCGAAACCGAAGGAGAAGAGATGGACCCAGAACTTTGCCAGCTGATGGAGACTGTCATGCAAAAAGTGAAAAGCAAGAACAACTCCTAATCATTTGTCCGAACCATGAAACTCCAGAAACTCACCATAAAGAACCTTGCCTCCATAGAAGATGCCGTCATCGACTTTGAGAACGGACCGCTAAGCGAGGAATCCCTTTTCCTTATCTGCGGCGAGACGGGTGCAGGGAAGACAACCATTCTCGACGCCATCTGCCTGGCACTCTACAACGAAACGCCCCGCATGGACCATGCCGAGAACGAAAAATACAAAGACCTGAGCCAGACTTTCTCTGCCAAAAAGGAAGATGTTGCCATCAACGACAGCCGGCAACTGATGCGCCGTAACACCAGTGAAGCATGGACGGAGCTGGAGTTTACCGGCTCAAACGAAATGCCCTACACCGCCCGATGGTACGTGGCGCGGGCACACCGCAAGATTTCAGGAGCCGTGCAGGATGTGCGCTGGACACTGGAAAACAAGAAAAGCGGCGCACAGCTCAACAAAAAGAATGAGATAAAGGCGGAAATACAAGCTGCAGTGGGGTTGACCTTCGAACAATTCTGCCGCACCACCATGCTGGCGCAAGGCGACTTCACCAAGTTCCTGCAAAGCAAGGAAAGCGAAAAATCGGATATTCTGGAAAAGCTGACCGGTACAAGTATCTACTCCGAAATAGGTGCCGAAATATATGCCGCCACCAAGGAAAGACGGACGGAATACGAAAACCAGAACCGGAAGCTGGAAGGCATCCACATCCTGGCAGAAGAAGAAGTCACTGCAATCAAGGAAGCCATAGCCACGCAAAATGCCGGAGTCAAGGAAGCCAATGAGCAGAAAACTACCGCCCTCGCAAAACGGGACTGGCTGAAGAAATACTCCGAACTCCTCCTCACCCGTGAACAGCAAAAGAAGATGTGGGAAGGGAAGCAAGCGCAACTGCAATCGGACGAATTCAAACAGAAAGAACTGCTGATTAAGGAATGGAACGCCACCGCCGATGCCCGCAACTGGCTCTCTACCTTGAAACAGCAGCAACAGCAACAACAACAGAACTATGCACAAGCCGGAATGTTAAGAGCATCCTTTGCCCGGCTGGACGGAGGAAGCAAGTGGCTATGCGGTTTCCTGAAAGAGCAAGAAGACAAGCTGCATCGTGCCGAGAAGTACTTGCAAGAGCATTCGCCCTTACTGCCCATGTTCGAGCAAAGCCAATCCATCATTACCGGCCTAAAATCCGCACTCGATGCCCAAACACGCATCGGCACCTACAACGCGCACCTTGAAAGACTTGCCGCGCAACAACCCGTAAAAGTCAAGGAGCGCACCGACAAGGAAACTGCCCTCACCCGGAAAGAACAAGAGAACCATGCATTGCAACACGAAATAAACCTCCGGAACAAGCAGCTTGAAACCATGGATCGCCCTGCCCTGCAAGACAAGAAAAACAAACTCGATGCCGGACGGGAGAACCTGCTGCAAGCATTGAGCGCCTTGTCTTTACTGGCTGAAACGGAAAGGACACTGAACGAGGCAAAGGAAAACGAAAAGGCTTTGAACGCCAAAGTGGAGGCGTGCCAAAAGCAATACGTCCTCCTGCAAACGGCATTCGACAGCAGGAAAACAAGTTATGATGACATCCGCACCCTCTACGACAAGCAAAAGGAAGCCGTAGAAGAGTGGGCAAAGGAAGCACGCTCCCGGCTTGCCGTCGGGGATACTTGCCCCGTGTGCGGACAAGAAATAAAATCGCTTTGCAAAGATGAAGATTTCCAGTCTGTCCTTGCTCCCATACGCACCTCCCTGGAAACAAAAGAGAAAGAATACAAGGAAGCCGAGCAGGCATTGAACAACAACCGGACAGAATCCAAGACCTACGGAACGCTGGCAGAGAATGCCCGTCAGTCCACAGCAAGAGCACTCCGGAGCTACAACCTTGCCCGTACTGACGCACAAGCCAAATGCGCCCAATGCAACGGCATCGGCCTCTCCACAACCACCGGCGAAACCCTGAAGAAGCTACTGGAAGAGAACAAGCTGGAAGCAGACAAACTGAACGAAAAGCTCACGGAAGTTCAAAAGCTCAGCGCACAAATCATAGCTCTGCAACGGCAAAAGGACGAATGCCAAAAACATGTGGACGCTGCACGCCAAGCCTTCAACTCTGCCGACAGAGTGCTGAATGAGCTGAAAAACAACATCGTCAATTACGAGTCGCTCACCGCCAACGAAAAAGAGAACATACGTGCCACCATGGACCGCGTCACTCCCCACATCCTCTGGGAAGGATGGAACACGGAATGGGAGAACTCCCCCCTCTCCTTTATTGACCGCCTGACGCAAGCTACGCGCAACTACCGGCTGGCGCAGGAAAAACAAAGAGAACTGAAATCCGCCATTGCCCTTATCCACAAAGAGCTGGAAGGGATAAACATCAACAAGGAAAGCATCGATGCCGCATTCCCCGACTGGCGCAACGCACCTGCAGCTACACAGGAAATGGAAATCAAGGACCTGGGGATTGCCTGGAATAATCTGAATACACAAGCAAGCGGACTGAAACAAAGCATATCCTCCACCGCAGACCAAATGGCGAGGCTGCAAAAGGATTTAACCGGGTTCTATGCCGCCAACCCCACTCTCGACGAGGAGCGTATCACCGTCCTATCCGCTTGGTCCGGCTCCCGGATAGAAGCATTGCGTGCCTCACTGCAGACACTTAAAGAGGAAGAAGTAGCTGCATCGACCTCCTTTCATCTGGCCACCGGACAAGTGGAAGAGCACATCAGCCGGAAGCCCGAAATAGAAGAAAACGAAAACCTCGAAACCCTGGATGCACTCATCGCGAATCTCGAAGAAAAGATAACCGCCGGCAACCAATCCATCGGCCAGCAGAAGTTACGCCTGGAAGAAAACACCCGCAACATCGACCGGATAAAGGAAGAAAAGGAACGTGCCGACCGGCTGCGCGAAGAGTATCTGAAGTGGGACCGCCTCTGCCGCCACTTCGGTGACGAACGGGGAAAGAACTTCCGCAACATAGCCCAGAGCTTCGTCTTGAAAGAACTGCTGGCAGGCGCCAATTTCTATCTGCAACGCTTGACCGACCGCTACGAACTGGAGTGCCAGGCCGGTTCGCTCACCATCCTGCTGCGCGACTTCCATCAAGGAGGCTCGGCACGTCCGGCATGCACCTTATCGGGCGGCGAAAGCTTCCTGGTATCTCTGTCGCTTGCCCTCGGGCTTTCTTCCCTCAGCCGCCAAAGCCTCTCGGTAGACACACTGTTCATCGACGAAGGTTTCGGCACACTGAGCAGCGACTACCTGAACACCGTTATGGACACATTGGAAAAACTGCACCGGATGGGTGGCAAGAAGGTAGGCATCATCAGTCACGTGGAAGGACTGAAAGAGCGCATAAAGACCCAGATACAAGTACGGAGAATAGACAGTTCAAGAAGCGAAATAGAAGTGGTGAATACCCTCTAAGCCGGCATCGGGATAAAGAAAACGAATGTTTTCGGCTCTTGATAGTACAAGCACCTGCATTATTGTGTATTTTTGCAGTCTCATAAAAAAGAAAAGACAATGAAAAAGTTCATGAAAGGAGTCCGGTTTACTCCTAAAAACTATTCCGACGAAGTAGAAGCCAAAATTCAACATTATAAGAAAGAAGGATATAAACTGCCGATGCGAAGCGCACTCCGTACCGAGGAACAGTTGGCCGGTATCCGCGCAAGCGCCAAAATCAACACAGCCCTGCTGGACTATCTCTCCGAGAACATTCGCGAAGGCATGTCCACAGCCGAAATTGACCATATGGTGTATTGCTTCACCACAGACCACGACGCCATCCCCGCCCCCTTCATGTACGAAGGCTTCCCCAAAAGTGTGTGCACCAGTATCAACGATGTAGTGTGCCACGGCATTCCCAGCACCAGGGAATTCTTGAAAAGCGGTGACATTGTAAATGTCGATGTATCCACCATTTACAAAGGTTACTTTGCCGACGCATCACGCATGTTCATGATTGGCGAAGTCAGCCCCGACATGCAGAGGCTGGTACAGGTCACCAAAGAATGCCGTGACATAGGCATACGGACCGCACAGCCCTGGGCACGCCTTGGTGACGTAGGCGCCGCCATCCAGGAGCATGCGGAAAAGAACGGATACAGCGTGGTACGCGACCTCTGCGGACATGGCTGCGGCGTCAAGTTCCACGAAGAACCGGATGTGGAACACTTCGGCAAACGTGGTACGGGCATGCTGATAGTGCCGGGCATGACGTTCACCATCGAACCGATGATTAACATGGGAAGCTACGAAGTCTTTATCGACGAAGCCGACGGATGGACCGTCTGCACAGACGACGGACTGCCTTCTGCCCAATGGGAAAGCCAAATCCTGATTACTGAAGACGGAAACGAAATATTGACACAATAAGGCGGACACTTCAAAACACCTATGGAGATAGTATTACTGATTATAGGGATAATCATCGGAACCGTAGTCGGCTATCTGGCGGCAGACCGCAAGTCTGCCGCACTGAGGGCAGAAATCAGCGGGACAAAGAAGGAAATAGAATTATTGAAGCTGCAGAAGGAAGAAGCCGAAGCGTTGCACAAGCGCATGAACACCGAGTTCGAGAATCTCTCCAACCGTATCTTCCAGAGCAAAGCCGAAGACTTTACCAGGCTGAATACCGAACACCTGGGCAATCTGCTCCGCCCGCTGGGCGATAACCTGAAGGACTTCCGCCAAAAGGTGGAACAAGTATACAGCACCGAAGCCAAAGAACGCTTCTCGCTGGGTGAACGCATCAAGGAACTGATGGAGCTGAACAACCGCCTCAGCGAAGATGCCAACAACTTGACCCGTGCCCTGAAAGGAGACTCCAAAATGCAAGGCAACTGGGGCGAAATGATTCTGGAACGTCTGTTGCAAGCCTCCGGACTGATTGAAGGCGAACACTACTTCCGCCAGGAGTTTCTAAAAGACGAACGGGGCGAAGCCATCATCAACGAGGAAAGCGGGCAGAAGATGCAGCCCGACATCATCGTGAAGTACCCCGACGAACGGGAAATGATTATCGACTCCAAAGTGTCGCTGACTGCCTATGCTGCCTACACCTCTGCCGAAAGCAAGGAGGAGCAGGCACACTTCCTGAAAGCACACCTGCAATCCGTCCGCGCCCATATCGACGAGCTCAGCCATAAAGACTACTCGCATTATGACGCCCAATCACCGGATTTCGTTATGATGTTCATCCCCACCGAAGGTGCCTACCTCCTCGCCATCCAAAGTGATGCCCACCTCTGGGAATATGCCTACAACAAAAAGGTGGTACTGATGAGCCCCACCAACCTGATTAGTGCCCTGCGCCTCTCGCTCGACCTTTGGAAGAAGGAGAACCAGGTAAAGAATGTGCAGGCCATCATCAAGCGCGGCACCATCTTATATGAAAAGATTGCAGGCTTTACCGATACCTTCCTCGGTATCGGCGACCGGTTGGCCAGTCTGCAAAGGGATTACGACAAAGCCTTCAACCAGCTCTCGGACGGTAACGGCAGCGTAGTGCGCCAAGCCGAAATGCTGAAAGGCATGAGCCTCACTCCCAAGAAACGCATTTCTCCAAGATTGCTGCCCAAAGACACCATTCAAGAAGAAACAGAAGAGGAAAACAATAACATTCAATAAAACATCCAACATGAAAACTCTGAAAGACCGCATTCTCCTTCACCAAGAACCGTTCATACGAGGTCTGTGTCAACAGGAATTACCACCGGAGAAGTAACAGCCATTCTGGCAAATGCACCGATTCATATCAAGGAATAAAGAAAAAGCGACGAAGAATCCACTCCACTTTCTTTCAATAGAGAGGAAATGCCCCGAACAAAAAACTCCGGCAAAGCCCTGAAGGACAAGCCGGAGTTTTTTTATCTCAAGACGGACAAGGAAGATTATCCGCCAAAGTTATCGAACATCAGGTTCTGAGCCGGAACGCCGAGGTCGTCGAGCATCTTCTCAACAGCCTTCGACATCGGGCCGGGACCACACATGTAGTATTCGATGTCTTCGGGAGCTTCGTGGTCTTTCAAGTAAGTCTCGTAAATTACGTTGTGTACGAAGCCCGGAGTGTACTTCACGCCCGCTGCATCGGCTGCCGGATCGGGACGGTCCAGTGCAAGATGGAACTTGAAGTTGGGGAAATCCTTTTCAATCTGCAGGAAGTCTTCCAGATAGAACACTTCATTCAATGCACGTGCACCGTAGAAGTAATTCATCACGCGATCTGTAGTGTGCAGTGTCTTCGTCATATGCATAATCTGTGCACGCAACGGAGCCATACCGGCACCACCGCCGACCCACATCATCTCCTTCTTGGAGTCGAATATCGGATGGAAGTCTCCGTAAGGGCCACTCATGGTTACCTTATCACCCGGTTTCAGGGTAAAGATATAAGAAGAAGCGATACCCGGCATTACATCCATGAAGCCCGGGCCCTGGTCTTTCGGCTTGAACGGAGGCGTGGCGATACGTACCGTCAGCATAATGCGGTCGCCTTCGGCAGGATAGTTGGCCATAGAATAGGCACGGATGGTTTCTTCGTCATTGCGGCACTTCAAGCCCAGCAGACCGAATTTCTCCCATGCAGGCAGATACTCATCACCGATAAGGCTCTTGTCGATGTCCTTATCATAATCCATCGAATATTTAGGAATCTTAATCTGCGCATAAGAACCCGGAACGAAATCCATGTGCTCGCCTTTGGGCAATGCAACGATGAACTCTTTGATGAACGTAGCCACATTCTTGTTGGAGATAACCTCGCACTCCCACTCTTTTACGCCCAGTACGCTTTCGGGAACCTTGATGGCCATATCGCCTTTCACTTTCACCTGGCAACCCAGACGCCAGTGATCTTGTATTTGCTTACGGCTGAAGTGCGGAGTCTCAGAAGGCAAGATTTCACCCCCACCTTCCATTACCTGGCATTTGCACTGTCCGCAGGAACCTTTACCACCGCAAGCGGAGGAAAGGAACACACCGTTTACAGACAGCGTATTCAGCAATGTAGAACCGGAAGCTACGTCCAGTTCCTTGTCGCCATTGATAGTCAGTTTTACATTACCCGAAGGCACCAAGAAATTCTTGGCAACCAGCAGGATAACAACAAGCAGGATGACAACCACGAGGAATACTCCAATGCTTGCTAATATCATATTCATATCCATTGTTTTATTCCTTTCTTTTAGATGTTCAAACCAGAGAAACACATAAATGCCATTGCCATCAGACCTACAGTGATAAACGTGATGCCCAGTCCTTTCAGTGGAGCCGGAACGTCAGAATAGGCCATTTTCTCACGGATGGCAGCCAAGCCTACGATAGCCAGCAACCAACCGATACCGGAGCCCAACGCATAAAAGACAGCATCAGCAATGCCACCGATGAATTTCGGGTCGCTCTCACCCAGCGTGATGCGCTGCTGCATGAAAAGAGAAGCACCCATGATGGCACAGTTTACAGCAATCAGCGGCAGGAAGATACCCAGTGAAGCATACAGCGAAGGGCTAAAACGCTCTACAATCATTTCCACCAACTGAACGATAGCTGCGATTACAGCAATGAAAAGAATAAAGCTCAAGAAGCTGAGGTCAACGCCTTCAATGATTGCGTTGGCAGCCAGCACCTTTGTCTGCAATAAATAGTTGACCGGAAGCGTAACCACCAACACGAAAGTTACGGCGATACCCAGTCCTACGGCAGTCTTCACATTCTTCGATACGGCAAGGTAAGAACACATACCGAGGAAGAACGCGAATATCATGTTGTCCACAAAGATAGAGCGGACGAATAAACTTATTAAATGTTCCATATCTCTTCGATAAATTAAGAATTAAAGAATTAAAGAATTAAAGCAATGAGAACTTGTACTGCAGCAGAGCAGCCCATTTTTCATTCTTTCATTTTTCATTCTTCATTTATTTATTACTGCTTTTCCTGCAATTCTTTGTGACGTGCACGCTGATACCAGATGATGCAAGCGCAGAGAATCAACGCCATTGGCGGCATCAGCATCAAGCCGTTGTTCACATAGCCCAACTTCTGCAGAGGTTCATAGTTCAAGATGTTGAAACCGAGCAGCGTTCCCGAACCCAGAAGCTCGCGGAAGAAGGCTACGATTACCAGAATCTTGGCATATCCCAAACCATTACCCACACCGTCAAGGAAAGATTCCCAGGGACCGTTCTGCATGGCAAATGCTTCCAAGCGTCCCATCAGGATACAGTTGGTAATAATCAGACCTACATATACAGAAAGCTGCACACTTACATCGTAAGCAAAAGCTTTCAGAATCTCACTTACAATAGTTACCAACGCGGCAACAACCACCAGCTGAACGATGATACGGATACGGTTGGGTATCGTCTTGCGCAGCAGTGAAATCACTACATTGGAGAATGCTGTAATCACCGTCACTGAAAGCCCCATCACAATGGCAGGCTCCAGTTTGGCAGTAACAGCCAAAGCAGAACAGATACCCAATACCTGCACGGTAACGGGGTTGTTCAGTCCCAGCGGAGTAGAGAATACTTCTTTATTCTTCTTTGAAAACAATTGTCCCATATTCTTATTCCTCCTCATTATTATTAGTTAAAAAGTTCTTGTAGCTGCTCAGACAAGCCTTCAACATGGCATCCACACCTACAGAAGTGATGGTACCACCGGAAATGCCGTCCACCTGATAGTCAGGTTTCTCTACCTTGCCGTTCTTCACAACACCGAGGACTACCTCGCCGTTCTCCAACGTTTTCTTGCCGGAGAACTCTCCCTGGAAATGCGTGCTGGCGATTTCGGCACCCAGACCCGGAGTCTCACTGGCATGAGAGAAGTAAACACCATAAACGGTATCCTTGTCGCTGTTCAGCGCAACATATCCCCAGATAGCGCCCCAAAGACCGGCACCGTAAACGGGAAATACATATTTCTTCTCACCGTCAACCTCTGCCACGAATACGTGCAGACGGTTATTTTCTTTGGCTTCCTTCTCGTAAGCGGTAGCAAATGCACCGGTATTCTCTGTCAGAGTACCGTCAACGTTCATCAGCATATCGCCCTTTACATATTTATTATATTCAGCTTCGGCATCCTTCACGTCCTTGATGTTGAGTGCAGCAAGAATCTGCTTCTTCGTGTCAAGTTCCACATTCTTGTTCTGCGTCTCGCGCAAGGAAGAACTTACGAATGCCAGCAGGAATGCAACGATAACAACCATTACCGAAGCATAAATGATAGTATAACTATTACTATTGGTATTCATTTCTTTTCCGGTATTTAATTGTTAGACTTGATTGCACGTTTTTCGCGACGGCTGATGTTACCCTGTACCACACAGTAGTCAATCAGCGGAGCGAAGATATTCATCAGCAGGATGGCAAGCATCATACCTTCGGGGTAACCGGGATTGAGCACACGGATAATGATAGCCATGGCACCAATCAGGAATCCGAAGATGTACTTACCAGTCTCTGTACGTGCCGATGTAACGGGGTCGGTAGCCATGAACACGGCACCGAAGCAGAAACCGCCCAGCACGAGGTGTTCGTACCAAGGCATCTGTGCCATCGGAGTGTCGGGACCGATTGCATTGAACACCCATGCCATGAAGGCACCGCCTACGAATACGGAGAACATCGTTTTCCAGCTTGCAATGCCCGTCCACAACAGCAGAATGGCACCCAGAGCGATGGCGATAACGCTTGTCTCACCGATGGAACCCGGAATAAGGCCGGTCACCATGTCCCAGGAGAACTCCGGAACGGCGCCCGAGGTAGCGGCTGCACCCAACGGAGTAGCTACCGTCAGACCATCTACCGACTGTCCCAGACCGAAGATACTGTCGCCCGATACCCAAACGGCATCACCGGACATCTTCGTAGGATAGGCGAAGAATAAGAATGCACGGGTAATCAAAGCTACGTTGAACACGTTCATACCCGTACCACCGAATACTTCCTTAGCAAAAATTACAGAGAATGCAGTAGCCACCGCCAGAATCCACAACGGGCAGTCTACCGGAACAATCATCGGAATCAAGATACCGGAAACCAAGAAGCCTTCCTGAATCTCCTCCTTCTTCCACTGAGCCACTACGAACTCAATGCCGAGACCTACTACATAAGATACAATGATTTTTGGCAATACAGCCAGAAAACCGTAGATGAACATTTCCCAGAAGCCTCCGGCAGCACCGGTAGCGTGGAAATGCTGGTAACCTACGTTATACATACCGAACAGCAGCGCCGGTACTAACGCAATGACCACCATCGACATGATGCGTTTGCTGTCAATGGAGTCGTGAATATGCGTTCCCGATTTCGAAGTGGCATTGGGCACGAACAGGAATGTTTCGAAGCCATCAAACACCGAACGAAATGCGTGGAATTTGCCGCCTTCCTCAAAGTTCGGCTTTATCTTGTCGAGATAATTTCTTAACGCTTTCATTAATATATTTACGATTTTACGATTTACAATTTACGATTTGCCATACGCCCCGATTATGCCATTTCGGCACGAAGCATATCGAGCCCTGCACGTACGATGCGCTGCACTTCCACTTTGGAAGAACATACGAATTCGCAGAGAGCGAAGTCTTCGGGAGCTACTTCGTAGATGCCCAGAGCCTCCATACGGTCGATGTCACCTGCAATGATTGCTTTCACCAAGTATTCGGGGAAGATGTCCATCGGAAATATGCGGTCGTATTCGTTGGACATAATCATGTGACGTTCACCACCCTTGATACGGGCATCTATCACATATTCCTTCTTGCCCATCAACCAGCTGAAGTAAGAGCGGTTGACGCTGAACTGATTGAAACGCGGCATAATCCAACCCAACATTTCATGGATTTCATCTCCTTCGGGAATAACGGTCAATTGGCTGTCGAAAGAGCCGAGGAAGCCGTTCGGAGAAACTTTCTTACCGGTCAGCACGTTGCCGCTGATGTAGCGGAGGTCTTTGTCGGTAGTCACGTTACCTTTGAAAACGTTCGTCAACAGAGCGCCGACTTTCAGCTTGCAATAAGCGGGTTTCAACACTTCGGAACCCGTTACAGCCACCGTACGGGTCATGTCCACACGACCGGTATTCATCAGACGTCCGATGAAGAGTACGGCTTCGGCACTGATGGTCCAGACCGTTTCACTCTTCACTACCGGAGAGATGTGGTTAATCTGTACACCCACGTTGCCTGCCGGATGTGGTCCGTCAAAAGCTGTTACGGTAACGTTCTTTGCCTGCACAAGAGCAGCAGACTTTTGTTTTACACTAATACCCAGATACGTCTTTGCCATCTTTGACAAAGCGTCGAGTCCCGTCTGGAAGTTTGCTTCTTCTCCCTTCAGCGCGAATTCAAAATCGGGAGCCAGCGGATTGCTGTCGAAAGCCGAAATGAAGATAGCTTTCGGAGTTACCGTCGGATCAGCGATAACGTCGTACGGACGTTGGCGGATGAAAGCGAACATACCTGCTTGCAAAAGAGCTTCTTTTACTTGCTGGCCGCTCATCTTGGACGGGTCCATCTTGCCGAATTCCTCATAGTCTTGCTCAGTGGCAGCCTCTACGACGATGTTCAGCACCTTGCGGCGTGCACCACGCTCCACGCTTGTCACTACGCCGCTAACGGGCGAAACAAATTTCAATTCAGGATGATTCTTGTCGATAAACAAGGGTCCCCCGGCCATCACATATTCCTGCTCTTTGACCACCACTTTCGGAGTGATGCCTGTATAGTCATCGGGAACCAGCGAATAGAATCCCGGTTCCTTAACAGACACAAGTTCCTGGGCAGCAGCGCCTTTCAGGTTGATGTCAAGGCCTTTACGTAACTTAATTACATTTGCCATGCGTTTATTTAAAATAATGGTTTCATTAATTTGCCGCAAAAGTAGCAAAAAAGAACGTGAATAAAGAGTAAAAAAGAAAGGAATTACGGAGAAATTTCCGTAATCCCTTTCGTTAACGAACACGAGAACAAGGATTAGGGGTTAAGAATTAGGGATTAATACCCTGCGGAATCATAGTGCAGCCCACTAATCCTTAATCCTTAATCCCTAACCCCTAATCCTTATCATCACTTTTCTTCAGCGAACATCGGGTCCCATGCCGGCAGGCAGACGGGCTTTTGTTTAAACAGTTCCATCACTTTGGCGGGAACATACTTTGTCTCCACTACCAGACGGAACATGTATTCATTGAACCACTCGTCGGTCATGATGAGATGTCCCTGATAACCGGAAGCGGCTCCCCAACTGTTCTCTACCATCCATTTTACGGGCTTTCCGTCTTTGTTCAAGTCAACGGCCATCAAGGTCATGGCGTGGGAAGAGCCACTGGAGAAAGTCTGGATACGTTGCTTCTTGTCCATCCCGAAGGTGGTGCCCATCAGTGATTCGTAGTCATAGTTTTTCACATCGAGCAGACCGCGTTCGGAGTTCAGGAACTTGCCCACATCGCAAGAGAAGTACATCATGGTGCTGTCCTTCAAGGAGGCAATGGCCATCTCTTTGATGTCCTCTACGGGCAGGTTGACATAAGTCCAGTTCTTGCCGTCGTAACGGTGGCGGTCATAGTCTATTTCATAGCACTTGTAATACTCGCGACTGGGGTCGTTCATCAGCATTACGTAGTTGGTCAGCAGTTGTTTGTCTCCATATTTCTCAAGGAAAGACATGGGAGTGTGATGCTCTGTCTCCACAGGATTACCCTTGGCATCGTGGCGGACATAGTCGAACTCCGTGGGAGGTACACCGAGGTTCAGCACCAGCATGCGGTAGATGGTTCCGAGCATCGTAGTTTTCTCCTTCTCCAGAGCTTCGGGCTTGGCACCGGCGGCAGCCATGTCACGCAGTTGCAGACCATACTCTTTCAGCTTCAGAGAGATGAGGTTGGCCATGCGGGAGGTATTTTCACTGCTGTTTGTTTCGGGCATGGCATCTTTGGGAACAAGGCCGTATTTGGAAACAATGTCGGCCACACCGGTAAAGGTACCCCCATCGCTCAGCGGATGCTGGAAGAGCCATTCTACGGTCTTATCAGTCAGGGGACTCTTGGAGGTGTCGATGATGCCTTGCAAGAAGAGGTTTGCCTTCTCCAACTGGTCCCAGAAGAAGGGATAGACTTCGGAGAACTCGAAAGACTGGAAACCGTATTCGGCAAGGGTCTTGGCACGCATCACATTCAGCCCCGTAAACAGCCAGCAGCGGCCAGACGACTTCTGGTCGGTGATACCTTTGGATTCTACCTTGATGGAGAAGTGGGTATCCATGCCCTGCATATTCTCCTGGTTGAGTGCCAGTTTACGGATGTCATTATTGCCTATGGCATTGCGGAGCGCCTTGTCGGCAGCCGTGCCTTGATAACTTTGCTTGATTTGTCCAAGCATTTCGGGGCTGATACCCCCTTTTCCCTCTTGTGCCTGCACGGAGAGCAGTGCGGCACTCAGAACAATTACAGATAAAAATCGTTTCTTCATTCAGATTATGTGTTTTTAGTTATTGATGTCTTGCTTCGTGAAGCAGACAAAAGTAATGTCTTTTTTGATAATTTTAGTGACATCTTTAGATTTATTATCTATTACAGTGAAAACTATTCGGGATAAAATAGTTTCCTTTGCACCCACATTTCGTACGACATGAAAAGATATATACTAAGCATTATCGCACTGGTGCTGTTCGCCACCACCTTTTATGCCCAGGAACAGACTGCGGCCGCCACAAACGACAGCGTTCCTGCACTGACCAAAAAAGAACTACGCAAGCAAAAGGTAGCGCGTCGGAATCTGCATTACAATATTCTGGGCGGACCCAGCTACACCCCCGACTTCGGTGCCGTGCTGGGAGGAAGCGCCCTGATGACCTTCCGCATGAACCCCAGCGACACCACGCAGCTGCGCTCCGTAGTGCCCATGGCCATCGCCTTCATGTTCAACGGTGGCATCAATCTCTTCTCCAAACCGCAACTCTTCTTTAAGGGCGACCGTTTCCGTATCTTCGGAAAGTTCAGCTATAAAAATACGGAAGAAAACTTTTACGGCATCGGCTATAATACCAATAAAGATTATGTACGAAGCGACAGTACCAGCAAATACCGGTACAGCGGCGTGCAAATCAACCCCTGGTTCCTTTTCCGACTGGGCAACAGCAATATCTTTGCCGGACCTCAAATCGACATCAATTACGACCACTTGACGGAGCCCGGCAAGTTCTTGGTGGACGAACCCTCGTACAAAGAGGCAGGCGGTACGGCTAATGGCTATAACAACTTCAACTCCGGCCTCGGTTTCCTGCTGACATACGACAGCCGTGACGTCCCTGCCAACGCCTACCGTGGTATGTATCTGGATTTCCGCGGCATGATGTACGCCAAGTTCATCGGCAGCGACCAGACCTTCTACCGCCTAGAGATAGACTACCGCCAATACAAGTCACTGGGCAAGCGCAGGGTGCTCGCGTGGACGGCACAGACCAAGAACGTGTTCGGTGACGTCCCTCTGACGCAATATGCCCTCACCGGAACGCCTTTCGACCTGCGCGGCTACTACATGGGGCAATATCGCGACAAGTCCTCGCATGTGGTCATGGCAGAGTACAGACAGATGCTCAATACCGACTGCAGCACTTGGGTGAAGCGGATGCTCAACCACATAGGTTTTGTAGCCTGGACCGGCTGCGGCTTCATGGGCCCCACTCCCGGCAAGATAGAGGGTGTACTGCCCAACTATGGTGTAGGTCTACGCATTGAGGTACAGCCACGCATGAACGTCCGCCTGGATTTAGGCAAAAACACGGTAAACAACCAGATGTTGTTTTACTTCAATATGACAGAAGCGTTTTGAGTAACGCCCTGCCTACCTGCCCATCCCTTTCCTATGGAGAATGATGATTGAAAGCCTTTAATCGCCTCTCACTCACAAGGTTATTCAAGCTCACCTCTATAGGAAGCCCACTTCCTTATAACATCGGAACACCTTGAGAAACAAACATTTTATTTTTCTTTTCTTTTTCTTGCATCGGTAAAAGATTATCCATACTTTTGGCAATCACATTTCTTTTTATCAAAAAAGAAAGCAAACGAGCGGATACATGAAAGCCCTTGAAGTACTCTTCTGGATAAGTTTATTCATAGTGTTCTATACTTATATAGGATATGGTATACTATTATATATCCTGGTCAAGATAAAAGAATGTTTCCGTAAGCCTGCGCCCCGTCCGATGCCTGCCGACGATGCTTTACCCCCATTGACGCTATTTATCGCCGCCTACAACGAAGAAGATGTAGTGGATGAAAAAATGCACAACTGCCTGGAGCTGGATTATCCCGCCGACAAGCTACGCATCCTCTGGGTGACCGACGGCAGCAACGACCATACCAACGAACGCCTCTCCCACTGGCCGCAAGCCATCGTCCTCCACCAACCCCAACGCCAAGGCAAGACAGCCGCCCTGAACCGCGGTATACATTTCGTAGAAACGCCCCTTGTCGTGTTCACCGATGCCAATACTCACCTCAACCGCGAAGCCCTGCGGGAGATAGTGCACGCCTTCACCGACCCTAAAGTGGGATGCGTGGCAGGCGAAAAACGTATCGCCGTGCAAAGCAAGGACAATGCTGCCTCGGGGGGAGAAGGGCTATACTGGAAATACGAATCCACCCTCAAAGCGCTCGACGCACGCCTCTATTCGGCAGTAGGCGCAGCGGGTGAACTGTTTGCCGTGCGCCGCGAGCTGTTCGAGGAAATGCAGACAGATACGCTGCTCGACGACTTCATACTCTCCCTGCGCATCGTCATGCAGGGACACACCATTGCCTATTGTGCCAATGCCTATGCCGTAGAAAGCGGCTCGGCAGACATGCGCGAAGAAGAAAAGCGCAAGGTGCGCATCGCTGCCGGGGGCTTGCAATCCATCTGGCGGCTGCGTCCGCTGCTCAACCCATTCCGTTACGGCACATTCTGTTTCCAATATATTTCCCACCGGGTGCTGCGCTGGTCGCTCACTCCTATCCTATTGTTCCTATTGCTTCCCCTCAACACAATTCTCATCTTTACGACAAGCACGCCATTACTGTATGCCATCATCTGGCTGTTACAAGCTCTTTTCTACCTCATGGGAAGTTGGGGGTACTACCTTTCAATGAAGCATATAAAAAACAAGATACTTTTCATCCCCTACTATTTCCTCTTCATGAACGTCAACGTCATACGAGGATTCAACTACCTGCACAAGCGCAAAGGCAATGCAAGCGGCGCATGGGAGAAGGCCAGAAGGGCATGAAACTAATACTGTAAGAATGAAAAACATTTTGAAACAAGCTGAAAACGCCGAGAGACTATTGAAGCTGACGTCAGATACCATGCTCCTTCTGAACCGGGACGGCATTTGCATGGACATCGCAGTGCACAATGTAAACCTTTGGTTCATGAAGGAAGAAAAGCTGCTGGGCAAGAATCTGTTCCAACTGATACCGCCGTCCACTTACTACCAAGTATATCCGGAGTTCAAGAAGGTACTGACGCAAAAGGTACGTTCAGTCCATAATTACGAAATGACACTGGGTCACACTACCTATTACTTTAAATGCATCATGTACCCGTACGACGGCATGGTCCTCTGCCAGTACCGCGACATCACAGAACGCAGCCAGCGCAAACTGGAACTCGAAAAGAAAAACCACGAGCTCAACGAAATACAAAAGGCCGCCCTCATCGGAAACTGGCAATACGATACCCAGACCCGCATATTCTGTTATGCAGGCCATACGGGTATCATGTGTTCGGAAGAGGTGCAGCACATCAATATGGACAATTATCTGGAACTTATCCTTCCTGAAGACCGGAAAAGCTTTACCGGCTGGATGAAAGAGAATCTGAAAGGCAAGATGGAAAACAGCGTGGACTACCGCATCTTCCTCAAAGGAAACATTTTCTATATCCGCCTCAAAGCGTTTGCCCGCGAACGGCAGAAAGACGGGAATGTCACTATAGAAGGATACATACAGAACATTACCGACATACAGAAACGGCGCAACGACATCAATCTGCTGACACATGCCATCAACAACTCCACCGAGGACATTTATTCGGCACACGAAGACGGCACGCTGATATTCTGCAACCGTTGCTTCAAGGAACGGCATGGCATCGGTAATGGCCAAGACATCACCCGGATGAAGATATACGACCTGCCCTCATACGGCAGGGATGAAACATCCTGGAAAGAGTTTGCCAACCGTGTCAAACGTGGAGAGACGAACCACGGATACATCGTCTACCATCCGCTGCCCAAGCGTCCGGAAGTACTCGCCATTGAAGGAAACGCTTATTGGGTGACAAGCGACAAAGGGGAAGGAACCATCTGGACATTCGGAAGAGACGTATCGACACGCATCCGGCATGAGCAGCAAATCAAACAGTTCAACCAGATTTTGGACAAAATCATCGAAAACCTCCCGGCAGGCATTGTTGTGAAGGACATCAACAACAACTTCAAGTACCTCTACCGCAACCGCGAATCGTATAACCGCGAAATCCCCATACAAGAGGCATTGGGAAAGGACGACTTCGATTTTTATCCTCTGGAGACTGCTCAGGAAAAGAGGGCGCAAGACATCGAAATAGCCAGAACCGGCAAAGAGATGCACTGGATTGCGGAAGAACGCGACGGAAACGGAAATCCCATCTATCTGGACAAACGGAAGATGAAGATTGAAAGCAACGACTTCTCCCCCATCCTGCTGAACATCGAATGGGACATCACGGAAATGGAACAGATGAAACGGGAACTGCTCGTAGCCAAGGAGAAAGCCGAGACCTCCGACCGACTCAAATCTGCCTTTCTCGCCAACATGAGCCACGAGATACGCACACCGCTCAATGCCATTGTAGGCTTCTCACGAATTATTGCCGAAAGTACCGACGAGGAAGAACGGCTAGGCTATTACGAAATAGTGGAATCGAACAACGAACGCCTGCTCCAGCTCATTAACGAAATCCTCGACTTATCAAAAATAGAATCGGGCATCGTGGAGTTCACCATCACGCCCGTACGCCTCCATCCACTCTGCAAGGAGATACACGACGCACATATTTTCCGCTGTCCCGAAGGAGTGGAACTGATATACGAACCCTCTGACGAGAATATCGTGATTGACGGAGACAAGAACCGGATTTTCCAGGTCATTTCCAATCTGATAGGCAATGCCTTCAAGTTCACCACCACCGGGCACATCAGTTACGGGTATCGCCGGGAAGGCAAGTATGTAGCATTCCACGTCACCGATACGGGTATGGGCATTGCACCGGACAAGGTGGACCGGGTATTCGAACGTTTCGTCAAGGTGAACAACTTTGCCCAGGGCACCGGATTGGGACTTTCTATCTGCAAAACCATCATCGAACGTCTGGGTGGCAACATATCCGTCACTTCAGAGGTGGGTAAAGGCACCACATTTACTTTTGTTCTCCCGCTGGAATCCACCAGCAAAACAGAGGCGGAAAAGAAAGAAGAGGACAACCAGGAAACGACAGCAGAGACACACTCCACAGAGCAGAGGGGCAAAAATGCAGCCCCCGGAGATTCCCCGAAGAATGAAGAGGTCGGAGCACTCCCTACCCCTCCTTCCAAGACCATCCTGATTGCCGAAGATACAGAAAGCAACTTCATCCTAATTAACGCCATTTTAGGCCGACTCTATCGGCTGAAACATGCCAAAGACGGCATGGAAGCCGTAACGATGTTCGAGGAAGTCCACCCCGACCTCATCTTGATGGACATGAAAATGCCCAACCTTGGCGGAATCGACGCCACTCGCATCATCCGTGAACTGGTACCGGACGTCCCCATCATCGCCCTTACGGCCTATGCCTACGAGCACGACAAGCAAGCTGCCCTGGAAGCAGGTTGCAACGACTTCCTTACCAAACCCTTCACTCAAGAAGTGCTGAAGGAAACCATCAAGAAATGGCTGGATGATAAAGGATGACTGAAAAACAGTCATCCTCCACTTTATGCAAAAATATCACTTCGCTGGATATAAGCAATCACATCCCCTTTATTGACCACATCCCCTTGCTTGGCACAGACTTCCACCACACGTCCGGTAAATCCGGTCCATATCTTCTCGTATTCGCCCCACGGCGTAGAGATGTAGCAGAACACCTCATCATGCTGGTACTTGCGTCCGATGAAAGGAGCAGAAGAAGGACCTTCGACGGAAACCTCCCAAAGCACTTGCCCCTTGGAAGGCGCGATTATCGGGTCTGCCTTGGCACGCTTCAGCTTCTTGATTTCTTCTTCCGAGTATCCGTTTTTGGCCATCGCCGCATCCTTGGCACGCTGCAGGTCATCCTCAAAACGTTTCTTGGCAACGCCGGATTTATAGTCGCGATACTGCCGGTCGTGCATGGCAAGCTCGAAGAGTTCCTCGTCATCATCGCCATATTCCCAACCGTTTTCGTCCATCTCTTTCCGGTATGTATCCAGAGCATCCGGGTAGTTCAGCTGCGGGTCCGTATCCACGAACTCAAAGCCTTTGGACTTAGCCAGTTCCACTATCTCGGGCGCTAAAGTACCGGGGAGGCGTCCACTCTTGCCCAGAATCATGTCCCACGTATGGTTGTCTATCATCGTCCAACGCTCCTCTCCCTTTACCTGCTGCATGAGGTTCATCAAAGCCACATTCTTCACATACTGGCTGAAAGGAGTCACCAAAGGAGGATAACCCAGCTTGGGCCATACATATTCCACTTCGTCGAACAGCATGACGAGCAGGTCGTCCAGACTGAGTTCCGGCTCGTTCTTACCGCGCAGTATCATGTTGATGCCGGAATGCACTCCCTTCAAGTCGGCCATCATGGAGCCCATCATGCCACCCGGCAAACCGCACTTCAGCAAGAGTGAGGACATATGTTTATTGGTGGGGTCCATGAAATAACCCAAGAACTCGTCAATGAACTCCTGCGTCATGGCACGGGCTTTCATGTAGGCTTTCATGTTTATGTCGGGCACTTGGAAACCCAGGTCTTTCAGCATGGCCTGCACGGAGATGATGTCCGGATGAACCTTGCCCCACGACATGGGTTCCATCGCCACATCGATGATGTCGGCACCGTTCTCACAGACTTCGAGAATGGAAGCCATGGAAAGTCCGGGACCGCTATGCCCGTGGTATTGTATCAGCACATCGGGGTGCTTCTCCTTAATGGTTCTGACAAGCTGTCCCAGCATACCCGGACGTCCGATGCCCGCCATATCCTTCAAGCAGATTTCAGGTGCCCCGGCTTCAATCAACCGGTCGGCAATACTGGCATAGTATTCCACCGTATGGACGGGAGAATACGTGATGCAGAGCGTAGCCTGCGGTATCATGCCCGCTTCCAGAGCATATTTGATAGAAGGAATTATATTCCGCGTCTCGTTCAATCCGCAGAAGATACGGGTAATGTCCACACCCTGGGCATGCTTCACCTTGTACATCAGCCGGCGCACATCTGCCGGAACGGGATACATGCGCAGTGCATTTAGCCCGCGGTCGAGCATATGCGTCTGTATGCCTGCTTCCCTAAAAGGTGCGGTAAAGGCGCGTACAGCCTTGTTGGGATTTTCACCATACAGAAGGTTTACCTGCTCAAAAGCTCCTCCGTTTGTTTCAACGCGTGCAAAACAACCCATTTCAACTATCAACGGAGCAATACGTACCAACTGGTCTACCCGGGGTTGATACTTACCGGACGACTGCCACATGTCCCGGTAAACAAGACTGAATTTAATTTCCTTTTTCATCATAGTCAATAATAAGAGATTTTCCTTCGGTTAACTTAACATATACAAATATAAAGGATTATTCTGACATATAGTCAAGAATAACCCTTAAAAATTCATCATAAGCAATATGTTATATATCATATTGCTACTATCAAATTATTATCAGATGAAATCTTTCAATTCATCCTGCAACTTCTGGCGCGTAAAGAAGATGCGGCTTTTCACCGTTCCGAGCGGAAGGCCGAGGCGTTCGGCAATCTCGCGGTACTTGAAACCGGACACATGCATGGAGAAAGGGACTTTATAGTCGCGTGGAAGGGCATTGACGATGCGATGCATTTCTTTCAGGTCGTAGGCACCCTCGGTACTGGCAAAACCAGAGTCCTGGGGCATGCTGAGGTGATACTGATTGTCCGTCTGGTCCACAAAAGTCTGTTCGCGAACTATTTTCCGGTAATTATTGATAAAGATGTTGCGCATAATGGTATACATCCAACCTCTGAAATTGGTGTCGGGTTCAAATTTGTCTTCGTTATCCAAAGCCTTGAGAGATGTCTCTTGCAACAAATCATTCGCTTCTTCCCGGTCGGCTGTCAACTTGTATGCAAAGCGAAGCAGTTCTTCTTGCACTGCAAGCAAATCTTTTCTAAAACTGTAAGTATTCATACTTTGCTCAATTTTTAAATAGTTAATAATGGTTTAGGTTTTACGATTGCAAGTATAAGGAAGATTTGAAGCCCCGGGGGACGGAATACGGTTTTTATTAGGGGGGAAAACTATCATTTGACAGTTTACACCCCCCTCTCTGATAGTTTACGGGTAATATTATATACTGAAAACTATCATTTTTCCGAAGATTTCGTAAATGTTACGTGATTTTTTTATAGCTTTGCCTACATATAGGAAAACACTTTTATTACATAAAAACACTTTATTTTATGAAATCATTTCAATTTAAGTCACTTCTTCTGCTGACTACCCTTATCATTTCCCTGCCCTCCTTCGGACAAGGACTGAAGGCGTTCAAGCTGAAGAACGGTCTTTCCGTATATATATGGGAAGATGAATCCAAATCGGACGTGTTCGGACTGGTAGGCGTACGTGCCGGTTCCATCAACGACCCCGAAGAGTACACGGGACTTGCACACTACCTGGAGCACGTCATGTTTAAAGGAACAGACAAGATAGGCGCGCTGAACTGGACGGAAGAAGAACCGATCTACAAGGAAATCATCGCCAAGTACGACCAGATGGCCGAAGAAGCCGACCCGGCAAAAAAAGAAGCCATCAGCAAGGAAATCAATGAGCTGACCGTCAAAGCTGGAAAATTGGGACTTCCCAACGAATACTCCAACCTGATGGAAAGCATGGGTGCCAAAGGGGTGAATGCAGGCACCTACTATGACTGGACCTTCTATCACAGCTCCTTCCCTGCCTATCAGATAAACAAATGGCTGGAAATCTCCTCACAACGTTTCCTGCATCCCGTATTCCGTTCCTTCCAGTCGGAGCTGGAAAACGTGTACGAAGAATATAACCGTTCACAAGATGACCAGGGACGTGCACAGAACCAGTTCGTGATGGAGAAAGCTTTTGAGGGACATCCTTACTCCCGTTCCATCATCGGCCTGCCCGAACATTTGAAGAATCCCCGCCTGAGCAAGCTGATTGAATTTTACGAACAATGGTATGTCCCCGAAAACATGGTACTGGTACTCGTAGGAAACATCAAAGCCCAACAAATCAGCGGACGCATCAATGCCGCCTTTGGACGTCTGGCTGCTAAACCCTCACCCGAGCGCAAGGTCTACCAGAACCTCGAAATAAAGGGCCGCAAACAGTATTCGGCTAAAGTAGGATTCTACCCGCAAGTGGCAATGGTATTCAATGGAGTACCTGCCGGACATCCCGACGAAGACGCTCTGGACATCGCCCTGGCACTGCTGAACAACAACAGTCAGACCGGAACTATGGACAAGCTGGTACTGGACGGTGAACTGACCAGCGCCGGAGCCTACACCCGTACTTTCCGCGAACAAGGACGCGCCATCGTAGCGGCCATTCCACTCTACGACGAAAACCAGCGCCGTTTCGAGTCTACCAAGAGCGCCGAAAAGAAAGCCTTGAAAGCCATCCAGCAAATCGCCAACGGAGAATTCGAGGACTGGAAAATTGATGCCATCAAAGCCGAGAAATGCCGCCAGTTCGACCTGGAAATGGAGTCGAACGAGGACAAGGCCATGATACTGATGAACGCCTTCTATAACGAGCAGGACTTGGGCGACATACTCAATTACAAGGACAAGATTATGGCCATCACCACTGACGACATCAAGCGAGTAGCCAAGAAATATCTGTCAGACAATTACCTGGCCCTATATATCGAAAAAGGAAAGCCTGACAAGAACGCCAAGATTGAGAAGCCGGGTTACAAACCCGTAGAACCTCCGATAGGAAAAGAATCGCTCTATGCAACACAATTCAAAAACCTGCCCATCGGACAGATGGAGGAGAAATTCGCAGACTACGGCGAAGTGCAAATCAAGCAACTGAACGACCGTTCAAAGATGTACTACACACCCAACAAGGAGAATAACGTATTCCAGTTGGTTGTACAATACGGAGCCGGTGAACGCGAATTCCCAAAACTTGGCTATGCCGCCCAGTTGATGAACAACGCAGGCATCATGGGGGCCTACGAACCGCAAGAGTTGAAAGAAGAACTCAGCAAGCTGAACGCAACCTGCCACGTGACAGCCGATGATGACAACCTCTACATCATCATGGAGGGCTACGAAGCCACCCTGCCGCAAGCCTGCCAGCTACTTTCACGCCAAATTTTGATGCCAAAACTGGACGAAAAGCAACTGGCACGTCTGAAAGGTTCGGCAATGGGTATGCGCCAGCAGCGCAAAGACAACGTCAGCATCCTGAACGAAGCACTGCGGCAGTACATGCTCTACGGAGAGAAATCAGACTACATCAAGGAACTGACCGACAAGGAGATTTACGAATTACAGATTTCAGAACTGACGGGCGACATCAACCGCGCCTCCAACTACGAGGCAAAGGTGTTCTTCACCGGAACACTCCCCTTCGACCAAGTATACGATATCCTGAGCAAGAACCTCCCATTGGTGGCCAACGAACGCCCGTCCAACTCCCCACAGGCAAAGGACATGATGCCGGTGACCGAAAACACCGTCTACTTCCTGCCTAACAACGATGCAGAACAAGCCCAAATCCACCTCTACATCCCGATGCAGAAGGCTGACAAAAAGGACGACGTGCTGCGTAGCGCATTCAACCAATACTTCGGTCTTGACTTCACCGGCATCGTTCTGAACGAAATCCGCGAAAAACGCTCCATGGCCTATACAGCCTACGCATTCGTCGGCACGCAAGGCATAGCCGGAAAAGCAAGCTATCTGCGCGGCTACATCGGTACCCAGAACGACAAGGCAAACGATGCATTGGACGTACTGATGGGTCTCGTCAACGACATGCCGAAAAATCCGGAACGTATCGACAACATCAAGAGCTACCTCCGCCAAGCCATGCTGACCAGTCACCCCAGCTTCCGCAACAAAGCCATGGAACTGGTAGACTTGGGCTACAGAGGCTACACAGACGACCCAGCAAAGGAAAACCTGCCGAAAGTAGATGCACTGACCTTTGACGACATCGTGAAATTCTACGAAGAGAACATCAAAGACAAACCTTACTGCATTTCCATCATGGGCAACCCAAAGAACATTGACCTGAAGCGACTGGAAAAATTCGGCAAGGTAGTGAAACTGAACGAACGCAAACTTTTCAACACGAAGGATGCATTGTTCTAACCTTGTTTTATCCCCTTAGCAATCCCATCCTCTTTCCCCCTTATCAGGGGAAAGAGGAATATGAAAGATTCCCCGACATTTCGGTTGCAAATGCCGGGGAATCTTATTTTTAACACCTGGAGTTCTTTTGCACATTGCCCGGAATTTCACCGGAAAATCCCTGAGATTCTCAGATAGCAGATAACGGACTACCCTTCCTGCTCCTCTTCATTGCCCGAAAGGATAGGCAGGCAAATCCTATACTTCACCGCCAGTATGCGGGTAACGAACACCGTCACACCGCCCACAATCTGACACACGAAAGACTCCATCCCCAGAAGATGGCACATCCAGTAGAAGGTTCCTCCCACCACACAAGCCATCGCATAAATCTCCTTCCGGAATATCAGCGGAATTTCGTTAATGAATACGTCACGTATCACACCTCCCGCAGCCCCGGTGATGCTGCCCATAATGATGGCCACCCAGAAGGGATAGCCCAGCGCGATGCTCTTGCCCACGCCGACCACCGTGAACAGTGCCAGGCCGATACTGTCGAATATGAAGAACGTATTGTGCAGATGGATGAGATGTTTACCGAAGAGGATGACCCACAACAAGGCCAGTCCGGTACAAATCAAGTAAATGGGATCCGTCATCCAGCCCGGGGTGACGTCCAGCAACAGGTCGCGTATCGTACCGCCGCCAATGGCCGTCACAAAACCCACCACATACGCTCCAAACCAGTCGAACCGCTTGGCCGAGGCCAGGCGTATGCCACTGATGGCAAAGGCAAATGTGCCAATGAAATCGAGTATCTGAACAAATGTTGGCATTATCACTTTGAGAATTAAAAATTATAAATTATAAATTAAACATTGAATAAGTGTGTATTTTCAACAGACACTCTGAAAATAATAGGCAAAGTAACAAATAATTTCCCTAAGAAAACGTATTTTTGTCGTATCATTTTTCACCAACTACGACAATGAGAATAACAATCGTATCGGGCGCACGCCCCAACTTCATGAAAATAGCCCCCATCTGCCGCGCCATCGACGCCGCCAGAGAGGCAGGAAAGAACATCTCCTACCGCATCGTCTACACCGGTCCGCAGGATGACACCAGCCTGGATGCCTCGCTCTTCTCCGACCTTTCCATGAGGAAACCGGATGCCTACCTCGGTGTCACCGGACACAACCACTCGCAGGTGGCAGCCTCCATCATGCTCGCCTTCGAGCGGGAGTTGGACGGGCATCCGGCACAAGTCGTACTGGTGGTAGATGACATGACCGCCACTATGAGCTGCTCCATCGTCGCCAAGAAGCGCGGACTGAAGGTGGCGCACGTCATAGCCGGCACACGCTCTTTCGACATGAACATGCCCCGCGAGGTGAACCGCACCATCGTGGACGCCATTTCCGACTATCTCTTCACCGCCAGCATGGTGGCCAACCGCAACCTCAACCAGGAGGGCATGATACCCGAATATATCCACTACGTGGGCAACATACTGATTGACACCATCCGTTTCAACCGCCACCGCCTGGTGCAGCCCATGTGGTTCTCCAGCCTCGGCCTGCGGAAAGGGAACTACCTGCTGCTCACCCTCAACCGCCGTGACCTGCTGGAGAAGAAGGCCGTACTGCACTCCCTGCTCCAGACCGTTATCGAAAAGGCCGGCGGCATGCCTATCGTCGCCCCGCTACACCCCTACGTGCAAAAGGCGGTGAAGTCGCTGGAAGTGAATGCTACCAACCTGCACATCCTGCCTCCGCAGAGTTACCTGCACTTCGGATTCCTCATCAACCAGGCACGGGGCATCGTCACCGACTCGGGAAACATCGCCGAAGAAGCTACCTTCCTCGACGTCCCCTGCATCACCCTCAATACCTATGCCGAGCATCCCGAAACCTGGCGCATCGGTACCAACGAGCTGGTAGGCGAAAATTCCTTCGCTCTCTCCGCCTCGCTCGACAAGCTGCTGCACGGAGAATGGAAGCACACCACCCTGCCCGACCGCTGGGACGGACGAACGGCGGAACGCATCGTACAGACACTACTGAACGGCAACAATTCATAATCCTCCATAAATTCTATCCCAAGCTTGCAAACGTCTATCCCAAACCTACGGACGCTTATCCCAAGCTTGGGTCTTTCTATCCCAAGGCTTGGGATAGAACTTTCTCCATACGTTGTGCAACTTTATCCTTTATATCCGGCAACTTTTCTATAAGGATTCTGTACGTTTTTTATCTGTATCCGGCAAACAAGACATACGACTTTCACGTTCATTTAACCATATCTCCCGTTTCTTTAGTCTATATTTGCTTCTTGATTAACCTTAATTTGTTAACTTTGCGCCCGAATTATCTGTAACTTATGAAGCAAAGATATACAATTTACGCCCTTTTCCTGCTGTCACTGTTCGTCTCCATCAGCGCATCCGCCCAGATAAAGGGTGTCATCACAGACTCCCTCACGAACGAACCGCTGATGTATATCACCGTACAGTATGAAGGGAAAGGTGTAGGCGGCATCTCCAACGCAAACGGTGAATACCAGGTTGAAACCCACAAAGGCTGGGATGAGCTGACATTCTCCGCTGTAGGTTATATCACCAAGAAAGTGAAACTGAATCCCGGTACCCGGGTGCTGAACGTCAAGTTGCAACCGGACGACATCATGCTCTCCGAGGTCGTCGTGAAGCCCAAGAAGGAGAAATATTCCCGCAAGAACAACCCCGCCGTGGAGTTTATGAAGAAGGTCATCGAGAACAAGAAGGCCCTGAAACTGGAAGAGAACGACTACTATCAGTATCAGAAATATGAAAAGATGAAGATGTCGCTCAACGATGTCACCCCCGACAAAATGGAGAAAGGTATTTACAAGAAATTCTCCTTCTTCAAAGACCAGGTGGAGGTATCGCCCAAGACCAACAAGATGATTCTACCCATCTCCATCAAGGAGACGGCGAGCAAGACCATTTTCCGTAAAAGCCCCAAGAGCGAAAAGACCATCATCGAAGGCATGAACTCCACTGGTATCGAAGAGTTCTTCAACACCGGAGACATGCTGGGGACCATCCTTACGGACGTATTCTCCGACATCAACATCTACGACGACGACATCCGGCTGCTGCAACGCCGCTTCGTCAGCCCCATCGGTCGCGGAGCCATCAGCTTCTACAAGTACTATCTGATGGACACACTCATGGTGGACAAGCAGGAGTGCGTGCATCTGACTTTCGTTCCGCAGAACCCGCAGGACTTCGGTTTCACGGGGCACCTCTACGTGGTGAAGGACTCCACCTATGCCGTGAAGAAATGTACCATGAACCTACCCAAGAAGACGGGTGTCAACTTCGTGGAAAACCTCGACATCGTGCAGCAGTTCGAACAACTGCCCGACAGCAACTGGGTGTTGACCGACGACGACATGACCGTGGAACTGCACTTCGTGAAAGGTATCCAAGGCCTGGAAGTACAGCGGACCACCAAGTACAGCGACTATCAGTTCACAGAGATAGAACCCCGCCTCTTCCGCCTGAAAGGAAATGTCATCAAGGAGGCGAACATGCTTGCCAAGAGCGACGAATATTGGGCGAAAGTGCGCCAAGTGCCTCTCACCAAGAAGGAGAGCACGATGGACGTATTCATGAACCGTATCGAACAGATTCCCGGCTTCAAGTACGTCATCTTCGGAGCGAAAGCCTTGATTGAGAACTTCGTGGAAACGGGCAGCAAGAAGCATCCCAGTAAGTTCGACTTCGGTCCTATCAATACAATGATAACCAGCAACTACGTCAACGGCACCCGTTTCCGTCTGAGCGGTATGACAACCGGTAACCTCGACCCGCATTGGAGCCTGAGCGGTTACGGCGCCTACGGAACCAAGGACAAGAAATGGTTCTACTCCGGGCAGGTGGCCTACTCCTTCAACAAACGCGAATACGTATTGTGGGAGTTCCCGAAGCACTACATCGCCTTCAAGTACACCTACGACGTGATGTCTCCCATGGACAAGTACCTCGCCACGGACAAGGACAACTTATTTGTCGGCTGGAAATGGACCACGGTAGACCAGATGTCCTACATGCGCGATGCCACGCTGACCTACGAGCTGGAAACCAATACCGGCTTCTCCGTACAGGCCATGGCACGCCACCGCAACGACCAGCCTGCGGGGCAACTGCAATACTGGAAGAACAACGGAGAAACACCCGGACAGTGGGATGAAAAGAATACGCTGGTGCACGACATCACCACTACCGAGCTGGGTGTGACCCTGCGTTACGCTCCCGGCGAAACCTTCGTCAACACCAAACAGCGCCGCGTGCCCGTATCGTTGGATGCGCCCACCTTCACCCTCTCCCACACCGCCGGATTCAAGGGCGTGCTGGGTGGAGAGTACAACTTCAACCTGACGGAAGCCAGCATCCGGAAGCGCTTCTGGCTCGGCTCGTGGGGCAAGCTGGACGTAACGGCACGTGCCGGTGCGCAATGGAACACCGTTCCCTTCCCCCTGCTGAACCTACCGATGGCAAACCTCTCGTACATCACGCAGAACAACGAGTCCTTCAACCTCATCAACAACATGGAGTTCCTGAACGACCGTTACGCCTCCCTCAACCTAAGCTACGACATGAACGGAAAACTCTTCAACCGCATCCCGCTCATCAAGAAGCTGAAGTGGCGTGAGATGTTCCGCATCCGTGGTCTGTGGGGCACGCTGACGGACAAGAACAACCCATACAAGAGCAACAATCCCGACTTGTTCCTCTTCCCCATGCGCGACGGTGTACCCACCAGCCACGTCATGGGCAAGACTCCCTATGTGGAAGCCAGTGTAGGTATCTACAATATCTTCAAGCTGCTCCACATAGAATATGTACGCCGACTGACCTATACGGATATACCGGGAGTGAAGAAGGGCGGTATACGCTTCATGATATTAATGATTTTTTAAGAGTTACATACTATGCAACCATTAGCAGAACGGCTTAGACCAAGAACATTAGATGAATATATCGGTCAGAAACATTTAGTGGGACCGGGTGCAGTGCTGCGTAAGATGATTGATGCAGGACGTATCTCTTCGTTTATCTTATGGGGCCCTCCGGGAGTGGGAAAGACAACCCTGGCACAGATTATCGCCAACAAGCTGGAAACCCCTTTCTATACACTTAGTGCCGTGACCAGCGGTGTGAAGGATGTACGCGACGTGATAGAGCGTGCCAAGAGCAACCGCTTCTTCTCGCAAGCCAGTCCCATCCTCTTCATCGACGAGATACACCGTTTCAGCAAGTCGCAGCAAGACTCGCTGTTGGGAGCCGTGGAGCAAGGCACCGTGACGCTGATAGGCGCCACCACGGAGAACCCTTCGTTCGAGGTCATCCGCCCGCTACTATCCCGCTGCCAGCTCTATACCCTGAAGTCACTGGAGAAGGACGACCTGCTGGAACTGCTGCAACGCGCCATCACCACGGACACCGTGCTGAAGGAACGGAAAATAGAACTGAAAGAAACCACTGCCATGCTCCGCTTCAGCGGAGGAGACGCCCGCAAGCTGCTCAACATCCTCGAACTGGTGATAGATTCCGAAGCCACCGACCCTGTCCTCATCACGGATGACATGGTGACCGAACGCCTTCAACAGAACCCTCTTGCTTACGACAAGGACGGCGAGATGCACTACGACATCATCTCCGCTTTCATCAAATCCATTCGCGGCAGCGACCCGGATGGCGCCATCTACTGGCTGGCACGCATGGTAGAAGGCGGTGAAGACCCTGCCTTCATAGCCCGCCGCCTCGTCATCTCTGCCTCCGAAGACATCGGACTGGCCAACCCCAACGCGCTGCTGCTTGCCAACGCCTGCTTCGACACGCTGATGAAAGTGGGATGGCCCGAAGGACGTATCCCCCTGGCAGAAGCCACCATATACCTCGCCACCAGTCCTAAGAGCAATTCAGCCTATATGGCCATCAACAATGCCCTGGAACTGGTACGCGAAACGGGCAACCTCCCCGTCCCCCTGCACCTACGCAATGCGCCCACCAAGCTGATGAAGCAGTTGGGCTACGGCGAGAAGTATAAGTACGCCCACGACTACCCCGGCAACTTCGTCAAACAGCAATTCCTGCCCGACGAACTGAAAGACCGCCGCATCTGGGAACCACAACTCAACCCTGCCGAGCAAAAGCATAAGGAACGGATGCAGCAACTCTGGGGAGAGGAAAAGAAATGGTAAACTATCAATTCAAATTAAAAATTGAAAATTAGAGATTAAAAGTCGGATACAGAAAATCCCCACAACAAATAACTCATAACTCATAACTCCATGAATATAGTAGTATTAGACGGCTATGCCGCCAACCCCGGCGACCTCTGCTGGGACGAATTGCAAGCCTTGGGCGAGTGCACCATCTACGACCGCACCGCCCCTGCGGAAGTATTGGAACGCGCCGCTGGTGCAGAAATCCTGCTGACCAACAAAACTGTACTCACCGCTGAACACATGGCGGCACTGCCCGAACTGAAGTATATCGGTGTGCTGGCCACCGGATATAACATCGTAGACACCACTGCCGCCAAAGAACGCGGAATCATCGTCACCAATATTCCCGCCTACAGCACCGACTCCGTAGCCCAAATGGTCTTTGCCCACATCCTAAACATCACCCAGCAAGTGCAACACCACTCCGAAGAGGTGCACCGGGGCCGCTGGACAGCAAGCAAGGACTTCTGCTTCTGGGACACGCCGCTCATCGAACTGCGCGAAAAGAAGCTCGGAATCGTAGGCCTGGGCCACACCGGTTTCACCACCGCCCGCATCGCCATCGGCTTCGGTATGAAGGTATGTGCCTACACCTCCAAGACCAACTTCCAGCTTCCTCCCGAAATCCGCAAGATGGAGCTGGACGAGTTGTTCCGCGAATGTGACATCATCAGTCTGCACTGTCCCCTCACCGACTCCACCCGCGAGATGGTAAATGCAGAACGGCTCCGACTGATGAAGCCCACCGCCATCCTCATCAATACCGGACGCGGCCCGCTCATCAACGAACAAGACCTTGCCGACGCACTTAACAACGGCACCATCTATGCCGCCGGCGTAGACGTACTCTCGCAGGAGCCTCCCCGTGCCGACAATCCGTTGCTCTCTGCCCGCAACTGCTACATCACTCCGCACATTGCCTGGGCAAGCACCGCCGCGCGCGAACGCCTCATGCAGATTATGCTCGAGAACATCAAGGCCTACCAAGACGGCAAGCCGGTGAACGTAGTGAATAAATAAGCAAACAACATGGGAAAGTCTGCCGTAAAAGGTCTGTTCTACATCTGCCTGATAGCAGCGACATTTATCTTGGGCGCCATCACCATAGTGGCAGCCTTCTCAGGAAACATGGCTCCGGTCGATTCCGTCATCATGCCATTACTGGGGCTGGCAGTGCCCGTACTCCTGATTGTCAATCTGATAACGGCACTCTGCTGGGCATTGGCCCGTAAGCGCTGGGCACTGATTCCGCTGGTGGCATTCTTCTGCAACTGGGGATATCTGACGTCTGTCTTCCAGCTCCACCTGCCGAAAGACAAGACCCCGGCAGGCAAGTATCTGAAGATAGCCACCTACAACATACACAACTTTGGAGGTGAGATTACCGGTTATTCCTGCAAGGAGATAGCCCGGTACATGCAGCAGGAGGGCGTGGATGTGCTGTGCTTCCAGGAGTTCGGAGACAACAGTGACTTCCCCACAGACAGCATACGGCGCGTACTCTCGCATTGGTCACACGCGCTCATCCCTTCTGAAGACTCCGTCAAGGGCGTACTGCCTATCGCCGTATTCAGCCGCTATCCATTGGCGAACCACCGTTTCATCACTTACCAGCACAGCTCCAACTGTAGCATGATGTGCGATGTAGTGATGGGTACGGATACCATACGTCTGATAAACAACCACCTGCAGACCACCAGCGTTAGCCAGAAGCGCAGGAAGTGGGAACGCGAGCTGGCCACCGACGACACCCGCCGCGAAGTCCAGGCAGCCAAAGATGCCGCAGGCACCCTGCACGAAAACTTCATGAAGCGGGCCACGCAGACTTACGTCATCAGCCACTACGCCAAGACCAGCCCCTATCCCGTGCTGCTATGCGGCGACTTCAACTCAATACCTTCCTCCTACACCTACCATCATTTGAGGAAAACCCTCAAAGACGGATTCCGCACTGCCGGAAACGGATACATGTACACCTACCGCTATGCCAAACGCATGTTGCGTATTGACTACATCTTCCACTCCCCCAGCCTGAAGGGTATTGCATACTACTCTCCAGACCTGGATTTGTGCAGCGACCACAATCCAGTGATTATGGAGGTTGAAATACAATAAAGTAAAGAAAGCCAAAAACAATAAGGGCTGTCCCGGAAATCCCGGAACAGCCCTTGCCTTATCATATTCCGCCATTCAGCGGAGGTTATCTGCACCCGATTAGTTGAACACGTAACGGATACCGACTTGCAGTTTCCAGCATTCGCTGTAGTTCTGATAGGTGTCGTAAGTCTTGGTAGGATATTCACCGTTCACCTTATACATGGAGAATACCGGAGTCAGGTCAGTGGCGCTCTTCACCCCTTCATACTTCAGGATTCGGTTGCTGTTGGAAACGGTGTTGGTCTTGGAGATACCCCATTTGGAGTTGATGAGGTTACCCACGTTCATGATGTCGAAACTCAACTGGAAGCAATGCTTAGTCTTGCCAATCTTGAATTCGAAGTCCTCCAGCAGACGGAAATCGAAACGGTGTACCCACGGAGCGCGAGCGGCATAAGCCTCAGCATACTGTCCTTTGTGATTCTTCAGGTACGAATCCTGCTCTACGAATTTCCAGAAAGCAACGCGGTCTTCCTCTGTCTTGAAGTTGATTTCACTATCATCTTTCGGAATATACATCAGGTCGTTGTTGATGCCGTCGCCGTTCATGTCGTTGGTGTAGCAGAAGCTGTAACCGCCGGAAGAATAACCGGAATAGAACAGATTCAGGTGTGTGCCGCGAAGCAGGCCTTTGTGTCTGAAGGGAATGTAGTAGCCCACAGAAGCAATCACCTTGTCGGGAACCACATACTGTGAACGTTGTGCATCCACATAATTGGAACCGTCAATCGTGTTCAGTCCCTGCCAAGTGGAGATAGGGTCGCTGCCCGGAAGACCGGAAACTTCTTTGGACTCCGTGTGCGTATAGGCCAGCATCAGCATCAAGTCATCCACCGGCTGGGCATTCACCGTGATGTTTGCCGTATAGCCGTAGCCTTTGGATGTATTGTCGAGTACCACGGCATTCTTGCCATTGTAATGCACGAAGTCGCCTGCATATTTCACATTCTTGTCGGGGTTGTCATAAAGAGAATAAGAGTACACCATGCGGTTATCCGCACCATTGAAACGTTGCATACCCGTATGCAGCAGTTCCGTAGTTGTCACGTCTTTTCCATCAGCGCCCTTGACGGTGGTCAGCTTATTGTACTTCCATTCGTCGGGGTTCTTGATATTGATGTTGTTGATGGTAACGGCATTCACATTCTTTGTAAACATGAACTCTCCCGTCACGGTCAAGGGGAAAGATACGGGTACCTGATAGTCCACCGCGATAGACGACTTCCACACCTGCGGCATCTTGAAGTCCTGAGCCACACCGGAAATCTTGCTTCCCGCCACGTGTTTCTCAATCGTGGTGGGGAGGTTGAACTTGTCGATTATCTGGTTCATGTCCGTAATCATGCCGCCTGCCAACTGGTCCAGACGGGAATCATGGCCCACCACCTTTCCATTGTCATATTGGGTCTTAAAGGTAACGGAGTTCTGTACCATAGAAGCATTGGTCGGCATATTGGTGAAGAAAACCAACGGCAGACGTCCGGTAAACACACCCGTACCTCCACGTACTTTCAGCGACTTGTCCTTGAACACGTCCCAAACGAAACCTATACGGGGAGAAATCTGCCATCTGGAATCCGGCCACTTGCCAGTGTCGATGTGCTGCCCGTCGAAGTCAAGCTCATAGATGGCATCGTTTCTCTGGAGGTCGTCGTTGTCGAACATCAAGTTGTCGAAACGGATACCGTAGGTCAGTTTCAGACTGTTGCCGAGGTTCCATTCATCCTGGGCATAGAAACCAAGCTGGTTGAAGGTAACCTGAGCATTGGGGTTGGGCACACCGTTGAAGCCATAAGTCAAAGCGAATGATTCGGGAGCTGCGCCACTCAGGAAATCTTCCAGACTGTTATAGCGGTAATATCCCGTACCGTTACGCATATAGGCGTTGTTGGCAAACTGGTGCTCATAGCTAAGACCTGCCGTCAGCTTGTGGTTACCGGTGAAGAAGGTGAAGTTATCGGTAATGTTCGTAATCTTGTTCTTCACACCGTTGTTGTAGGTGAACAACTCGTAACCGGCGCTCATGTACGGTTCCAGAATCTGGTTTCCATTCTCGTCCTTGCCTGCCATGATGTCGATGAAGGGGAAAGGAGAAGAATTGGTGCCGCGCATGTCCTCTATATTGGTGTAGGTGAACAGCAACTGATTGGAAATCTTATCGGTGAAGCGGCTGTTCAAATCTGTCGCCCAAGACTGCACCTTGTTGTCCATGGAATACATGCTGTTGGCAAACGCCATAGACTGCGTACCTACGCGATAAGTATTGTTCAAGCGATATCCCGTATCGGAAGAGTTACCGTTCGGGGCATTCCAAGCCGTATTCTTCGTATTGTTGTAGCGGAGGCTCAAGCGATGGCGGTCCGTGATGTTCCAGTCGATGCGGGCCAGCAGCTTGGTGTTCTCCTCGTCGGCAGGGAAATTGGTGTAGGAGCCTGCATCATAGCCGTATTTGTCCTTCAGATGGTTGTACACCTTCTCCATGTCCGACTTCAGTGTACGGGACACCATACCTTTCGCATCTTCACCGTCCTCGCGCGCGCGATACTTTATAACCTCTCCCGGAGTCTTCTCTTTTTCGTAGTTCACGAAGAAGAACAGTTTGTTCTTGATGATAGGACCGCCCAGCGTGAAGCCGTAGGTAGTCTTGGACTCGTCGGAACGTGCTCCCAGGTCCTCGCCGTTGATGCGGTTACCGCGCATGTCCTGGTTGCGGTAATAGGTATAGGCAGTACCTCTGAATGTGTTCGTACCACTCTTGGTGATGGCATTGATGCCGCCGCCGATGAAGTTCGTCTGACGTACGTCGAACGGGGCGACAACCACCTGCACTTCTTCGATGGCATCCATCGAGATGGGATTTCCGCCACCGGGAAGGTTGGAACTCAGTCCGAAGTTGTTGTTGAAGTTGGCACCGTCGATGGTGAAGTTCGTGGAACGTCCGTCACCTCCGGCAAAGCTCATGCCGTTGGCGTAGGGAGAAAGGCGGGCGATGTCGCTGATACTGCGGTTCACGGTAGGGAGCTGCGTTATCTGTGCAGAAGAGATGTTGGTAGTGGCACCCGTCTTTTCGGCGGTAAACTTGGTCTTGGCAGCCGTCACAATCACTTCGTTCAGCAGCTCGGAAGATTCGCTCATCTCTACGTTCAGGTTATACACCTCGCCCAGTTGGAGAGTGATGTCCTTATAAATAACTGTCTGATAGCCGATATAGGAAATCTCTACCCGATAGGGACCACCGGTGCGCATACCCTGGATGGAATAGCGTCCGTCGACATTGGTCACGGTTCCGTAGCGCGAACCGGAAGGCTGGTGCACCGCCTGGACAGTGGCACCAATAATGGGCTCATTACTTGCATCCGTCACCTTACCCGCCATAGAAGCTGTGGTGACCTGCGCATCTACACCCACGGTGGCCAGTAACAGCAGCACCGTCAGTATAATTCTTACTCTTTTTAACATAATGTCTTTTAAATTAGTTTCTTAAAACGTTATATTTCTTAAAACATTGGCAAAGATACGCAAAATTATATATAAAGGCATTACAACGCGATTACATTTTTTAAGGATTTATTCAATACAAGGCAGTACCACTGTGAAACGGCTTCCACGGCCTTCCTCGGACTGGAGTTCGATGCGTCCTCCCATCTTTTCGACAATGAGCACACAGATGGACAAGCCCAGCCCGACGCCTTGGGAAAACTCGCTGCGCTTGTAGAAACGCTCGAAAATCATCTTCTGCTCGCTGTGCGGAATGCCTATGCCGGTGTCTTCCACATAAAGATGTACCTCGCTCATGCCGGACGGACAGCAATACCCCAGCCGGATGCTGCCTCCTTTCGTAAACTTGTTGGCATTGTTCAGGAAGTTGGTGAGTACCTGTGTCAGTCGCATGGGGTCTACATTCACCTGCACATCTTCGGGAGGGAAATCCTTGAGGAACTGCAACGGCGGCCGGATAAGCAGGCTATGCGTCTGATAGACGTCATCGAGCAACCGGCACACGCTCTCCCGCTGAAAGGTGAACGAGAGGTTACCCGACTCGATGCGCGACAGTTCCAGCACATCGCCCACCAGCTTCAGCAGCAGTTTGGTATTGGTGTTGATAATGTCCACAAACTCCTGCCGCTCTTCGTTTGAAAACTCCGGCTCATTGGCCAGCATATCCGAGAAGCCGACAATGGCATTGAGCGGAGTGCGGATCTCGTGGCTCATGTTATTGAGGAACGACTGTTTCAGTTCGGCTTGCTCCGCAAGCTCGCGGGATTCTATCAGCTCCTGCTCGTGGTCTTTCAGTTCCTGGATGTTCTGCAGCAGTCCGGCTATGATGGGTGCGTGTCCGGGGGTGTGGATGGTATTGTAGCTGAACTCCCACCACTGGAACTCGCCGGTGAAGTTACAGCGGTACTGTCCCTTGTGGTGCGTACGTTCGTGCCTTGACGCTATGTTCTTGCGGAAAACGGGTAAGTCGCCGGGATGGATGTAGGGAGTGATTTCATTGAGCAGAAGACGACCGGAGCGGTGGTGAATAAGCTCGCAGAACTGCGAGTCGCAGGACACGGAATCTCCCTCCAGTCGCCAGGCGTAGGTAGAATTTCCTTCGATGGCCAGGCAGAGGGTCTCATGCTCGTAGAGGAGGTTTCGCAGTGCCTCACGCTTGCGCCTGCGTTCGTGCAGTAGGCTGAAAGAGAGCAAGACTATCACCGTCAGCACGAAGACAGCGCCCAGAATGGAGCCTACGAGTATATGGTAACGATAGCGCTCCGAGAAAGGGATGTACATCACGGTGTACTCCACCGGAATGCTCTCGAGCGGGATGCCATACTTCTGCAGCACATGCCAGTTCAGCACGTACTGCTTAGCGCATTCCGTCACCTGCTGCCGGGGCATCCGCCCTTCGAGGCGTTCCTTGATACCGGTCGCCATGTATCTTATCTGGCTCTCCAGCGGGGTGAAATATCCTCCCAGCAAGTAGTCGGCAAAGCCGAAGCCCTCGTTGATGGTCTGAAACGTGGGATTGTCAAAGAGCATGCCCACGCGCTTGGTGGTATAGTCCCGCTTGGTATAGAGCAGCAACGTGTTGTCGCCGCGTCCCAGCCACATCAGATGGCGTATCGCTATGGAGTCGCTCGTCATGCGCACAATCTTCGTGGTGTCCAGCAGCATGTCTATGTTCTGCCGTTTCAGTATGGGGCTGATAGTCTCCCCCTCGCGCACGCAGTGATAGGAGGAACCAGCAAAGTAAAAGCCTTGGGCGGAGGTCACGATGTCGGGCCCCTGCCCTTCGCACTGTTCGTTCAGCGCGTGCCATATCTTGCGGTCCAGAAAAGTCTGGCCGTTCATCAGACAGATGCGTGCCTTGCCCATGATACTCTCTATCATGCGGATGGTGCGCAGGTAATCGGGCGTGTCGGCATAGCCCGTGATGTTGGGATATTGCAGGAGCAGGGAGATGTTGGGATAGTTCACACCGCTAAACACGACGGGTATTTCGTGCGCCAGCGGATGCCCGCATGCCATCAGCGCATAGGCAGCCTGGTCGTCGAGCACGGCTATTAGCTCGGCTCCCCAAGCGGAGAGGTCGTCCACGAAGCCGGCCATGCGGAAGTTCTCCACCTCCTCCATGTAGCGGTCGCAGTCCAGGTAGTATTCGCGTACATCGCAGTCCAAGCCGAGAAGGCTGAACTCTTTTTGCAACAGTTCCAGAGCCTTCGCAGCAGGCGGATAGCCCGGCTCGAAAGAGTGTATCAGCGCAATACGCCGTGTCTCCGCATGGGCAGGGTGTGCACACACGAGGCAGAGAGAAAGAATCAATATGTATCCGGCAACTGCCTTTATGTGCTTCATATCCGGAAGGTCCTTTTCGACTTGTATCAGCAAAGATACGAATGTTTTTTAAGAATAATGGACTATTTCTTCTGTTTCTGTAACAAAGAATACGTTTTCTTAAATCATTGACACATCCCAACTTATCTTTCAGAGGATTTACCGAATATCCCTAAAGAACCGATTCTTCGTCCAGTATTCCAAAGTGGAGATCTATTTGTTCTTAACCTTCGGCAACACCGCATTCAGTACCATATATCCCAACATACCGGCAACAATCGTTCCCAGCAATACACCAAACTTCGCCTGGTTCAGCAGATCCGGATATTCTCCTGCAAAAGAAAGGTTGGCAATAAATAAAGATACCGTAAAGCCAATACCCCCCAACAAGGATACTCCGGCAACACTTCTCCAATTCATTCCCGGAGGCATTGAGGACAAACCACTCTTGACCGCCAGCCAGGTAAACAGAAAAATACCGATAAACTTGCCAAGAAGCAATCCTGCAGCCACCGCTATACTAACAGCTCCAACAACGCCACCGCCTCCACTGAACACCACACCGGCATTGGCAAAGGCAAAGAGCGGCAGTATCACAAAGTTTACCGCACCATGCAAATTGTCTTCCAGGGATTGCAAAGGACTAATTACATGATCAGAAGCGCGCTCCACTTGTTTTAGAGTGGCAATCTGCTCATTGGTCAATATAATATTATCTGATTTGGTAACCGGAAAATCACCGATAATGTCGCGGATGCGTTTAATGTATTTCCCGGCATCCAAACGGGGACGGGCCGGTATTACAAAGGCCAGTATCACTCCGGAAATAGTGCTGTGAATGCCCGACTGAAGGAACAAATACCAAATAATTACCCCGATAAGCAGGAAGAATATCTTCTGTGTCATACCGAATTTCCCCATATAGTAAAGGAAGAAATAAAGGACAGCAACTACAATAAGATATCCGTATGCCACTTCGGAACTATAGAAAATGGCAATAACCAGAATACCGCCAATATCATCGACCACTGCAAATGCCGTCAGGAAAATTTTCAGGCTCAAAGGCACCCGTTTACCCAGCAGACTGAGTACACCCAATGAAAAAGCAATATCCGTAGCCATCGGTATAGCCATACCGCGCGTTTCCGGAGTACCCTGAACGACCAAAAGTGAATAGACAATGACCGGCACCAGCATACCGCCACATGCCGCTACAAAGGGTAAAGAGGCCTTACGAAAGGAAGAAAGTTCACCCACCAGCAGTTCCCGCTTTATCTCCAACCCCACAGCCAGAAAGAAAACAGTCATCAGGCAGTCGTTTATAAACTCAATCATTTTCAATGGATGACCGCCATGGGAGAACAAGTTGAAGTCTCCGATGCGCAGATGCAGTTCCTGCAAAAGAAAGCCCTGATACAACGGAGCCATTGGTGAATTAGCAATAACGGCCGCCAAAATAGCCATCAAAAACAGCAAGATGCTCGCCGCTATATTCAGCGACGAGAAGTTTTTCACAGTACGTAAAATAATCATAAAGAAGTATATTTGATTTAAGATTTCATCCTTTCGACATCAATCCAGCTTCAAGACTGCCAGGAACGCTTTCTGAGGTACCTCCACATTACCAATCTGTTTCATACGCTTCTTACCTCTCTTCTGTTTCTCAAGCAATTTTCGTTTACGGCTCACGTCACCTCCATAACATTTGGCCGTTACGTCCTTACGCACAGCCTTAATCGTTTCCCGGGAAATAATCTTGGCACCGATAGCAGCCTGAATGGCGATATCGAACTGCTGTCTCGGAATCAGGTCTTTCAACTTCTCGCACATCCGGCGTCCCAACTCGTAGGCATTGTCAAAGTGTGTCAAGGTAGAAAGAGCATCCACCGGCTCACCGTTCAGCAAAATATCCAGCTTCACCAGTTTGGAAGGGCGGAAACCGTGGGGATGATAGTCAAAAGAGGCATATCCCTTGGAGATACTCTTCAATTTATCATAAAAATCGATGACTATTTCGCCAAGAGGCATGTCATAGTATATTTCTACGCGGTTACCTGAAATATATTCCTGCTTCACCAGCTCGCCACGCTTGCCCAGGCAAAGAGTCATGATAGGACCGATGTAATCAGTGGTGGTAATCACCGAAGCACGGATATAGGGCTCCTCAATACGGTCTATCATGGTAGGGTCGGGCATGCTGCCGGGGTTATGCACTTCGGTCATATTTCCCTGCTTGTCATAGATATTGTAGGAAACGTTGGGCACGGTGGTGATAACGTTCATGTCAAATTCACGGTCAAGGCGTTCCTGCACAATCTCCATATGGAGCAGCCCAAGGAAACCGCAACGGAAACCAAAGCCCAAAGCCAATGAAGACTCAGGCTGGAAAGTCAGCGAAGCATCATTCAACTGCAGCTTCTCCAAAGAAGAACGCAGGTCCTCGAAATCTTCCGCCTCGATGGGGTACACACCGGCAAAAACCATCGGCTTCACTTCCTCAAAACCGGCGATGGCCACTTCGCAAGGACGGGCAATATGCGTAATCGTATCACCTACTTTCACTTCCTTAGAGGTTTTGATACCCGAGATGATATAGCCCACATCCCCCGTACGCAACTCCGGACGTGGCATCATTTCCATTTTGAGCACTCCGATTTCATCCGCATCATATTCCTTGCCTGTATTGAAGAATTTCACTTTATCCCCTTTACGAATCACACCGTTCACTATCTTGAAATATGCAATGATACCACGGAAAGAATTGAAGACAGAATCGAAAATCAACGCCTGCAACGGAGCTTCCTCGTCACCCTCCGGATGAGGGATACGCTCAATGACCGCAGTCAGAATCTCTTCCACTCCCATGCCTGTTTTGCCGGAAGCACGGATAATCTCATCACGCTTGCAGCCCAACAGTTCAACGATTTCGTCCTCCACTTCCTCGGGCATGGCGCTTGCCATGTCACATTTGTTGATGACGGGGATAATCTCCAAATCATGCTCAATCGCCATATAGAGGTTTGAAATGGTCTGCGCCTGCACTCCTTGCGAAGCATCTACAATAAGCAAGGCTCCTTCACAAGCGGCGATGGAACGTGACACCTCGTACGAGAAGTCCACGTGTCCCGGAGTGTCTATCAAGTTCAGAATATACTTTTCACCTTTATAGGTATACTCCATTTGTATGGCATGGCTCTTGATGGTGATACCTCTTTCCTTCTCAAGGTCCATGTCATCCAGCATCTGTCCGTTAGTTACTTGTATAGTATTGGTAAATTCCAGCAGACGGTCTGCCAAGGTTGATTTACCGTGGTCGATATGGGCAATAATGCAAAAATTTCGTATATTCTTCATTGTCAATAACTATCTATTAATTGGGTGCGCAAAGATAATGAAAACAGAGCAAATAAAAAAAATGCGTTGATAACATATTCATGTACCAACGCATCTTTTTATAACATTCCAATCAATTCCTCGCTTAGTTCAGCTTTACAAACAATTCGCCTTCCACTTCAGAAGTAGAAACCTTGTCTTCTCTTAACAACCAGCCCAATCCCAGGAAGAAGTCCTTGTCGATCAGTTTAGTTGCTTTCTTGATTTGCTTGTGAGTCAAGCCATCTGTGCCATTCAGTGCAGTCCAAATCTGTCCTGCAACATTACCAGCTTTTTCTTTTAACATTTCTATTTGCTTTTAGTTAAACGTTATCCTCATCTCCAAAGATAGAGATGTCGGTGTTTTTATATCGCTGCAAAGATAGGTATATTTATGTTATACAACACGTTATTAGGCACTTTTTTTCTTACTAAGGAGTAAAAAAGTTCTTTTTTCTTACTTTGAGGACGTTTTTTCCAGGTATTCGGTCCAAATTTGGGCAGCTACCTCTACCATCCTGGCACACGGGCGTTTAGCATAATACTGCTCGGTACGGGCTTCCGGAACGGACGAACCTTCCGGTTTTCTCAACCCCAACAATTCAGCACATATCAAAGAGCCATTTCGTTTCTTGAATTCAGCAGCCAGCTCCTGCACCAACGCATAGTTTGCCGCCTTACCTTCACGGTCCTTGCCTTCCACAGCTCCTTTTTCCAATCCGGCCAATAGGAACATGCCGCATGCAGCACCGCATGTCTGCCTCATACGACCTATGCCACCACCAAAAGAGGCGGACATCCGGAAAGCCTGCTCTTCTGTAAAGCCATACATATCTGCAAAAGCTCCCACTACCGACTGCGAGCAGTTATAGCCACTCTTGAAAAGCTCCACAGCTTTTTCGATTCTGTCTTTTGTTTCCATAATCATTCTGTAATTTCCAACAACATCGGGCAATGGTCCGAGTGGACAACGTCACCCAATATTCTCGCCTCCTTCAACATCGGACGCACCGGCTCACTCACCATGCAATAATCAATGCGCCACCCTTTGTTCTTGGCACGTGAATTAAAGCGATAGCTCCACCACGTATATTCCTGCTTGTCGGGATGAAGCCAACGGAAGGAATCTATGAATCCCGCATTGAGAAAGCGCGTCATCCACTCCCGCTCTTCAGGCAGGAAGCCACTGTTAGTGGCATTCCTGATAGGGTCGTGAATGTCTATTGCCTCATGGCAGATATTATAATCGCCGCAAAGAATGAGTTTAGGACGCGTACGTTCCAGCTCCAATACATATTCCTGGAATTTCTCCAACCAGACCATCTTAAAGGCCTGGCGTTCATCACCGCTGGTACCGGAAGGATGATAAACACTCACAACAGACACATCACCGAAGTCGGCACGGATAAAGCGCCCTTCGTTATCATATTCTTCAATGCCCATGCCGTACTCCACATGGTCCGGTTCTTGCTTGCTCAAAATAGCGACTCCGCTATACCCCTTCTTCTGTGCAGAATATAGGTAATGCTTATACCCCAAAGCATCCAGCGCCTCTGCCGGATACTGTTCCGGTTGCAGCTTTGTTTCCTGCAAACAAAGCACATCCGGCTGCTCTTGTGCCAGCCACTCGGGAAAACCTTTTGTCACGGCAGCCCTCAGCCCATTTACGTTATATGTAATAATCTTCATACTACTTATTTGATTTCTTAAAAATGAATTATTCAAGATGTCAACTCGGATACCAGCAGCATGATATTCAGCACAGTGACCACCGCAGCAATGGCGTAAAGTACAAATGTACTCCATTTACTGTTTACATACTGCCCCATCACTTTGCGTGAAGAAGTCAGTCCCACTTGCAGGAAAACCGTAAACGGCAGCTGGATGCTCAGTATCATCTGTGAAATCAGCAGTCCTTTGAACGGGTCTCCGATAAAGAAAATCAGCAGCAGTGCAATACCCAATGACAGAATCACACCCACCTGCGAGTGACTGTCTTTGATATGATAGGATTCTCCGAAAATACCGGCAAAGATAGAACCTGCCGCCATACCACTGGTTATCGTGGAAGATATACCCGCCATCAGTAATGCCAATGCAAAAACCACGGCAGCACTGTTCCCCAGCAACGGCTCCAGCAAGGATTTGGCCTGCTGCAACTCTTCCACCTGAATACCGCTTTTAAAGAAAGTTGCCGCAGCCAGCAGTATCATGGCACTGTTGATGGCCCATCCCACAATCATAGAGAACAGCGTGTCGAACAATTCATATTTCAACACCTTACGGATGGATGCATCATCTTTCTTATTATATTCATGGCTCTGTATCACTTCCGAGTGCAGAAACAGATTATGCGGCATCACCACCGCACCGAGTACACTCATGATAATCAGCATGCTCCCATGCGGGAACGAAGGTGTCACCCACCCTTGTGCGGCCAGCGGCCAATCTATCTTCACCAGAAACAGCTCATAGATAAAGGAGAGCCCGATGACCGAAACAAAAGCAATGATGGAACGTTCTATCTTCTTGTAGGAATTAGTGAAAAGCATGACGACTACAAATACGGTAGTCAAGATAGAGCCCCATATGATGGGAATGTCAAACAGCATCTGCAAAGCGATGGCACCTCCCAATATCTCTGCCAGCGAAGTCGAGATGGAAGCCAGCACTGCTGTACCCAATATGGGACGCGACACCCAGGAAGGAGTATATTTGGTAGCGGCTTCGGACAAGCACAAGCCGGTTACAATGCCAAGATGCGCCACATTATGCTGCAATACAATCAGCATGATAGTGGATAAAGTCACGACCCACAGCAATGAATAGCCAAATTCAGACCCTGCCGCAAAATTAGATGCCCAGTTCCCCGGGTCAATAAAGCCCACAGTCACCAGCAGTCCGGGACCTATATATTTAAAAACGTCCAGACCGCCCAGATAGCGTTTGTGGTCTCTCCGTTTCAAGTCTTTAAAAATATTCTTCATTGTGTCTGTTCAATTAAGAGCGTAAAAATACTCAAATAATAACAAATACCTCCATGTTAGGTTCAAAAAAAGCCCCTGGCATCTTTCAATGTCAAGGGCTCTCATCCATTCTTTCAGGCAGTAGGCTCAATACCCCATCTCGTGCAATGCCTTGCACAATTGGTCGGGGCAGGAAGTGGAACGTCTTCCGCAGCGAATTCCTTCCAAACGGGCAATCACCGCATCTACCGGCATGCCTTTCACCAAACGTGAAAGTCCTTGCAGGTTTCCATTACATCCACCCCAAAATGCCACTTCTTTCACAATACCATCTTCCACATTCAGTTCAATGTTACTGCTACACGTACCTTGCGTCTTGTATGTATATGTCATTATTCTCCGCCTTCTTCCGGTTTCATGTTAGTATAAACCGTCTGTACATCATCAAACTCTTCGAGACGCTCTATCATCTTGTCGATGGTTTCGCGTTGCTCGGGAGTCACATCCTTCATATCGTTCGGGATATAGGTAAACTCACCGCCGACATCTTCAAAACCGCACTCTTCCAAATGTTTCTGGATAGCTGCATAGCTTTTCGGATCACCATAAATAGTGATAGTACCTTCTTCTTCATCCTCTTCGTAGTCTTCCTCTACGTCATAGTCTATCAAGTCAAGAATGAGTTCCTCCATATCGATACCGTCTTTCTTCTTGAAAGTGAACACACACTTGTGGTCAAACAAGAAAGCCAGTGAACCCATTGTTCCCAAGTTACCGCCGAACTTATTGAATACGGAACGCACATCGGCTACTGTACGGGTAGTGTTATCGGTCAGTGTATCCACAAAAACAGCTACACCGTGAGGACCGTATCCTTCATAAGTCATACCCTTATAGTCGCTCTGGTCCTTACCCATCGCATTTTTGATAGCACGTTCAATATTATCCTTCGGCATGTTTTCACGCTTACAAGTAGCGATAACCGAACGCAGTGTCGGGTTGTTTTCCGGCTCCGGACCACCGGCCTTCACCGCAATAGCAATTTGTTTACCCAGTCTTGTAAAGGTCTTTGCCATGTGACCCCATCTTTTCAATTTGGCAGCTTTTCTATATTCAAACGCTCTTCCCATTGGAACTGTATTTTAAATTATGAATTATAAATTCTGAATAATGAATCAACGCAGTTTGGCATTCAACTTGTCCTCCAGGTTCTTCACTAGTTTGGACATAATCTTGTCAATCTGCTTATCGTTCAACGTGGCATTCTCATCCTGCAGCAGGAAGCTCACCGCGTAACTCTTCTTACCGACTTCCAGATTCTTACCCTCGTAAACGTCGAAGAGAGAAACCTCCTTCAGCAGCTTTTTCTCCGTCTCGTAGGCAATCTTCTCGATTTCCGCAAACTGCACTTTCTTGTCGAGCAGTAACGCCAAGTCGCGTTTCACGGCAGGGAACTTGGAGATTTCCGTATAGCTCACCTTCACATTGCGGATAGCCTTCAGCAATTCTTTCCAGTTGAAATCGGCATAGTAAACCTCGTTGTCAATATCGAATGCCTTCAGCAGCTTCTTTGTTACAATACCGAAAGTAGCCAACCGCTTTCCACCCCTTGTCTGTACGGATAAACCGGCAGCATAGATGTCATCAGTCAGATTGCCGACAACCAAATCATGCATGTGCAGCCCCAATCTGGCAAAGACATTCTCAACGTATGCCTTCAGCTCATATACCGAGCTGTTCTCATCCGGATGAGCCCATGAGTTGGTCACCCTCTTGCCAGTCACCCACAAACCAAGATGATAGTCTTCGGAATAAGCGGCAAGCACCTTTTCCGGATTCTTCTTCTCCTCGTTGAAGTGATAACAATTACCGAATTCAAAGAATTTCAGGTCTGCATTCTTACGGTTGGCGTTGTGCGAGATGCTTTCCAATCCACCGAAAAGCAGTGTCTGACGCATGGCATTCAAGTCTGCACTCAACGGATTCAGCAACATTACCAGATTCTTTGACGGATAAGACTCCAAGTTGTCATAGTAAGCGGCACGCGTCAACGAGTTGTTCAGAATCTCATTGAAACCACAGCCCACCAGCTGCTCGGCAACCAGGTTCTGCAGTTTGTTGGATTTATCATATTCACCCTTGGTAGTCAGGCAAGACTTCAAGGTAGTCGGAATCTCCACATTATTATATCCGTAGATGCGCAGAATATCCTCTATTACATCGCAATCGCGCTGCACGTCCACACGGTAAGGAGGAACATCCAGTGTAAGCCCTTCGGCTGTCTCGTCTACAATCTTCATTTCCAGACTTGTCACGATGCTCTTGATGGTATCCACCGGAATAACTTTACCAATCAGTGAGTTCACTTTCTCATAGGCAAGTTCCACACGGAAATCCTTGGCAGGAGCGGCGCACACATCTTTTATTTCAGAAGAAATGGTACCTCCGGCAAGTTCCTTTACCATCAAAGCAGCCAGCTTCAGGCAGTAAATAGTGGCATTCGGGTCAATACCTCTTTCAAAACGGAAAGAAGCATCTGTGTTCAACGCATGGCGACGGGCTGTCTTGCGCACCCATGTGGGATGGAAGTAAGCACTTTCAAGGAACACATCCTTGGTGGTTTCCGTAGAACCGGAATCCAGACCGCCGAACACACCGGCAATACACATCGCCTCTTCCTTGTTGCAAATCATCAGGTCGCGTTCGTTCAATTTACGCTCCACGCCATCAAGAGTTACAAACGGAGTACCTTCCGGCATGGTCTTTACAATCACCTCACCGCCTTTAATCTTATCTGCATCGAAGCAGTGCAGCGGCTGGCCGAAAGCATGGACGATATAGTTGGTAATATCCACCACATTATTGATAGGACGCAGGCCGATAATACGCAACTTGTTCTGCAACCATTCGGGGCTTTCTTTCACTGTAACCCCTTTCACCGTAACGCCGGCATATCGGGGACATGCCTCGCTGTTCTCTACAGTTACTTTAATATCCAAGTCGTGATTTTCTACCGCAAAAGCGTCTACCGAAGGTTTCTTCAAGGTAGCCTGCTTACCGTTCTGTATCAAGTAGGCGTACAAGTCGCGTGCCACCCCATAATGTGAGCAAGCATCGGCACGGTTGGGAGTGATGTCCACTTCCAGCACGTAATCGCTCTTGATGTTATAGTAGTCCTTGGCAAGCGTACCCGGAACAGCTGTTTCCGGCAGTACGATGATGCCTGCGTGGTCCGTACCGATACCGATTTCATCTTCAGCACAAATCATGCCGACAGATTCCACGCCACGAAGTTTTGATTTCTTGATGGTAAAGCATTCGTCACCGTCATACAGTTTTGTACCCAACGTGGCTACTACCACTTTCTGTCCGGCAGCTACATTCGGAGCGCCGCATACAATCTGCACGGGTTCACCTTGTCCCAGGTTCACCGTAGTGACGTGCATATGGTCTGAGTTAGGATGAGCTTCGCATGTCAGCACTTCGCCGATGACCAGTCCTTCCAGTCCGCCTTTAATAGTTTGCACCTCTTCCACACTTCCCGTTTCCAGTCCGATGGAGGTCAGTGCCGCAGCAACTTCATCCGGTGTCAAATCGAAATCGACATACTCTTTCAACCAATTATAAGAGATATTCATATCATTATATTTTTATTGTTTCCAAAAGTGACCTGCAAAGGTAATAAGATTTTTTGGTTGGCAGGGAATTATAAATGAAGAAAATAACAAAAAGGCGATGAAGTGCTTTCCCTTCACCGCCTTTCTCCTAATATTCTATATAAATCTACAATTTATACATTCATTGCATTGGCGCCTAAAGCTCCCAATATGGCGGAAGCAACAGCTATCACTACCTTCAAAATTTTGTCCCAAACGTTCTTTTTCATAGTTTTAATCTTTCAAAATTAGTAAATACATCTTATCCTAACGGGTTCTCTCCCTGGTCACCGTCGGAACCGCCACCGGAATTACCACCATCACCGGCATCATCCTTACCGTCCGTAACCACTCCCGTCCATTTCTCAAACTCCACCCCTTGGAGCAGGGCACGCGTAGTGCCGATGGCAGCCGGGCGCGTGTATTCCGGAGTAAACTGGCAACGTAAAGCAGTCACCTGATTGGGATTCACGTCTTCAGATTTGACCACTCCCTTACCTCGCGTACGGGCCTTCATGGTGAATGTGCCCAAGCCATCCAGACGCACCGTACGGCTGTTCAGCAACTGGCTCCTCATTACCGTCATCAGGTTACGGATTACATTATGTACGTCACCCGGAGTCAGGGAAGACTTCTCGGCAATCACCTCAGCCAATTGTTGTGCATCCACGGCTCTTCCCACTTTCTTCAAACTCAGATGCCAAAGTTTGGCACCCTCTTTTGTCGCCAGAGACGACTGTCTTGCATAATAAAATAAAGGCATACTTTCTTTCTCCTTTTTACATTTTTAATTCAACATGGTTTTTAATCTCGTTTTGTTGATCAACAATGCAAAGGTGAGGATATATTTGCCTGCAAACAAAGAAAACAGCCTCGCTGAAGCTGTTTTCTGAGATAAGTTTATAAAGTATTGATTTACAAGTCGACAGATTAGGCAAGCCAACTTAATCAAGATATCCTACGATGATGATTGCCTGTACTGCCATATAGGTCAAAGATACTATGACATGGGGAATCTTCAGCTCATTCGCCATAATCTGATAAGATGTTTGCGATGCGGTAGTCCGATATTCTCATGAAGCATCAGGCGGTGAATATTTGGCACGCTTGCAGAAATTGAAGAAGCAGAAGACTAGAACGGAACAGACAACGGTATAGATGAAATCCGCATTGACAAACGTATTGGCAACCGACAGCGTTGTCAAGGTCGTAGTTAAAAAAGCTGTATTTTCATCTATTATTTTACTATGGCCTCTTTTATACACTCCACGATATAATATACATCTTCATCAGTCACCCACGGCCCGGCAGGAAGGCACATACCGATTTTAAAAATAGCTTCGGATACCCCATTGATATAAGCCGGAGCATCCTTATAGACCGGCTGCTTGTGCATCGGTTTCCAAACCGGGCGTGCCTCTATTTTTTTGCCAAGCATAAAAGCACGCAAAGCCTCCACATTCTCGTTGGGCTGGCAATCTGTTGTAGCACAATCTACGGCATGAATCACACCTGCAGCACCACCTACGGCAGTCCTGACAACATCCTTATAAGCATTTTCCTGCCCTTTGATGCGAAGTGAAGAATCCAGAGTGATTGTACAAAGCCAGAAATTAGAGTCATAATCAGCCGAAGGAGCTTCATGCAGCAATACCCCCTCCACATCCTTAAGCAGTTCCTTATAGAGAGCCTGCACATGTCGGTGATGTGCAATATGCTTATCGGCAACGGTCATTTGACCACGACCAATACCTGCACATATATTACTCATGCGATAGTTATACCCTATCGCCTCATGCTGGTAATAAGGATAAGCCTCACGAGCCTGCGTGGCATACCACATGATTTGATTCTTGCTTTCGGCATCTTTACAAATCAACGCACCACCGCCACTGGTAGTAATCATCTTGTTACCGTTAAAGCTCAGCACCCCGAACTTGCCGAACGTCCCCAGTACCTGTCCCTTAAAACGGGAGCCAAAACCTTCGGCAGCATCTTCCACCACTGGAATAGCATACCTATCGGCTATCTCCATGATACGTGTACAGTCATAGGGCATGCCGTACAATGCCACAGGAACAATAGCTTTTGGCTTTTTTCCAGTCTTGGCAATGCGGTCCTTGATGGCTTCTTCCAACAGTTCCGGAGACATGTTCCAAGTTTCTTTCTCAGAATCCACAAATACCGGAACAGCCCCCAGATAAGTGACCGGATGCGAAGACGCACAGAATGTGAAGCTTTGTACAATCACTTCGTCACCCTGTCCCACTCCGCAAGCCAACAGAGCCAAATGTACTGCCGCCGTACCGGCCGAAAGTGCCACCACTTCCTTGCCTTCGCCTACAAAACGTTTCAAATCCTCTTCAAAAGCATTCACATTAGGACCGAGAGGAACCACCCAGTTCGTATCGAAGGCTTCTTTTACATATTTCTGTTCAATACCCTCCTCGCTCATATGGGCAAGGCAAAGATAAATAGTTTTATCCATAAATATATATGTGATTATTTAATGATCAAACTTCGGATTCCTCACATAGTGGGGAATAAAAAGAAAGGAAACGGCTTTATAAATCCTTTCCAGATATCGGAATAATTTACTCATAAATGTTTCCATGACCGGGATACAGACTGCAATCCTTTGTTAATTCCATGATACGTTCTTTCGAGATCCGTGCATCTTCCCTATCGCTATTAGGGAATGAGGCAATGACTTTAACACCCGGGATATATGAATCACCCGAGAAAACATTGTTCTCGACTTTATAGGTAAGGCAACTTTTATCATGTCCGGGAGTTTCAAACACTTCCACGAAAATTCCCGGAAATATTTCCACTTTATCATTCTCATGTAAAACCGTCACATTATCTCCCATCCATATTACAGGATCATTGTGATAACGGGAAAAATTAAGTTTATCCGAACCTAAAGCCTCCTTACCGAAAGAGGAAGTGTAAACTATGCAATCAGGATACAATCGTAATAAATCTTTTATACCATAAATATGGTCGTAATGAGTATGAGTCAGAAACAAGGCTTGTACCGTTCCGCACTTTTCCTGAACACACTGCTTTATAGGAGCAATATCCCCAATATCTATCAATACATGCCAATCTTTCCCCTCAACAGACAGTATATAAGCATTGGAGGTGAAAACAGAATTGACAATCTGATGGATGTTCATTTCAGTTATGACCGTTGAAAGCCTCAGTGGTAGCATTACCTTCCTTATTGATCCCTTCTCTAACGAACACTTTCTTTATGGTTAGCATAATAATCTTCACGTCCAGCCAGAAAGAAATATGATCCACGTACCACACATCCAGTTCAAACTTACGTTTCCAACTGATATCATTCCGTCCGTTTACCTGTGCCCACCCCGTAATTCCTGGACGTACTTCATGGCGACGGAACTGTTCCTCTGAATATAAAGGAAGATACTTCGGCAATAAAGGACGGGGGCCAACCAATGCCATATCCCCCTTTAATACATTAATTAATTGTGGCAATTCATCTATGGAAAGAGAACGGACTATTTTACCAATCTTTGTCAGGCGTTCAGCATCCGGCAACAAGTATCCTCCAGAATCCCGCTCATCTGTCATTGTCTTAAACTTTATGGCTTTGAATATCCGGGCATTTTTTCCAGGGCGATCCTGGGTGAAAAAGACACCGGCACCCTTATTGGTGAAATGGAGGAAAATTATCAGAAGAAGTAATATGGGCCAGATAACTGCCAAAACAAAGAAAGCAACAATAAAATCAATCGTACGTTTTAAAAAGCAAGAATATAGCATAACATTCGTTAATCAATTCATTAATATTTTTCCATTTTGAACATTTACATTCTCTTTCAATATCTTTGCAGGATTTCCTGCTGCAATACAATTCGAATGAATATTTTTTGTAACCACGCTACCCCCCCCTATAACCACTTGATTACCAACAGATAAGCCTGGCATAATTATTGATCGAACTCCTATCACACAATTTTTACCAATATATGTATCAGCTTTCAAACTTCTACAATGATCATGTGCCAATATCATAGCACCAGAAAGCACCCAAGTATTATCCCCAATATGGATACCTTTAGGGTTAACTGACTTATCTAAATGAGCTTTCCATGAAATTCTGCAATTTTTACCTATATCCATTCCGTATCTCCAACGGAGATAACGAGGATATAAATCAACTAAAATCCCCCACAGAATTCTTCTTATTTGCATAGCACAATTCAAAGTTTCAAATCAATATCATACCTATTCAAAATCTCAATTCCTTTCCCATAAGAAGTTAACTCCATAATTTCTTCAGGCTCGAACATTACATCAAAAGAGTCTTCCAAGATAGAAATTATATTCAGTTGATGAACCGAGTCCCATCCTTCTACATTTTCTTTTGAAAAACTGTCATTCAAGACCTCTTCTGTCACACCAAACACTTCTACAAAAGCAGCGTTATATTTCTCAATATTAGTCATTTCTATTACAACTTTTATATATTAAACTTACTATACAATATCTTGCCTGCTTCATTTCTGGGTATTTCATCAATTATTCGTACATCGAAAACAGAAGCTACCAATTTTGTTTTCTCTACCAACAATTCTTTCACTTGTTGAGCATATTGCCCGTTTGTGAGATAAATAACCATTCTTTCATCCGTTCCTACACAAGCACACTCTATAGGAAATTTTCCTTTGATTATCTGTTCACATTCATCCAGTCCAATACGCATCCCAAATAATTTCAAGAAACGTCCTATACGACCTACAATGTAATAACATCCATCCTCATCACGATAAGCCAAATCACCGGTACGCATAAATCCATTGCGTTCATCTCCCAAAAGTAAATCTTCTCGTTTACGGGCATATCCAAGTGTCACATTTTTACCGCGATAACACATCTCACCTTCGGTATTTGCCTCTTCAATAAGATTCCCTTCACTGTCCATTAGCGACAATTCGGCATTAGGAACTGCTAATCCTATACTACCAACTTTCTCAACGGCCCACTCCGCAGGTAAATAAGCCATACGGGCTGTACCTTCCGACTGTCCATAAGTAGCAATCCACTGCTTGCCATTGTCCCTACAATATTCTGCAAACTTTAAATTTAACTGACGAGGCATTTTACCGCCTCCCTGTGTCAACAATCTCAAATCAGGCAAGTCCATACGAAAGAAACGTATCATATTCAGAATCTCAAAACTATAAGGAACCCCTGTAAAACTAGTAGCCCTTTGTTCCCTTATAAAATTCCAAAAAGCTCGGTCAGTCATGTTCTGATTAGTTATAAGTATCGTAGCACCTACATAGAGATGGCTGAACACAACAGAAAGCCCCATAGTATAATAAAGAGGCAATACCAATAACGGCCGGTCTTCCTTTGTTAATTGGAAGAATGTGGATATATTAAGTGCCGCGGCCTCAATATTTTCATATTTATGCCTCACTAATTTAGGGCTTCCCGTAGAGCCGGAAGTAGGTAATAAGTGGGATAAATCCTCATACATCGGACAAGCTTCTAAGCCTATCCTCAACAACACATACCCATAACGTTCCGTTACCACTTCATAGGAGGTTAAAGAAATAGCCATTACAACAGGTACACATAAATAAGAAGGTCGGTATATTTCAAACAGATTCTTATATAATCCCTCTTCAATATGCGCATTCAAAATCAAAGGAACATTTCCTGAATTAAGACATCCTATACTCCAGGCCACACCACCCACATTGTTCTCTGTCAACAAAAAAAGTAAGGAACGAGAAGGTATAAGAGTGCCTATCTCATTAGAAAAATCCACCAACTCTCCGTAAGTCAGGATGTTTTCCATTGCATCAATAGCAGCAATTGCTTCCTGCGGATGTTTATTCAATTGTAATATCATAACCAAGAATTATTTCATTAAATTGAAGCGCAACCATCTACCCCCAATATCTGACCAGAGATATATGAAGAACGATCCGAAGCCAAGAAAGAACACGCATTAGCTATATCATCAGGAGATCCCAAACGCCCCAAAGCAATCTTAGCGATGCGCATATCTATTTTTTCTTTACTATCTTCATAAAGCTCAGCAAAACGCTCTGTTTTCACGATACCGGGTGCTACAGCATTGACACGTACACCTATCGGAGCCAACTCTTTAGCAGCCGACTTTGTAAAAGAAATGATAGCCCCTTTTGTAGCCGAATAAGCCGATTGTCCCGGAGAGCCCAATACAGCCGTAACAGATGCAATATTTACAATGGAACCTCCGCCATTGCGAGCCATCAGACGAGACACTAATTGCACCAACTCAATCACGGCAATCACATTGACACGAAACATCAATTCAGTCTCTTCCCTGACAATCATGCCTATTTTTTTATTGAACACCACCCCCGCATTATTAACCAATACATCTATGTGCCCTTGTTCTTTTTTTACCTGCATCATAGATTCTTTGGCAGCTTGTGCATGGGTCACGTCAAAATACAGTGCATGAAATCTTTCATACCCAAGCTCTAAATCGCTCATGGAACCTTCCAAACAATCACAGCCATATACTATTGCACCATCTTCAATCATTTTCAACACAATGGCCTTACCTATGCCCTGAGCCGCACCCGTTACGATACAGACTTTATCTTTCAGTAACTCACTCATTATTTTAGTCTTCTTGCAGGTGAAGAAAATAAGGTTGATTCCGATTCGACATCCATCGTTACAAACGAACATGCTCCGATGGTACAATTGTCACCAATATGTACATTATGGTTTATCATTGCTCCTGTATGAATCATATTATGATCCCCGATTGTAGTGGCTCCTACCATCATCACTTGCGAGTCAATCCTATTCCAACTACCAATTGTCACATCATGACCAATAATAGTTAACGATTGGATAAAATTGTAATCACCAATTTTAGCATCAGCTGCTATAGTTGTAAATGCACCTACTAAATTACCTTTTCCCATATGAACATTTGTCCCAATACGAGCTGTATGGTGAATTAAAGAAATAAACTCTGCTCCTCTTATCAATAATTGTTCAATGCATGCCTTTCTAGAATGCCCGCCAATAGAACAGACAAATACATTTTCAGATTTACACTCGTAGGCAGCAATAGTTCCTAATACAGGAGGGTAATTCTCAAAACCGGACAAAGCATCCAAGTTATCGTCAATAAATCCAACAACTTCAAACTTACTACCATAACCAATACTTTCACGGGCAAGGTCGTACATAGTACGCCCCATGCCACCAGCACCAATTATTACTAATTTTTTCATATATATTTCTTTAATTTTGAAAGCATTTTATAGCCAAATACACCTAAGAGCAATACATATAAAGCTAATATCCGCTCTTTAACAGGAACTTTTCGAGCATAAGCCACCTTACTTATATATTTGTGGAATAACTGGTTACATAATATTGTTTCAACTGTATTTACCGCGATTTTATCGTCCAGTCCTAATTTTACATATTTATTATATGTAAAGGACATCAACATCTTAAATGCCGTTACCTGAAATGAAGTATAGCGGTTCAATCCATTACTATGGAGTTCATATTGCTTTAAAGTATCGACAATTGTCAAATCGATCAAAAAATTAGGCTTATGAGTTGCACTTGACGAACGCATAACATAATAGAAGAAACAATCAGAAGTTACTTTAACCTTTGATGACTTAGCCAACACCCTTATAGTAAATTCATACACTTCTCCAAGACGTATCTCACGATTAAACCAAATATGATTAGTTTCAATAATATCCCGTTTATAAAGAAGTTGAGGCATTGTCGGAAATATTCTACAAGAACGGTATAAAGTACCGGGGGTATATTCTCCGGTACACATGGGTAATTTTATTCTTTGAGAGATTCCATCTTTCAACAAAGTTACTTCTGACAAAACAACATCCACAGAAGAATCCTCTATGCATTCTAACATTGCAGAAATCGCCCCGTCAGTAAGAATATCATCACCATCCAACAAATAAATATACTCTCCTTTTGCCACCTTCAATGCAACATTTCTAGCTCCTGAAACACCTGTATTACTTTGATTTATTAAATGGCAATAAGGTTTATCTATACAAAAGTTAGTAAGCAATGATAGAGTTCTATCAGTAGAACCATCGTTCACGAATAAATATTCAACTTGCCCTATTGGCTGAACAGCAACACTCTCCAAGCAGTGTTGTAAATAATCTGCAACATTATAGCAAGGAACTATTATACTTATTTTAGGATTTATATTCATTCCCATAGTCCTAACACATTAGCAAAATCCTGACTTACAAGTTCAATGTTGAAATAAGACTTAGCAAGTTCAATTCCTCGATCACACATTTTACTTATTTCTTCACTACCGGCCAATACTTTTATAAGAGCTTCCTCCATATATTGCTCACCAGGTCTTTCAACTACTACTGCACAATTTTTATATCCGAAAAATTCTGTCATAGCTATTGATGACGGTCCACAATATATAATAGGTACACCCGATGACAAGTATTCTCCCATTTTAGTTGACATCGAATAACGTGTAAACCTTTCAGCGACAGCAGATATTGAAATCGGAAGAAATAAAGCGTGCGCAGCTGCCAAAATAGATGGAATCATCATATTAGACACAGGTTTATGAATAACCGTTGAATCTGCAACAACACCTAAAAAATAACGTACCTGTTCTAAAGTACAATCTGTATAAATATCAAATTGTACTTTGATTCCTTTACGATTAAGATTATCAACAGCTGCTACCATATCTTTAATCGCTAAGTTATTATGCCATCCTATTTTACCAGCAAAAACAATATTGGGTATCAGTGATTTTTTAGCTGTTGCATGAAATGTATTTAGTTTCACAGGATTTGGAAAACAGCGAAATACATATCCGTAGCGATTTTCATACTCTAACGCCATCTTTTCACTAGACGTAAAACGATAAGTAGCTATATCCAAATTCTTTTTTAGTAATATTTCTGCCTGCTTTCTATGTCGAGCACCATTCAATATCTTATAAGTAGGGCTTAACCAATCATCAAACCCATGAATCGCAATTTTTATATTTGGAAAACGCCTATGAATCTCGAGTACAAAATGAGCCATTGGAATATCCCCTATTGAAGTATAAATAATATCTGGAGATATTTTCACAATCCATTTTTCCAATTTATCACTCAACAATATTTTATACCGAGTTTCGTACAAATCTACACATTGCAAAACAGGAAGTAACAAGTTTTCATAAGCTATCCTCTTTAATGTCTTTTTATTATCATTAGCAACAGATTTATCTGTTGCGATATGAGATTTTCCAATGTTCACAAGATTGGTGAAAGGAAAACGAAATAAGACTTCATCATTCCCTAAGACATAATACTCATTAAAATTTAATGCGAATTCTGTTTCTACCATAGAAACACAATACAGATTACTCTTAGGACATCGGGAAAATAAGTTCAGAGTAGTTATGGCATCACCAGCTCTAAAACTACGTGATAAAATAAGCACCTTCTTATTCATATTGACTACAGGCTTTTAGTAGGTAAAATACTTTTCCTATTAAATCCATAATAGAAAAAAATATATAAAAATGAAAAGTAAGGCATTGATTCATTACTAAACATCAGAAATAATATCAAACAAAATAACAATGTATATATCCGCCTTCCGGATGATAACAATTTGCTAAATTTATATAATCCACAAAGCATAAAAACACCTAAAAAGCCTCCAAAAATAGCAAAGACATTCATAAATGTATTTGTTGCCAAACCTTTTGAATCAATATAACGATTAAACAATTCATAGCCTACCCTCTCGTATTCCGCTGGAAACTGAACAAACCCACACCCCAATAGAGGATGCTGAAAGAAAATATTCAAAGGGACTAAAACAGAGGAGTATCGTGCAAAACCAGATCCTGACTCCTGAATTGTTTCAAACTTCCCAAATATTTCATTCATATAGTCTTCTGTAACAAAGCCAAAAGCCAATATTGAAATAATGCCAAACACAGCCATCCAAGCATATACACTATTCCTTTTATTAAACAAAAAAGTCAAAACAATCATGCATCCACTAATTATGCCTCCCGTTGAAAAAGTAGATAGTAAAGTAGCAATTAAAATCCCTACACGCAGATTTCTATATTTATTATTTAAAAAGAACAACTCAAAAATAAGAGCTATATTCAATATAATCATAAATACACCAGGTTCTCGAAATATTGAAGAATTCCTAATCACCGTACCCAACAATATAGGAAAAAAAACACAGCCATAAGAAGTGGTCATTTCAGCATCTGCTATATTTGAAATCGGAGTAGAAGGGAGAATATGTGCATTTACACAAAGCCAGATTATTAATGAATATAATGATATAGCAAGCACAACATCCGAGAAAGATGAAAAAAACTCAACCACAGAATATTTCTTCTCGAAAAAAACACCTAATATCATTCCTGAAAAGATTAGTAATGGAGCACCCAAAGTATTTCCATTCATGATTGATGAGAAAAAAACGATAATCTGCAATATTAATAACAAGTGAATATTTTTCTGCAAATATTTTTGTTTATAATTTATTGCAAATAATATTATAGGAAGGAATAAAATAAAGACATTTCTTAAACGCTCAAATATAGCAATTCCGCTTGTCCCAAACCAATATGAATCATAAGAAACTATCAATAACAAAGCTACTATCACACATAATTGGTAATATCGTTTTTTCTCAGCCCGAAACATTTTATCCATTAAGAATTGAGCAATAATACTTTCTATATTTACAATACATTTCTTCTGCATCATAAACTTTACAAGCGACCTCAGAAATAGTCGTTTTAGACACAGGCTTCATCAAATACTGCATAACTTTAGTCTGTAGTAAATCAATATTTCCGTACTCCACAAAAGTGGAGTACTCAGGTATTGCAATTGTTTCAGGAGCCCCAGCCATAAATCCAGCAACCTGTGTTCCACAACATAAACTTTCAGCGGTAACCATCGAAAATGATTCACGATAAGAAGTCAGCAGGGTTAGATTTGCCATAGAGTAAAACTCGGAAAGCTTTTCCTTAGAATCAATATGAGAAATCGGTATCACATTAGAAGGTAAGCCCTTCAAATTAGAAGCCTTGATTCCAACAACTACAAACTTTATATCAGGAAGCCTTTTTGCCAATTCTGTTACATATTCCCCTCCTTTGTTGGGAGCAGAAAAATCCGGAGTTACATGAAGAATAACAGAATCAGTTTCTTTCAATCCTAATTGTTTTTTCAGATTTTCACATTTACCTCGGTAATGGAATGCGTCAATATCCAAACCATTAAAAATGGTACGACACTCACTATTTGTAAAAAAAGGAGATTGACGTACACGATCAGACATCCAATCCGACACTCCAGAAGCATATAAGTGTTTTACATATCCAAATGCCTTCTTCATCTGAATCCAAGATAAATGAGTTCCATCAAACCAAAATGAACGCCGTTCTATTTGATTTGTTTTACATTTTCCGCACCCCGTCTTCCATCTATTGCAATCAAAGGCATGATCACAATTGGCTGTTATTGTCACATCTGCATGATGAGTCACTAATACAGGATACCCCTTCTTGCCCAAATATTTTAGAAGAATAAAAGGATTGATATATGCACAATTTAAACAATGCAGATGTACTATATCCGGATTAATTCGCTCTATACGATTAATCAATTGATACGTTTCAATATACGCAATATTATATCGTAAACCTGTCACACGTGATATCTTACGATAAATTTGGCTCACTTTGTCAGAGGTTGTACGATAAAGATGTATAGGGTCATCATCTACTTGATGTTTTCCACGTCCAAATACAACATAAGACTGATGACCATCACGCAAAAGTCTGGAATGAATATCTCCAACAATCTTACCAGTGGAACCTTCATCAAAAAAAATATTTATTTGTACAATTTTCATTGACAATCAGCTTTTAACTGAATTTATGTAAGCACTCAATTTAGGGCATCCCCCTTTGAAAGGGCACTTTTCAGTGCCCTAAACCGAGTTTTGTTAATTAATTAGTCTTGAATTTAACATTGGCTGGCAGCCAAAGTGATTTTGTCAGGAACCATGTTAACATAATCCCTGCATCCGTTAAAGATATTTTTGAAAAAAGTTCCGATGAAGTTCCAGACAGAACTGCCATGAAGCTTTACCGTTCCAATCACACTATGATATGTTGCAGCCATCCCAGCACCGGCATCACTACCATAATGAAGTGAATTATTACGTTGGGTAGTCAGCTTTCGAATGGTTCGCTCTGCCAGATTGTTGTCTATAGGTAATTCACCATCATCCAAGTAGGCAAAAATCTCTTTCCAGAACCGGTTCAGATAATTGAGAGCTTCCCTATAATACTGACTTCTAAATTCTGAATCCTTTGACAGTTCACTGTCCAACTGACTGCGCAATTCTATCAGGAGTTCCTTCGTTTCCAGACTTTGCCTTTCCCGAAACCTTTCTTTTGGAGTTAATCCGGCATCATCGTATTTACGCTCCCTCATAAAGAACTCCTTTAAAATTTCGGAAAAGCGTTCTGCAGTCGGTTCACCACCCTGATTGGAAGCCTTGACAAACTTGTTTTTGGCATGAGACATACAAACTTGGTGTACAGTATCTTTAAAACGGGCTGATTTCAGATCATTGCCGATAAACACATAAGCATTGTATCCGTCGGACATGATACTCTTCAATTCTGCATCACCCAAAAAGTCTGTAAGTACCTCACGACCGCGCGAGCCATTCTCATAGAAGAAAATGGCTGTTTTCCGAGCCTTGTTGACCAGAACCCAAATATAGCACTTCTTATAGTGATCATATTTACGCACCTTACACCAGGTCTCATCGCAGTTCACTATCGAGTCTTTTTCCAAAGCTATGGACTTCAATACACAGACCAATTCATCCAGGTATTTCTTGCCTTTCTTAAGCCAGTTGCGCAATGTGTTTTTAGAAACGGTCATGCCCATATCTGTCAGCCATTGGTGAAGAAGACCGAAAGTCACATTCTTCACATAAACTTCATAGGCGATAGCCTGCAGAAATTCAGGAGTAGCTTTAGTACCCTCGAATCTGGTCACCACCTCCGGATGGCCTTCAGAAGGGAAATAGCCCCACTTCGGCTTTTTACCAGGCTCTGCATAATGAACCATCTCAAAACATTCTTCCGTAAGGAAAGTACGGAAACTGAACACCCGTACCATTCTCCTTTCAATGATGCGACCGGGAACCTTTGTCAAGTCAGAAGGATGCTCTATTACTTCTCCGGATACTCCCGTCGTTTTATAACCGTCAGGACGATTGGACAAATCACGGCCTTTCCCGGAAGGCTCTTTAACCTCCGGTGATTGGACATGACCAACCGAATCCGTGCGAAGCGTATCATCGGTTCCATCATAATCATCCTTCTCCTTGTTACGGTCTGAATCACCTGTCTTAGCTTTAGATTTGATCTTTTGACGTCGATCACCAAAACGTTCCTGATGGGCATAATCAAGTCTTTCCTGAAGTGACTTAATCTTACGTTCAGCCGATTTGCGAAGTTTATGCTCTTCCGATAACCGATTTTCAAGGTCAGCATGTTTCGATTCCATAGAGGACACCTGATCCTTCAGATCCTTCATCTGAGCCATAAAATCCTCCAAAACA
>ULVM01091241.1_pt1 | contig 85804 bp, 109 predicted proteins | sample 1959451 | NCBI WGS metagenome assembly ULVM01 (sample SAMEA4835786, study PRJEB28245) | human gut metagenome | biome: gut microbiome; material: fecal sample | place: Denmark | collected 2008
TTTGAATAAGCGAAGGTATTTACTAATACCCAAGATTCTCCACCAATCTTCATGTTCATAGTTCCATGTTCATAGTATTTACCATTGGGTAAAGTACCGAGAGTAATTCTTAATTTTTCTTCGGATGGTATAATCATACCATTAACCTGACTTTCAGTGTATAACTCATGTTGTACTACTGGTACCTTACAATCAGTCACATTTGAATACCAAACTACATCTCTAGTAGATAACCATTTGTTCCCTGATTGGTCTGTGAATAAAGTACCTGCAGGTATAGTTAACTTAGCTCCAATGGAATCTCCAGATACATCCCTTGATATCATTAAGTCTACCGATGCAGCAATAGCACCTCTTGCATGATAATCCACCAAGGCACCATGCTTAACTACTGAACCATACTTTCTGGCAGTAGGTAAGAAGGTTTCCCTTGCCATGTTATCAATGTAGTAATGAAGAACTTCGGCAATAGCCGCAAATAATGAAAGGATAATGATTAATATGTTTCCTTCCGAGTAATCTGTTATGAGTACATTCCCCTCTCTGTCTTTTATACCCATAAGAGATTCTATCAGCTTGGCCTTAATCTGTTGATAAGACCTCTGATAAGGGTTAAGCCATTTATTAGTGATTCCCATATTATTTTGTATTTAATGAATTATCTAAGTTGTTGTAGGTAAGGTATAGATATTGGCTAGAGCCTGTACCATTAATAGAATATTCTACTTCTATATTTACCTTTGCATCAACTCTAGCAACCTTGATACCTTTAAAGGTTAACCTTTGTTCCCAGGTACCAATTGCAGTTTTTATAAACTCTTTAATAATAAAACTCAGGGCTTGTGAATTTAGCTCTTCTATACATTCCCATAAGCGATTCCCAAAGTTTTCCTGTCGAAATCTCTGGCCTATCATATAATATAGGATAGAGTTAATATTATTTCTTACTAACTCCAGATCTCCATTAACCGGATACCATCCAGTTTCACCCTTTTCATTTCTACTTAGTTGAATAGGGAAAGTCACCCCTTTCCCTATTATGTCAGTAAAGTAATTATCCATTAGTGTATACATTTAGTATCCTCGTAATCTTCTTGTTTAAATTCCGAGAATGGTTTACTTGCTTGAGTTACAGTAGGACCCGAAGAACCTGGTCCAGTAGTTACACCAGAGTGTACATGAGAATTAAATAGAGCTCTAAGTGATTCTAGTTCTTGAACAGTTTGGTTTAGCTTTTCGGTTAGTTCTTTAATATTAACTACTCCTTGATTCTCCCCTTTGTTTAAGATTACTGTATCACCAGAACCTACACTTACGTCTCCTTGAGCTTGGATAGATATGTTACCTTTTGCAGTAACTCCAATGTCTCCATTGATGTACATGGTTAGTTTACCATTATCATCATCTAGAACTATTACATTGCCTTCTGGAGTAATAATACCCATTTTGTTTGGTCCATCTAAAGGACTTGGTATTTGATTTAAAGCCCAACCATGATATTCCCATAGGGGTTTAGTTGGGTCTCCAAACTCAAAAGTAACAAATACTATATCACCAACCTTAGGAGCTAAGAACTTAAAACCATTGTTGATAGAACCATGTTGACTCTTTGGGTAAGCCCAAGATATAATGCCACTCATTACTTCAGGACAACATACCTTGATACGATTCATATGTTTCTCTTGGTCATCATTATCTACCACAATGCCTCGATAGACTGAGTAATATCTACCCAATCCTTCGAGGCCTTCTTCTGTTATCAATTTAGCAGTTGAGTACATTATTCACTTATTTTTTTTGTTTTTATTATACTGAAGGTACATCTTCTCAGCATAGTTAATCCAATCAAAATTATACTTAGCCTTCATCTCTGGGGTAATCTTACTTGGGTCTACCCATTTTACCGTAACTTTACCCGGTTTAAGAATACCATCAGAATATACCATATTGCCCTCAGTTTGTACAGTACCAGCAGCTATAGCCATTGGGTCTTTAGCATATATCTCATCCGTATAAAGCTTATTAAGTAAAAATTTTCCAGCACCTTTTGGGTCTACCATTTTACCTGTTTCTGGGTCCATATAAGCTTCAACAAAATAAGTTACTTCATTATTAGTAAAGTTAAAGTTAATACTAGAGTCAGGCCCAGATTTTTTCTTATCTTTACCGAACGTGGTTTTAGCACCGGAAGCAGCATCATTGCTTACAATATCCTGAGTACTTAGGTGAGACTTAGCAGTTATCTGTCCATCCCGAGCATTATTCTTAATCAAATCTAGAGTGCATAGATAACCCTGACCTGCATCCATCGAATGTTGTACTGATTTAATATACCAATACCCAGACCAACGTTTACCTACATTCCCTAAAAAAATTACCTGAGAAGATTGTAATGAAGGTCTACCAACTACGGTCATTTGACAAGAAAGTTTTCTTTCGGTAGTTTTAAGACCACCATTAGCATTAGCATTCATAGCCCAAATATATTTATCTGCTCCACCATATCTACTAAATAAGTTGTGATATAACTTGTATAGAGGTACTGATAAATCGTGTTTCTTCCAACGGCGTACTTTTACTTTCTTACCCATATTACCATAACCCAAATTATATTGTTGAGTATCGGTTGAAGATACCTCAACAATATTGGGGTCTTTTTGCATAGCTCCATAACCTCTATCCCAAGCACTAGAATAACTAGTTTGGTATTCTAAACCACCCATAGCTCTACCAGATTTTATCCTATAACCTTCTGGGTCATACTCAGTAGGGTCTATATATTCTTCAGCCATATACCTTATCTGTTCATCACCAGTAAATACATATTTCTCAGCTTCAAAATATTGTTTTAGATTACTTTCAGCAGATTTACCAGTCTTACAGGTTTTCTTAATTTGTTGAAGTATAGCTCGTTTATCAGCAGGTAAAGTTCTCTCTACTTCTGATATAGCTCTTTGATAATCTTCAACAGACATCTGATTAAGCTTAGCCTCTTTACTAGCATTAAAAGATTGGCCCGGAGTAGGTAATGGTTCTTTTGAATTAGCTTCTCTCAGAGTTTTTAAATTTGGAACAGCAAAACCCTTTGCTCTCTTCTGATTATCTACAAATTCAGCCTGAGTATTAGGGTGACCCAATCCGAAATTCTGACCCGTATTATAATCCCAAGAAGGTACTACTTCGGTATTATCTTGAGGAGTTACGGTCTTATCCCGTTTAGGGGTTATCTGTTCTTTATCCTTGTCTGGTTCTTGAATACCAGTAGAACCCACAATAATATCCTTTTCATCGGAGTCTACAGTTTGGGATAGAATTGCTTTAACTCTTTTCTTTACATTCTGCATGGTAAATGATACTTTGAGTACCTCACCATTTTCGGATTGGTATATATAATTATATTCTGGCTCTTGGGTAAACTTTCGATTATGAATATAGATTACACCATCCCGAGAATCAATATACCAAGGACCATTAGGATAACCTTTCATCTTTTGTTCTAATTGAACTAAGATGTTATTACCTATTAACCCTAAGTCACTATCTATCAGAGCTTTCAAATCTGCTGGCATGGGTACTTGAGCTACTCCACTAAAACTATTAGAGTAAAGTATCTTTCCAACAGTATTTCGACTCTGTTCTGTCGGGACCTGTAGTGACTCGTAAACTTTATTACTTATTACTTGTTTAGCCATTACTGAAATATTTCTATGATTACACCGATATCATTGTTACAACCCTTATCTAAAAAATTAGATAAGCTATACTCTGATAAATCTGAATAGGTGTATGGTGGTTGGAATCTTAAATCTCCAACTGTATCTATACACTTTAATGTCACATGAGTACCAGTAGAATCGAATACACAATCCAAATCCCTTACCTTAATACTTCGTATGGGACTTGAAATAAATTGGCCATCTGGATATATGTATCCCCACTGAAGATAAATAATGGAGCCTTCCTGGAGTTCTGGGATATCTACTGTATCTGGGTCTCCAGTATCAAATGTGATGGTTGCTAAGTTCTCCTTCTCCTCATCATATTTGTAGCTCCAATTACTTATATAAGCGCCAAGAGGTATACCTGTAATTACATTCATTATAGGCATACCTCCAGAATCGAACAGTGCCATATAAGGTGTTGCTGTTCCATTATAAAGAATTGATTGATTAGGTTTCTTAGTTGCCATACATTGGTATTCTTATTAACTTATAGGGTTCAAGTTCTGCAAAAGGATTTAGGATATTATTAGCCTCAGCTATTAAATACCATTTCCCAGAATCACCATAATAACGATAAGCAATGTTCTGTAATGTTTCTCCATCCATTACAGTATGTTGCTTATCGTTATTTGTATATGGGACCGAGGGTGGGATTGTTTCTAAAGAATAATCCCCATCATCATATTTAAGAGCTACTGCCCCATCATAGGGGCTAGCTCCAGTTAAGTATTGATTTAAGTCTATCATAAACTTATTCCTTTCGTTTTCTTTAGAGTTTCTTCATTTACAATATCTGCATAGGATAAGTTATAAGCACTTACTCTCTTGAAGATTAATTCTTGAGTTGCAGCTGCAGGAAGTAATTTCAAATCATCAATCTCGCATGATTTACCTGCAACCCTTGTCCTTGAAGCATTTCGGAAATTGTTTAAGGTATAGGTTGCTGAAGTAAGTATATACTGATGGTTCTCAAATATACCAGAATTACCCCATTCAATCTTTAGTATTGGCGGGCTTGCCTGATAGGAGTTTGCCTTAGACCACATCTCTAATAACCTACATTTAGTGATTACCTCTTCGGGATTTTCTGGGTCATTACAGAACCAAGATACATTGAATTGAATTATATCCTCTGCTCCAGTGTAATGATACATGGGAGTATTACGTCCCATTGATTTAATGGTAGCCCAAGTAGTTTCTCCTCGGAAGTCAATAGAGGGAGGTCTATTTTGAAGAGTGATATATTGATAAGGTGTTGATACCAAATTATATATTACTACTTGGTTCATATTACGAACTTCAGGCATTACCATAAAAAGTTCTTTATTCTTATTTACGGAATTACCCTTAGCTGGGTCCATCTCTTCATAGCCAAAAGGGACTCCACCCTCTACCTGATGTTTTAATTCCATCCGATATTGGTTTTGTATCCTTTGGTTTACTTTGGGATTCTTTGATGTAGCTCTTGGTCCAAAAGGATTATTTGGGTCATATATCTTTCCCTTATCTGCAGTATCTTTAGGTAAGGTAGATGTAGCCCTATTTAAATAAATCCTGGCCCTCCAAAGTTTATTTAAAGGACCAGTAAGAACTCCGGCAGAATCCCTGGTAAGGTCATTATACTTTTCAACAACCCCCCTTGCTATTTGATTCAATATTCTTGCCATAATTGTTTTAGTTTATTCCTAAAGCTATACCAGTAAAATCAGATGAATTACCTGGAGCAAAATCTCCAACTGGTTCTCCATCTACTGAGATATTAATCCTTGAATCCTTGAAGCCATCTCTGATTGCAGACCTAACTGCCTCAACAAAAGCCTGTTGGTTTCTTTCTTGAATAGAAGCTTTATTATCATCAGAGTTTAAAGCTTCAGTATTCTTATCTACCGAACTTGTAAGGCTTCCGATTACCTCTATAAGTAAAGGTATACCTATGGATAAAGCTAATCCCAATGGACCACCTAAGAATCCCAAAAGTCTACTACCAAGTAATCTAGCACCAAATCCTATAGCACCTCTCTTAGCTACCTGTTGACCTGCCGTTCTAGTTACAGTAGAACCTACTGCAGCTCCTGCCCCTGCTCCAGCAAGTGTACTCATTGAAGTAAATCTCCCTTGTGAATCTCTGGCTACTACAGTACCTTTTTTGGTTTTACCTACAGTACCTCCCATAGGTAATGCAAAGAATTTACCTGGAGCCATTTGTAAGGCAGTCATCCTCATCATCATTGCAGATATATTCCTAAGGTGACCTTCAAGGATAGTAGCTTGAACATTTGTTTTAGTCATACCAGCAGCCATACCTTCAGTCTCTGCCGTAGCTAAAGCTTGGAATGTACTAATCATCCTAATGGTACCAGAGATAAACTTAAACCCCTGATACAAGGTACCAACTAAAGCTCCAGTAGCAACTACCTTTACTAAGAATTTACCAGCCCAAGTTTCTTGGATATCATTGATTATCTTAAATAAACCCGAACCAAATTTTAGTAAAGGATTAAATACCTGAGCTAAGGTAGAACCTACAGTTACTACAAAGTTCTCCCAGTTTGATTTAAACTGTTCGATAATACCTGCAGGAGTTTGTAATCTTTCTTGGGTTAAACTTTCTACTGTACCTTTTGCTGAGTTTACCTTATCCATAAGTTCAGTAAGCTTATTGGTACCTGACCAATAATCCTGAAGTAAAGCAGATGCTGCTCTTGTACCTCGAACTCCGAAGATATTGAACAGAGCAGAAGATATATCTATACCTCTTCTACCTCTAAGTTTATCTCCCAGCATGGTTATAATCTTATCTAACCTTAAAAGGTTTCCTTGGGAATCCACTAGAGAAGCCGGGTCTATACCTAAAGATTTTAGCATAGTACTACCTGCTTTTTTCTGCCCGGTTACGGAAAGTGTTAAATAACGCATCATATTTGCTAATGCAGTACCTGCAGATGAAGCTTGGATACCTTGATTACCAAGTACTCCAATTGCAGCAGCTGCATCACCCATACTAATTTTAGCATTTCTAAATTCGGCCCCTGAATATTGGAAAGATTGTGCAAGGTCGGTTAAAGATATATTTGCAGAAGTTACTGCAGTTGCCAATTGGTCTACTACCTGAGTAGCATTTTGAGAGGGTATATTGAAGGTCTGCATGATGTTAGTCATCAAGTCCGCAACTCCACCTTTCTCTCCAAGAGGCATACTAAAGATAGAAGCCAGTTTAGCTGCAGGGCCAATCATTTTTTCGATTTGCTCTACATTGTTACCGGCCATTGCCAAGTACCTTTCTCCTGATGCAATATCTTTTGCTGTAAGAGGTGTTACCTCGTTGACCTCCTTAGCAACCTGCATTAGCCTTGCCTGTTGAGCAGCATTTGCTCCAGACATCTTAGAAGCTAAGAATACTTGGTCGTATACTCCTGCAGAATATTGGTAGGCTTTAGCCATACCACCAACCAATTCTTTTCCAAAATCAAAAGCATTAGCAGCAGACATTTGAATACCTCTATTCCAGGTATTCATATCATTCATCATTGTTCTGAATGAATTAGATATCCTGCCTGCTTCATTGGAGAATCGGTCTTTTAATACCATTGCAACACCGACCTCAACTAAGCTTCTACTGTTTATCATTTATTTTTAATCTTTTTTAGGTTATCATAATATTCATCGGCTAAGTCTTTAAATCTTTTTCTTTCTCGATACGGAAGACGCAAAAAGCTGAGATAATCAAGGACTATCTCAGCTCTACATATATAAGTGAATGTACCCGGGTGGTCTACGCTTCCGTCAGGTAGAAAAAAGAGGATGATAGCATAACTGGGTATTCAGCCTTTTCTCCAGTAGTAGGATTTTCTACTTCGGTATTACCGCTGAATACTGGGTCATAGGTAAATACTGCCTTACGAATTTCAGCCATATCCCTTACTGAAAAGAGAGAGAAGTTTTCTACCTTTTCCCATTTGTTATCTACTGATAGCCTTAGGTTTCTTGCCATTAAGCCAGCACTCTTGGTTTGTTTTTCTATTGGTAACATAACCAACCAACGTTCTCCTGCACCGGTCATCAAGTCAAACATAACTTGTTTACCAGAAGATAATACTACTTCGTAGTCTACGAGTTTCTTCTGCTCAGGATAATAAGGAATAGCATTAGGTTTTTCATCCATTTCCTTTTCTGTAGGTAATGTTCCGTAATCTTCGAATACCATTTCCCGAAGTGATTGACCATAAGTTACTGACCCACCATTCTGGCCCCAATTATATTCAAATTCTACTTCTTCACCTAGTGAGAAAATTCTTGACATGAAGATAATGTGGTACCGGTCATTCAAAGGGATACGGTCTGCATCCTCTACCGTAAGTCTCCTGTTAGGAGTGAAGTCTGTATCTACCACAATTGCCTGAATAAACTTGGTAAGGTTCATCAAGTTCTTAGAGTCCATAGGATTAGATAAAATATCCTCATCTGCTCCATTCTGTTCACGGATTGAATACTTAAATCCGGAGGGTGCTGTAAATTCACAAGTTCTAAATTCCATATTTCTTTAATTTAATTAGTTACTTAAATCCATAGTATCTGATATAACAACAAGAAAGGGGTGAGCCCTTTTTTAGGAATCCCACCCCTCCACCTAAAAATCTTAGTTGAAAATAGACTAAGCTTTTAATACTTATCGACAGTACCTACTGAGAATTCGATACTTTCGATTGTGTTTTCTGAAGCCATTCGGTCCAGGTCTAAACCTGTAATCTTACATGGCCATACCTCTTCGAAGAAGTGGGTGTTGAGTACAGAAACTCCGTCTTCGGCAAGTTCGTTTACGATTACATTTTCCCAGTATTGGCTTGGTACCAAACCACCACCGGCAATCATATCCTGGCATGAATAAAGCCAGTCATGAAGCCATGTATCTGAACCTGCAGTAGTTAATAACTTCCCTACTACTAAGTTACCTACTGTAACTCTACCGGCAGTTTTAACGTCCCGGTTAACGTCCCCATGAGCAACCTGGTCAATCTCAATATCTGGCAAAGTACAAGTTTGGAACAGATAGGTATTGATTGGGTGCTTAGGGAAAGTGATACTCCAAAGGAATTTCTTTCTCGGATTTTTTACTTTTGCTCCCATGTCTTTTAGTTTTATTCGTTTTCAACAATTGATACCGACTTAGAAGCCTGGTCAATAATGATTGACATTGTAACTTCTTGCATTGGTACGATATCTTTATATTTCAGGATAGCTTTATACTTACCCTGACGAACATCTTGTTCGTTGTTCACTGAGAGTTCACTGTATGAGTTAGCATCTTGGTCACCCATCCAGGTATATTCTGACATAGCATCTCCATCTACGCAGGCATCAAGAATAGGTTTAACCTCAAGCCAAATCTTATTCCAAGTGTTCCAAATATTGGGTTCTTCCAAATATCTTTCTAGAATTGGTCTAAGATTCTTTTTGAGATACAGATTCAATCTTACAATAGCCAGAAATCTTTCTGAATCCTGTTTTACTTGAGATGAGAAGCAATGCCATAACAAAGTTCTCTTACCCTGGTTAGGTACATCCTTTACGCAAATGATATTTACGTAGTTCTGAGCCAACTCATTAAGTTCGTTAGTTCTTGAAGGAGAACCATAATTCGGACATACAGGACCATTACCATCATAGATAATACCTCTGTTCATTCCGGCAAATGATTTCCATACACCGAATTGAGTTGCAGAAGCATCACCCAAACCAAAGATAGTTCCCAGTACATCTGAATCTACCAAGTTACCGTCTTCATTGTAGTATTTAATACCACCACCGAAGTAAGCTACATACTTAGAGTTACCTACAGTACCCAGGCAAGTCTGTACCCAGGTATTGATACTTTTCAAATCTCTTGGCTGGTCGCCTTGAGTATAGTGAGTGGTATACTTAGGTACTTCGATATAATAGGTATACTCCTGCAATTCCTTAACCATATCTACTGCAGCCTTGTGTACCTTAAGTACATCTTGGTCTTTAGTAAGGTGTTGGTGAATATGAGAGCAAGCGAATTGATATACATCTACATAATCCTTTACGAATTCTAAAGAAGCAATCCATTCGTCTGCAGTTGGAGTAGTACCTGCATTACCTATAGTACCATTAAGATTAACAACATCGGTAGTAATTGCTGCATTGTTAAGTTTGATATCGATTGGGTTCTTTGTTCCATCGACATCATCAGTTAACCATTTAATGAAGTTATTCCAAGATTTGATACCTTCTACTGTATCGGTCATAACCGGTACAAGGTATTCTGAATTCTTTGCAAAAGCGCTTAGAGCAAGGTAGTCTACTGAAGTGTTGTTTACAGTATCTGCTGTTTTGTAGGTAATGATAGGGCCTTGTTCTAATACCTGACCATTAGCACTTACTACTTGATAGTAGATTGTGTTAGCTTGTTTGTAAACTTTTACATTGAAGGTTTCAGCACTACCAATTGGGTCTCCATAACCCTTAGTTACCAATCCGAATCCTACTGTAGTAGAACCAGAAGTAAACTTAAAGAGAGATTTAGGACTTGCTTCTTCAGAAGTAGATTCAGTAACCGAAGAACCATCTTCAGAAGACCTTGCTGCTCTAGCACCTCTTGCTGCAGCTACAGATATAACTCCCTTGGTTGCTCCCTTACCCAATACTCTAATAATACGAAGCTTAGAACCACCCATGAAAGCCTTCTCAATATTTGATACAGAACCATCTGGTACTATCTCAGAACCAAAGACTCTTTGGAAATGTGAGAAAGAATTGATGATTTCTGAAGGGTCATCATAAGGACCTTTCGTGGTTCTAGCCAATACACATGAAACTCCTAACATAGGAGTAGTCTGTTGAACATTTCTGTTCTCAAACTCAAACTTAACTGAAGGTGAATTTGGCATATTTCTTATGTTTTAAAAGTTAGTTACTTATTTAATTAATACCCTGAAGTATTGTCCTTATTCACTTGGAGTTGAAGTAAATCGTTTTCCTTCTTTTCTACTGTACCTAAGAGTACTGAGATATCGGTGATGGGAACCAATTCTCCTTCTCCTGCAAGTTTTTCAGGCAAGATACCATCTTTGCATATGTACTGATATACCTTTTCAAGTAGGCCATGACTTTCATCAGGATGGTCATAGTAATTACCTATCTCTATATAAAGGTTTCCAGTAGGAGCAACCTTACCATCTTCCCATTCTTCCAGGTCATTATAGTAAGGTCTTACATATCCTCTTGATGGCAAAGCTTCATACATGATACTATGAAGTAATCTCATATCTTGCTGAGTATTTGCTACAAGGTGTATATCCAGAGTTATGTCTTTAGTCTCATAAGGAAATTCTGAAGCCTGGTAGTTACCATTCTCTAGTTTATCTCCTATGATATATTTGTTCACACCTATATCACCATTATAGAATCCTTGCAATTCTATGGTGATTCTTGGACAAGTCTTTGCACCTTTTACCTGATTATTACCTACTCCAAAGATAGGTATGAATTTCTTTAAGGCTTCTGAGTCTTCCTTAAATCTTTTCTCATTCTCTAAGGATAATGGTAGGTAATCATCAGGATTTAGTGTAAGCTTTCTTTTTAATGCCGTCGTTAGTAGACAGATATAGAAAGTCCTTTCTACTATTTCTTCTGTATTTACCATAATATTATACTAATTGAGCCACTAATATCGGAGTAAACGCATATTTTCCACCATCAGTAAATACACACTCGAAGTTAGCAGAAGTTCCATTTATCATCACTCCTGCAGTTTTTTTAACATGTACCGTTGCTGACAAAGTAGTTTTAGGTGTATTTGATATATTACCATAATTAGTAATCCAATATGTTACAGTTACATTAGAATTAAATAACTTAACATCCTGTGATTGACCAACAGTGGGGATTTTAAAAGCCATAACTTCTTCAGAGACTTTTTCACCTTCTATTAATTTACTTCTATACCCAGTAATCGTAAATCCAACAGAAGTTTCATATTCATTAACATTCTGGTCTTTTGGTACTAATAAATTTACAGTTGGTGGTTCTAATCTATAAGTATAGGAAACTGTACCTGCTGCCTGAATAACCTTGATAGTTTTAGTATCATTACTTTCACTCTGTTTTATAAGTAGAGTTCCGGTAATATCCTGTTCAGTCTTATTCTTAGAATTTATTTTTACCTCTAGATTCTTTTCTGTTTGGTCAGTAAATCTAACAACATAATCAGTAAAAGGATTTCCCTCTACGAGTTCAGCAATAACATGTACATTTTCCCAATCTCCCTGAGGAGTACTATTAATCATTCTCCTACGACGGGATGTAACTACCAAAGTATCAGTGCCACCTTTACCCGGAATATTAAGTGTATCCTTATCTACCTCTAATTGATATTCGTAACTAAGGGTACTTTTCTTCTGAAGAAGGCTAACTGTTTTAGTAACTCCATTGACATCTACAATCAATGAAGCCTTCTTATCTGATTCAGTATCATTCATCTTTAATGGGTGTACCATTACAAGTGTAGGACCTTTACCAGATGTTTTATCTGCTTCAAAATCTGCCATTATTTTGTATATTTTCTAAGTTCTTTTCTTACTTCATTACGTATAGACTTCTGTAAAGCATCAGCTCCACCTGCAGCTTTATAAGCAGGACCCCATAATTCACGAGGTGGTAAGTTACCATCTCTACTACCATACTCTAACATAATGGCAATTTGATTAAGGGTTTTACGAGAAGTCTTTCCAAAGTAGGTTGTCTTTTTCAATCCAAGAGGTAGACCAACAAAGGTTCTATCTTTTCGGTTCACTATAGTAACTGACCTTGCATATTGACCAGTAAGGTTTAATAGAGTATGAGAACCATACTTCTTAAGTGTAGCTACTGAATGTGGTGGCCAAGATACTCCAGAACCTGGAGGAGGAACTCCTGTATTTAAGCTCCTCTTAACAATACGAAGAAGTTGATTACCGAACTTCCTTGAACCCAAATCATAACCTCTTTGCATAATTTGAGGAGTTCTAGTAATCAACTTTTCTGCTTGCATTTGTTTTCTTGGGTCTACATAAATCTGAACACTTCCTATCGGGAGCGATATATTTATGTTAACCTTTTTTGCCATCTTTCTTTTCTTTGTTATTTAATCCTAACTCTTGGGCAATTTGCAAGAGAAGATTCTCCTGAGTTGATAATCTGGTATCTATCTCTCTTTTGAATGTTTCAAGTTCTTCAGGTTTATAAGCCTGAGCCGGAGCTTGAGGAGCAATCATACCTTCAATAGTCTTAAAGATATTATCACATTCAGATACGATGGCCTCGTACTTATCCCGGTTATTAAGGATATTCAAGGCATTAGTTCTTTGAACATTTACCTCATTAACAATGTTCTTAAGGTCGGTAGTGTAGTATATACCATTATGAATACCTTCCGTAGTTTGAACGGGTAAGAAAATAGTTAATGAGGATACTGAATCCTGAATTACTACTTCTATACTTGAAACAAAGTTGCCATCATTACCTGAGGATATAGGTTTAGTTTCACCAACTCTGATTACTGTAGCCTTATCAAAGATTGGATACATAGAACGTCTGTCTCTTTCTAGGGTATACAATGTATCACCTTTTTGTAGTTTCGAAAAAATCAATTCTTCCATAATTACCTCCTATTTATTAAATTTAAACCGAATGATACTGCACCTGGATTCTTCTGCATGAAGTCTACCAAGTTTAAGAATTGATAGTATCCGAACTGGTCTACAAGGGCTTGGGCTTTGTTTGCTACTTCTTGAGCAATCTCTTGATTAGGAGCAGGCAAAGATATCTGTATCTGATATTCGGTTAGTTTTTCTTTTTCCATCTCTCTAAGTTTTTAGGTGTTAAAACGAAGGAAGGAGTACACCTCGTAAGATGCACTCCTTCCCTTTGCAATGTCCGGTTCTTAATTAGGATGCCGGAGCTGTGGTTGTTTTAAGAGCGGCAACTACAGACTGGATAATGTTCTGGTCTCTTTGAGCATCTACCACTCGGTTGAGACGAGCGATTTCCTGGTCTTTAGCCGTGTTTTCGATAAGGCACTTGATTTCCTGTTGACCGTTCTTGATGTCGCAGCAGCAACGCTCCAACTGAAGAGCCAATTCGGATTTTACTTCTTTAATTAAGCCTTTAGTTTCGCAGCAGCATTGCTGTTGTTCATGTTCCATATGGCAAAGACGGTCCATAACACGATTGAAGCCTGCTCCCATTTGGTCACGAGAATCCCGGATATCGGAATTGGTTTTGTACCCCAAATCACAAAGTCCTCTTTCCGTTGTGAAACGGTTGTTAAGGATTTCTCTACCAACACCGGCAACATCTTTTGCTACACCATTGACTTCTTGAGTAACTCCACGAGCTGCATCAGAGATATCTTTGTAGATACCTGCCTTTGCTTCTTGAACTGTAGATTCTACTTTCTGAATGTCAGCTTTAGTGTCATTGATTTTGTCCCATACGGAAACTGCAGCAGCACCAAAGCCACCACCTACCAATGCTCCACCAACTGCACCCCAACCAGAGCCCCAGCCTGAGTTTCTATTACAACCATCATTACAACAACGGTCTCTGTCGGCTACCACTACGGTACCTTCTCCAGATTTTAGTTCCATAACGTTTTAGTTTTAAACGGTTAAACATAAGTTAATTAATTTTGTATATAGGCCTATACGTATATAAATACCGCAGTATTGTTTTATTTGTACTAATTCTAAATAGGAGCTTGTATTGTTTGGTTGTTATCTTGCAATACAATAACCATGAAATTAGCCCAAGTATCATTTTGCCAATTTTTAACGACTATGTTTAAGGAATCCCCAGCATGAGCAAAAACTTTATACCCAGTATCAGGGTCAAGAACTTCCAAGCCTCGATTATTATTCCACTGAAATTGAGCCTGAGTACCAGTTCCAGAAAAGAAAGGAGCTGGATAGGTCGATGGAGAATTAGGAGCACCCTGTGTCTGAGGTGTTATCCTAAACACATACAAAGTCACTAAACTCATTCCAGAGGGTGATAATTTGAGTGTAAGTGTGTTCACCTTTGGAGCAGCTTATGCTAAATCAACTTCAACATATTTATTACTCCCCTCTTGAGTATAAGTGGCAATTCCAGTTCTGCTACCATTACTGGGATTTGGGTCTGCAGCTACTTTGTCTCTTAGAGTATGAAAACCATAAGACCTTGTTATAACTGTCCATGAAACATCTTCCCGGGTTGTTGTTTCGACTCCGTTTATAACTTTTTGTCGATAAGAAGAAACTGTAACATATTTAGTTTCGCCACCAGATGCAAAAGTTAACACGGAAGGTGAAACGGTGAAGTAATAATTCCAAGTTACTACATATGCACTTTGAGTTACAGTAACTTCCTTATATACCGTACCCATAGTTGCTCTTACTACTACACTTCTTGGATTAGGTGTAGGATTCTCGGCTACTGTTAAAATATTACCAGATAAACTGAATCCAGTTACTGCAGTAGGTATACTTAAAGTAGGAGTACCAAATTCAGCAGGGGCTGAACTGGTAGCTCCTGAAGACCAATGGTTAATTCTTGGTGCCCGAGCCCCTGCATTGATTTCGGATGTACCTCCTTGCTCGGTAAGAGTAGTTGGATTAGCAAATATAGAAACTACCCAAGCTCCCTGAGTAACATTTACTATCTGGTTAGCTGCCTGGTATACATCTACAGATTTCGAAGCAGATTTACCATTCTGAGATAATGTAAGGGTTCTACTACCCAACCTGGTTCTTGCTTTTTGTGTAGTACCAAGATTAGAACCTGATATGGCATTACTCCAATTTACTGTAGCCCCAGAAGTAATTGTACCACCATCATTGGTTTTACCATTCCATCCCCATGGTTGAGAATAAGAATATGTAAATACTCCAGAAGTTCCACCTGCAGCGGGTATATCGGCAATTCCACTGGTAGGATTTATGGTAATATCGCCATAAGTTTGTGTACCTGCGGCTTGGTTAAAGGTAACAGTAAATTTCTTACCGGATTCATTTTGGGTATAGGTCATTGAATGAGACCTTGAACTTAAACTTTTGTTCTCTTGTGCCGACCAGGATTCATTGGTATTTATTAACCAACTGGGCAAACCGGTATTGGTAAAAGATATCTGAACTAAGTTTCCATAAGTATGATTATTTCTATACTCTTGACGAGTAGAAGTCATATCCAATATTTTATTAGCAGAACTAATACCTCCAAGAGCATTAAAGTTTATTCCTGGATATTTACTACTAAAAGTATATTCAAATCTCTGAGAAGCTGCTGCCTGAGAAACAGCACCGTCAATAGATTTTCCTGATTCTGCCTGAGTAAAGGTTACAGACCCATACCTTTCCTGGGTATTAAGATTTTCTGTAGCTTTTAAACCATTCTCAGAATAAATCCAATCAGGATGTGCAGATAAGTTGTAAGATACCGGAATAACTCCAAATTGGGCAACCCCATCCAGGTATTTTTGTTTTTGGGTAACCAAATCGAAACCAGCAGGAGTTGGAGCTCCACCCAAAGCAGTGAAGTTTAGAGTCTTATTAGTTAATGCCAGAATATACTTATAAGTTACCTTATGTATATCACTAAGCTGTATGGTTTCATTATCACCATAGGAACTAGCATTAGAAATTTCCAAGCCTATGTAAGATTCTCCCGTTCCTGTAGGAGAGAGTGCTAACAATTCAGCCTTGGTAGGGCATTCATTTGAATCCTTACCAAGGCCTACTTTAGTTTTGACAGCACTCCAAGTTGCTATCTCTCCCATATTAATCCAAGTTTGTGAATAAAAGTTTCTTTTCCAATTCTTCGATTCTTGCCTTCAGAAGTTTGATACCTTCAATTGCCAGAACCGACATCTTAGAATAATCTACCTCTTTAACCACTACATAAGTTTCTCCATCCTTTTCGATTGTTTCGAAGACTTCGGGATTAGGTACAGTATCGGATTTAACCGTATTCTCAGAAACTAATTCTGGGAAATGTTTTTCGATTGCCTGAGCAATAGTACCTATATCATGACTACCTCGAATTATGAATGAATCGGTAGGTATAGAGCAAATCTCATCAAGAGTATGTTCCAAAGGTTTGATGAAGGATTTAAGTCTTTCATCGGATTCCTTCCATAACCCAGAAGGAGCAGATACTTTCTTAAATACAATCTCAGAATTAGTTCCCATTCCCAACTGGTCTCTGGTTACATTGTGAGGATTAGATTTATTCTGAGTATGGGTATTTAAGTTAGCTTGTGCATTTGTACCTGCAGCCTTAGCATCTGCAATAGCAGTTGCCTGAGCAGTAGATACTGGTTTATCTGCATCTGACGTATTGTTAACATTACCTAAACCTACCTGAGCTTTGGTTACTCCATGGGGATTAGATTTGTTAGCAATATGAGAATCTACCTTAGCATTTACATTAGTATCTGCTTGAGCTCGGGTTGCAGTTTCATCCGAGATTAACTTTTCTACTCTATTGATTTCACCTTTTCGGTTATTTATTTCTTCATACAGTTTACCATCAGTAGCCTGGATTCTTCCCTCTAGATTATCAACAGCAGCAGTCATTCCGTCTTCTAGCTCTTTGTAATTAGCGGTATCGGCCGCTTTTCTATCAGTAGCCTCTTTATTGATAGCCTGAGTTAATTCAGCTTTAGCAGTTGCAATAGCCTCGTTTCTATCCACTACTTCCTGAGCTATATCATTAGCCAATTCTCCTTGAACACCAGAAATTGCAGCTTCCCTTGCAGCAGTTTCGGCAGCAATTTGATTAGGTAATGTGGTGTCAAGTTTAACCTTATCTGCAGCAGCCATAACACCGGCTTTAGTAGAATTAGCAGCAGGAATATCCAATCCTTGAATAGCTGTACCATCGGACTTTTCATATCGGATTGTAGCTTTAGAAGTATCCGTAACAATATCGGTTAATCGTATGGGATTAAAGGCTTTAAGAGCATTAAGATTATCCGTAGTGGTTTTACCTTTTGCTCCATCATAAGCAGTACCAGTGATTTCACCGATTACTACTCCACCAGAAACAATAGGTGCCCAGGTAGTACCAGTCCATCTAAATTGATAGGTGGGTTCTCCCTCAGTTACATTTTGATAAATCTTTCCTGCTTCCCCAACTATTGTTCTAGTATGGTCTGGATTCTCAAATAAGGCAATATTAGAAAGTTCTCCAGTAGGGGATTTATCATAGGTAGCATATACATCAATTACATCATCTACATATGATGGTAATTGATTAGCAGGTACTTTTCCGTTTTCATCCAAAGAAGCTAAACCATTTGCCTGAGCCTTAGTTGCAATGAATTCATCTAATGCCTCCTGAACTCCCTGTATATTTCTAGTTAATTCGGTTTTCAGAGTAGCATCTGCATTAGTTCTTGCCGTTACCTCCTGGTCAATACGAGTACCGAGAGCAGTATCAGCATTGGTTCTATCAGTTACCTCTTTATTGATAGCCGTGGTTAACTTGGTATCTAAAGCAGTATCGGCAGATTTACGATTTTGTACTTCAGTTGCAATAGTACCTTCTAAGGTAGTCTTAGTAGTATTAATCAGTTCTTTCAGTTCTGTTTCCAATTCTGAGGCATCTGTTCCAAGAGTATCAATCAAACCCTTCAATACTTTACCTTGGTTTGCACTTAAAGGTAACTTAGCATTACCTGTAGTTAGGTTATTAACTACATCTTCTTCAATAAGAAGTCTACCAGTTCTTATGAAAGATATAGACCAAGCACCTTGAGCAGTTCTCTTGAATTCTCTGTAAAACTCATTACCAGCCGATTCATACATAAGTCTCAGAGTGATATCTCCAGTAGTAGGACCACTAAGCTGTAAGCTCAATCTGAATTGCTGATAGGAATTGTTACCAGTATCCACCAATATATAAGGACGGTGTGTAGTGTTTGTTGCAATTTCTTGCAATAATTCATTAGTAAATACTGCTGCAATCTCTTCTGAAGTTGCCTGGGAAACCAGACTAAATGCTGCTGTAGGAATAATGATTGGTTCCAATTGAGCATCTAATTTCTTTAAAGAATCAACCACATTTACAGAACCTCTCATATAATTGGTATCGGTAAGTGCAGGCATCCCCAAATCATTGGTAAGACCTACTGCAACTTTTACCTTATTGAATTTAGAGTCAGCATCTGTCTTATCTACTTCAATACGTTTCTGTACTTTACCAAATGCAGCTGAAGCCGTATCGGTTGCCTTTACATCCAAATCTGTAGGAGTATTACCTACATTCTTTTCATATCCATCCAACTTAATATCTGTACCATTCAATACTGGATTTGAATCCAATCTGTGAGTATTGATAGTATGAGCATTGGTAGCATCAATATTATCCTGCAAAGTCCCATCGGCTGCCTTTCTTTCGGTTTTCTCAGTATCTATATTTCTCTGAAGAGTAGTATCTGCAGCTTCCCTTGCATCTTCTTCATTATCGATACGAGTATCCAATTCTCCATCTGCTGTAGTACGGTCTGATATCTCTTTGTCCAATTTAGTTTGGAGAGCAGTGTCTGCATTAGTTCTATCCTGGATTTCCTTGTTAACCTTATTATCAAGATTGGTATCAGCTGCCTTTCTTTCCGAAGTTTCCGTATCTATACGAACTCCCAATGCAGTATCAGCAGCACCTCTAGCAGCTTCTTCGGCATCAAGATTATCCTGGAGAACTTTATCGGCAGCTTTCCGTTCTTCGGTTTCTGTAGTAAGAGCCTGATTAGTATCAGTAATCAAACCTTCTACTCGAGTAATCTCGGCCTTACGTGCAGCTATCTCAGTTTCAAGCAAAGCCTTAATTTCCAAGTAAGAACCAGAAATATCATTCTGAATACCCTGGATTAATTCCAAGTTTCTCTGGATATTTGCAGAGTTCTGATTAATAAGAGCATCTTGGTTATTTGCTCTTGCCAACAATTCAGTACGAGTTTCAGTAACGTAGGTTCTTAAATCCTCTACTATCTTGGTAAGCTTAGTATCCAGAGTTGTAAGCTTAGTATCCAAAGCTGCATCACCAGATACCCGATTCTGAGTTTCAGTTTCAATCTTTGCAGTTAACTCCGTAAGTTTCTGAGTCATTGTAGTTGCAAAGTTTGGGTCATTACCCAAAGCATCTGCAATTTCCTTCAAAGTATCAAGAACCTCTGGAGCTGAGCCAATGATTTTCTGAATTGCAGCTTCTACTTGTTCAGCAGTCTGGAATTCTGAATCATTCAATAACTCAGATACTTTAGTAATGTAGTTAGCTTTCTCTTGAATACCGTTCAATTTTACCAAGAGGAGATCTGTAAAGTCATTTGAAGAAAGTACTTTACCATCTACCTTGTCTACCTTCTTAGATTCTAATCCTTGAATAGCAGTAGTACGGTCCGAAACTTCCTGAGCTAAGGCATTATTAATAAGGGTATCGGCATTTTTACGGTCTGTTACCTCTTTATCAATATTTACCTGAAGTGCTGCATCACCTGAAATACGAACATTAGCCTCATCAGAGATACTCTTAGTTAAGGCATTTACCTCATCTTTGTGATTGGCGATAGCCGTATTCAAGTTTGCCTGGATTGCATCCTCTTTGGCAATAGCTCTTTCCTTTTCTACATTGATAGCTGCAGTATTAGCTTCTACCTTTGTTTTGAGTTCATTTACCTTTTCATTTGAACCGGTTTCCAATGAATTAATACGGTCGCTCAAAGTTTTATTTGCAGCTTCCCGGTCTTTAATTTCTTGGGTTACTTTTCCTTCTACTCTAGTAATTTCACCAGAGATAGTTTGATTAAGCCCCGATATCTGACCCTCTATTTTGGTTTCCAATGCAGCATCTGCCGATTTACGGTCTCCAACTTCCTTATCAAGGTTTACTTGAAGGATTTGGTCTGCAGCTTTCCGTTCTGCTTGTTCTGTACCCAGAGCAATATTGGTAGTATCAATACGAGAACTGAGGTTACTGTCACCGTTAGTACGGTCTACAATTTCCTCATTAATCATATCTTTAACCTCTTTGTAGTTATCACCTACAGTTTTAGTTACAGCCGTGATTGCTTCTGAGTTCTTCTGAATGTTAGCTGCATTAGTAGCAATTGCCGTAGTATTGGCATTTACTTGAGCAGTAAGTTCATTCTTAACCGTATTGATAGCATCCTGAATAGATAAAGCCAAATCGGATACTCTTTGATTAAGAGTAGCGATATTCTCAGTATGTGTTGCATCTGCCGCTTTTCTATCAGTAGCCTCTTTATTGATATTAGCTTGTAGGGTAGTATCAGCATCTTTACGGTCTTGGATTTCCTTAGCCAGGTTATCCTTAACTACATTCAAGGCAGTATTACCAATAGAAGTCTGAGCATCTACATACTCTTTAAGTTCGGTCTTAAGAGCAGCATCAGCTTCTTTACGTTCAGCTACCTCAGCATCAATATTTCCCTGGAGAGCAGTATCAGCATTGGTTCTATCCTGGATTTCCTGATTTACCTTCTCAGTAATTGCTGCCAACTTCTTAGTGATAGTTGTAACGAAGTTAGGGTCATCACCTAAGGCTTTGGCAATCTCTTCCAGAGTGTCAAGTACTTCTGGTGCAGAACCGATGATTTTCTGAATTGCTGCCTCTACATCGGCTTCGGTTTGATACTCAGCATCATTTACCAATTGTGATACTTGAGTAATATAATTAGCATGCTCTTCAATGCCATTCAACTTCTGAAGTAAGATATCAGTAAAGTCATTCTTAGACAGGGCATAACCCTCTCTCTTATCTACCTTACTTTCTTTAAGGGCATTATCTCCTGCAATACGAGCTTCCTTTTCAGCTTCTACTGCAGCAAGTACTTCACCTTTATCGGCATTAGTTCTTTCAGATAGAGCAGTAATCTTCTGGTCAAGGATTTGGTCCTGAGCAGTACGGGTTGCTGCCTCTGAATCAATTTGCCCTTTAAGAACTTGGTCTCCGGATTCTCTTGCTTGAGCTTCCTTATCAATATTGGTTTGAAGAGTGTTATCGGCATTAGTTCTGTCAGCAACTTCTTTAGTCAAACCATTCTGCAATGTTTCATCGGCAGCTTTACGATTGGTAACCTCTTCTGCAAGTTTACTTTCAAGAGCAGCATCACCAGATTGACGAGTAGAGATTTCCTCAGTTAAGCTTTGACGAATTCCTGCATCCTGGTTTTCTCTTAATTGAGCCTCTTCGGCAATCTTCTGAGTAAGTTCTGCTTTGTCCTGAATATGGAGAGTAGTCATCTGGTGCATATCTTCCACCAGTTTATCATCTCCAGCCTTACGAGCCTCTGCTTCTTTATCTACCAGGTCCTTGGCATAAGCTTTAGCATCTGCCAATGAACCAGTAGTTTCATTACGCAAGTCGGCAATATCTGCAGTGTTCTTATCAACCTTAGCCTCCAGCTTGTCGATTTTATCTACCAAAGCAATACGGATATTATCAATCTTCCCATTGAGTAAATCCACGGCTTTGAGCAAAGCATCATTTACTGCAGTAATTCGAGAACCGAGTTCGGCTTCTTTTTCTTTTGCTCGGTTAACCTCAGTAGTCAAATCATTACGAAGGTCGGTAAGTTTATTTATGATATTAGTTGCAAAGTTTGGGTCATTTCCTAATGCTTCTGCCAACTCCTTAAGAGTATCCAGAGCATCACCAGCACCGTCAACCAAATCACTAATCATTTTCTTAACTTGTTCTTCAGTTTGAAACTTGGAGTCATTTTCTAACTGAGAAACTTTTGTAATATAATTGGCTTTCTCCTCGATTCCATCCAACTTATTTTTCAGTTCATCAGTGAAATCATTTTTCGATAAGTCATATCCCTCTTTCTTATCAACCTTGTTTTTGATAGAAAGAACGAAGGCCCAGAATTCATTAAGAGTTCCAGCAAAGCCAGCAGTAACAAAGTCATCATAGTAACCTTGTAATAGCCGCTGGTCAATTTCCTCGCAGGTGTAATATTTACTTACATACATATAGGTTTATATATTTAAGGGTTAATTAATAGGTTGTTTACCCAAGAACAGTTCAGTATTATTACCTCTGAATGGTTCTCCTTCTGAACCACAGAAAGCATTCATGGGTATTTCTGGATTATCTGGGTCTACGTCTCCGCCATCCTCAACATCACCTCTGATTATTGCATAATCTGGTAACCTGTTGACTCTGAACTTCATAGTTTGCCCAATACCTGGATGAGGTATTATCTTATCCCAAAGGTCTCCGAAATAATCTTGAAAGCAAGAAACGTATTTATCACCAGTCATGGATTGCATGGCTGTAATATCATTTCCTTGCCCTTTCATTTCAACATGTATTCCGCATATACCATGTAGGATTACCATATTACTATCGAACCAAATCCCATTTTGGGTTTCAATTCGAGTCCATCGTAATTGTAACATCTTTGCCATATACGTTCATTTTTATTCTACAAATTCGATTTTGGTATCTCTATCTCTCTTGAGAATGACCATGAACACCAATGCTTCATCTTTGGCTTGGGCAACTTGTGTATCTCCTGCAGGTTTATAAGTAATACCATTAATCACGAATCTATCATCAGACCAGTTAAAATCCCAATAACCTTCTGGAGTTAAGTATCCCAGGTTTTCTATATAGGATTTTGTAACTAGTATGGATAGATTCTCATCATCGAGTTCTCCAGTGATTGTGGCTTTATTGATAGGCCAGTTTCGAAAGGCATTGTAATAACAGAGAGCCTCGATGGGTATATTATAATATTTAGGGATATAATCTTCTCCATGACTTAGGAGTTGATTTACATTCTTTGCCCAAGTTATAGTTTGCCTTCCAGCATCTATGTCCAAGAAGTCATTGATAATCTTCTTGTATCTATCCCAAGAACGATTCTTTACCATTCTATGAGGAGTCTTGGTCATCTTTTCTTGATTAAGGTTCTACCATTTCTTTTTACTGGTACACTTGGATTAGGTCCATCCAATATACCAGGTCTTCTTCTGTCAACTACTCGAGGAACTACTAACTTATTAACTGGTGCACAGAATGGTAAGTAGATTTCCAATCTTGTAGCTAACATACAAAGTCTTTGTTTTAATTCGTCTATGACACCTCCAGGTTGCAAAGCTTGTGAGAATGTTTTCCATAATGAAGATGTTGAATCTGAAAGCATATCATAGTACTGTACTTCAGTAGGCCCAGTAGTGATTTGTTTAATCCTATCACCTCTGGTAAGTTCTGGTTTCGAACTACCATCTCCCGCTTGTTCTTTGGTTGATGTTAGTTGACTAAGGTATTCTCCGGTACTCGTTAATAAATTAAGGAGCTTGACATTTAGATAATCCCAGGCTGCCAACTCCATTATTAATTGGTTTTCTAGAGCTTCATACATTAATTCATCATTATATTTATCCAAGGGAATACAATGATTTACTAGTGGTTGGATATATAATTGCCATTTAGTTATGTACATCTCCTTCTCCTCAAAGGTCATACCATCGGAGATTTCTGAAGGGATGAGATAATTAATAAGGTTATATATACTGTCCGTTAATGTAGTAACAGCCTTTGTATTTACAATTACTAATTTGGTAGCAGAAAGATTAAGTCCATCGGAGTTTGTGATATTCAAGGCTACTGTATAAAATCCGGACTTTTCATAAGTGTAAGTTGGTTGCTTAACATCGTAAGCGGACCCCTTATCATCACCAAAGTCCCAGTCAAAAATGGCCTTGACTGGGACTTGGCTTAGTACTCTAAATGAAACTTCCAGACCATTCGTAGTAGCTACGAAGTCTAGATTTTCCATGATGAATTATTTAGATTGTTCTTCGAACTCTTCCAGCAAAGCCTGAACCAGGGTTACCGGAGTATCATTCTTCTCGGCTACGATTTCGTGGCGAGCAGCAATGAGAGTGAGTTCTTCAAGAGTGTAGGCTTTTGCAATCTTTGCAACTTCCATACCCTTTTCAAACTGAGCAGTAAGTTTCTTTTCCAGCTTGTCCAAGTCACTTGCTGAATATTTCTCTACTTTGTTTTTATCAGCAATCATCCGAAGATGACCAGAGTTCAAAGCCATTTGGATTTTCTTTGAACCCAATTGACGGAGAGTAAGTTCTCTTTCTTCTCCTCTTGCGATTGTGATACCAGTTGACTGGTCATGAAAACTGTAAGCTTTAGCTCCTACAGTTACCTTTATTTTTTCACTCATAATCTACTAAGTTTTTAGATGTTTAAAATAGGGATAGGGTCCTCTCAAAACCCTATCCCATTCGAAATTAGAACTGTGTAAAATAAAACCGGGTTTACTCCAGGTTAACCATCAAGTACGGGTCGATGTTCATGAAGTCTGGGAATCCAGCTTCAGAGAACTTCTTATTCGCAGACAAGATAAGTGCAGCATCCTGATACATCTTAGAGAAGCCAGTAGTCAAGCTTGCATAGATTGCCTGAGTCTGGTTGGAAACGATTCTTTCTGATTCCAACATCAACTGCTTAGCAGTAAGCTTAATCAGGGCAGCCGTTGTATCAATCAGCAGAAGACCCTGGTCCGGAGTTCCCGGATGGATGTAGAAGTTGGCATTCTTAGGTACCGGTGATTTGATGTTGAGTGTAGCTTCGGTAGTACCTGAATGACGGTCTTTAAACTCTGGCAGGTTCAACATTTCGATAGCTTGGTCTTCTCCACCAATCATCGTAGTGAAGTTACGTCCCATACGAGCAGCACGTACCCAAATATGGAGAAGGTCCTTATATGTGATACCATTGGTTGTTTCGTATACACCGATAATCGGAGCAGATTCTGAACCATCCGGTTTATTACCATTGATAACAACGTCCATAGCCAATGTATCCATTGCATAACCCAGCTGAACACCGAAGTCACGAAGGTAGATTGCCAATACATCGAGAGAAACATAGTTACGAACTTCATCAGTAAGTTTAAAACCTTTACCGATTTTGAACAGAGAAACTGATTTCTGTCCAAAGCTTACATCTCCCAATGGGATGGTTTCTGCCTCATTAACCTTAGCCGGTGCAGCATCGGACATATTAATCATCGGCATGATAGCAGTCAATCCATTGATAGACTGGTCAGATGCGATAATCTCCGGATAGAACGGAGCTTGTCGCATACCCAAAGTAATTGCAGAACGAATGATTTCCGGAACAATCCAACGAACATCTTGCTGAGGCATAGTGAAGATATTTTCCATTGTATCGATTTTTGGATTGATACCAACCTTTTCGAACAGTTCATCTTCTGTAATTCCCCACTTACCTGTAGCAAGTTCACCCAGAGTAACTTCTACCGGCTTTTTATTCTGGGCTCCCTGACGGAAAGCATCCAGCTGACTTACCATTTGAGGAAGTTCTTTGATAAAGTCTTCCTTCTTCAGTTTTGAAATATCAACTTTTTCCATAATTTCTTTTTCTTCTTATTTAATAAGTACTTGGATTAACTCGTTTGCTTCGTCTGCCGGAGTAAGAGCAATGAAAGGAGTTGTTGAGGTTTCCTGGTTTGCTTTTACAAAACGGTCATTTAGCAAATCTCCAGAAGGGATTACATAACCAGCAGTAAGAGTAGCATTTGATACCCAATTACAAATCATGTAACCTTCCATGGCAACTGTAACTTCTACAGGGAAGTTATGCTGGGCACGGTAAGCCGGATTGATGTTATCAGTAACAGCAACTCCCAAATATACTTCATTATCAGCAGCTTTAAAAGGGAATATGAGGCCAGTTTCATCAATTGCTACCGGCATACCCTGAACGATTGTTTCTCCTTCTTTTACATTGAAGGCTTGGTGCAATTTGTGGGATTCACTTTTGTAAATCACCGCTCTTGGAGTTTTTTCCCCAAAGAGAGTCATTGCTTGGTCTTGGTTTACGATTTTCGTCATAACAGTGATATTTATCGATTATTTCTTTATTTGAACTTACTCTTGTAGATGTCATCAAGAACATCGGAAGTAGATCTTTCGGCCAATTTAGTTTTATCCTCAGTCTGAGTTCCTGATTTTTCATCAATTTCCTGAGCTGAAGAAGCACGGCTTACATCGTGAGAACCGCAGCTTGCGCATACCATTGGGAACTTCTCTTCCAAACGAGCCTGATAGTCTTTCTGGAGAGAAATCAAAGTAACCATGCCAGTAGTTTCGGCATTCAACATAGTGATGATAGTTTCATCGGCTTTGTCACCCATCAACTTCTTATAAGTACCTACGGCATTTTCACGGAGAGAAGCAATGTGATTTCTTCCTACTGTTGCCATTTCCTTTAAGTTTGCTACTTCAGCATTCAGATTATTAATCTGTTCAGTAAGAGAAGATTTCTCTGTAGTCAGATTATCAACCGTAGTCTGAAGACTGTTTTTGGATGATACCAAGCTTTGAATACATGAGATAACTTCTTCCTGAGTCATCTCTTTACCTTCTGCAAGGGATAGCATGTTATCCCCGAAAAGCTTTTCAAGAAATTCTTGCAATTCTTTGTTCATATTCTCTTTATTATTATTTTGATTTTCTTGGTTATCAATTAAAGAATCCTGAGTATCGTCCTTTTCTTGAAACTCTGAGAGATCTGTTTTGTAGTCAGTAAAGAAATACTGTTTGGACTTGTCATCCCTATATTCCTCATAAGAAGCCCAGGTTCTTTTTGCAAAAGTAGGATTAACAATTTTACCATCTGAACCAATCTTTTGAGCAAATGAATCAGCACCATGGGATACTAATGAAGTTTCCAAATAACGAACTACCTCAGTAACTATTCTACGTACCATCTCTCCCTTAGAATCATAGGTACCAAGCTTCTGGTAGAATTCACTCTCTTCCATTTCTGGATGAGATTTATCCCACTTGAACTGTACAGTTACTGAATTACTGTGGATTGAAGGAGGTTCCATAAGGATTCCTCTAGCAATTCTTGGATTTGCCTTACCATCAATCTTCAGAATACCATTGATACCTGCAGGAATAGTGAAGTGTCCATCTTTATAAGATTCTTGCCACATCACTTGAGATACAGCCCCGATTGCATTACCAATGTTTGTTTCATGGTCGCAGTTTACGGTTTGACCAAGTAACAGTTTCATTGATGCCTTTAGTACTCCATTTTGACTAAAGTCAGTAGGATTCCAATTCTTAGATACAATCGTTTCTGAAAGTAATCTAAACATCGGTTCGATAAATTCTTCGTCCTTAGGAGTAAGTTCAGATTTATCAAGGTTAGGATAATAAGTATTGTAATCTATATCACCTCCCCAAAATCCAAATTGAGCAATAGAGTCTGGTGTTGGAGTCTTCCACTTATAATAATTCTCGGAGAAAGCCTGGGCTCCAACGGATTCTGGGATATACCCAGCCATTATTGTATGCCCTTGCCCAATCACCATTGAATCAAGATGCTCTTTGTTTTTCTTTGTAAATTTTTTACTCATCTTGCTTTAGTATTTTGGTCTCCTCTAGAAGGAGCCGGATTAGTTTTATCTCTTGACCTACGAGCAGATTGATTCTTATCAGCCTGCCTTTGTTTCTTCTTAGTACCTTCTTGAGGGTCTGAATTACCACCTTTAGCAAACTGGTCTTCAAGTGAAACTCTTGGTTCATCCTCATCAGGAGAATCATATCCCATTGCCCAAGCATATTGGTCTTGGCTAATGATACCAGCTTTGTACAACAAATCCAAATTCTGTATCTTGTATTGAAGACCTTGTTGAACTTTAACTTCATCAGAGATAGTTGAAGTCCCCCATTGAATCTTTATTCCCTTATTATTAAAGCCAGCCAGGCGCAGTTCTAGAGAATAAAGAAAATCTAATACATAAGTTACAAGCATTTGTAGATTCTTTAACTGGCTGATTAATTTAGAGAGCATTATCCCCGTTGCTCCTTCACCAGTTGTTGAACTAACTCCGATAAGATTACCATTAACTCCCAAACCATTGGCAACTGATTGTTGATTCATGTTCCAAGGTTCCTTGATGTTACCTAATTCCTTAGTGGTAGAGTTAAGCTTAAACTCATGGTCATCAATGTAACCGGTTACGATTCCATCTTTCATACCCTCCCTAAGATTTCTCTTTAGGTCTCTTAAGTTTCTTTCTAACCTCTTTTCATATTGATTTAAACTTTCACTACCAGATTGGTCAGGTTTAGCCATCTTAGCTTCCAAGAATCCTACCATACCGCAAACTTCCATGATATGTTTGAAGTTTACCCTCATATCATGTTGTCCTTTCAATGAATCCAATGCTGCCATGAACGGTGGTATTCCGTATGGTTCATCGGTATCATTATACATTGCAGCATATACATAAGTCTCTGGGTTAAGCTTAATGTAATCCTGGTGCTTTATGAAGTAATTCTTGTTCTTTTGATAAGGAGAATATACTCCATTGTTTTCCCTTTTGAATACAATGTTCTCAGGTCTAAGGAATAGAATAGTATCCAAACCTTCCAGCTTTTCATCAGGAACTCCTTCAACAGAAATAGCTCCGCCAACAAGACATTGTACAATCATCTTGTTAACCAAGCCATCTATTCCAGCAGTATACCTTGACCATTTCTTAGTTTTCTCAGCCAAATGTTTCCTCATCTTATCGGCTTCATCATCTGTATTGTTAGGGAATGTTACAGTATGACCAGTATTGGCTAACTTAAACATATCCTGCAAAGCAATGCCCATATCCGGATTTACCTTATATAAATCTCGAATTAGAGGTATTACTTCAACACGAAAAGAAGGGTCTACCATTGCAGTAATACCCTTTAATGAACTGATAAGAGATTCATCTTCATCGACTGAAACTCTACCAGGAGAGATAGTAGAAGGTTTTGATTTCTTCTCCTCTTTGTAGGGTTCTGGAGGTGGGTCCTTCTTTCTCCCCCAACTCCAATTAAAGTTGAACTTCTTTTTCATTTTGGTTGTACAATTACGTTAGTTTTTCCTTTCCTTATGTGATTACATATAGCTTTACCAAATATGGAGTCATCAGAATAGACATCACCTTCAAGGTCTACATCTACTGCTGAATTGTTAGCTCTATGTTTACCCATTGCAACTGGCCTACCCAAACCATCATATATGAAGGTATATGCTTCTTGAACAAAGAATGGGTCTTTACAAGTGATATTATCTTCTCGTATATCTTGTTCTAAACCTTCAATGATTACTGAACGGTTCCTTTGAGTAGTTAACCATCCAGGAGATTTATCCATCTCAGGTCTAGATTTACCTTTTTTCTTAAGCATCTTTTGGTAGTAATACAGTTTAGGATATCCTTCATCTTGAAGTTTAGAGGTTACTGCCAATCCAACATCGTTTGATTCTGGAGCAATAGTTGCAAAATTAAATAATTGACCAGTATCTCCCAGTAATCTGGCATACTTATCTACTGATAATCTGCCTTTGAATACTGCTTGTTCTTCTCCAGCTTTATCCATACAAGTGAAAGCAGAGTAGTCAGTTGCTCTACCAGTAGAAACGTCGGCACCAATAAAGTATTCCTTGTTATCTTCTGGTTCACAGAATTGCCTATACTGACCATTAAACCTTTTCTTAAGGACTGGATAATCACTAAGGCAGTCTTCGATTGCCTTAATATCAGACAGATCGAAGACTGTATTTCCAGATGATAAGAAGTCACCATCAATTTCTTGTGCAGTTCTTTTGGTTCCCAAGGCAGAAGACATTTCGTTGTACCAATTAATATCTCGTTCTGGGTGCATTTGCCAATACAATCGAAGTGGATTAAATGGGTTCCCTCCGGCAATAGCATCTACCCAAGTGGAGTGGTAGAAATTACCAACTCCATAAGGAGTAGAATTGATGATAGCAGCCCCACCTGTTGATAGAGTCGGGAAGGCCGCTGCCCAAATCTGAGCTGCCCATCTTACTACTGCTGCTTCATCAATAACCAATAGGGAAAGAGATTCTGAACGACCAGCTTCCGAAGATGTAGGGATAGACTCTATAAAAGAACCGTTATCGAATTCTATCATAGATGCAGAACCATATTCTCCAGCTCTACCATTGATAATGGGTGTTTGTAAATACCATGGTAGATTCTTGTACATGAACTTAATCTTCTTAAGTACTTTCTTAGCAGTGGTGTCTTTGATTGAGATAATGTTAATCTTCTTGTTAGGATGATATATTGCTAACCAAAGGCAGTACATAGAAATAAGCTCTGTAATACCAGCCTGTCGGAACTTAAGCAGGATATTGAAACGTTCTTTAACGAAATTATACAGTACCGATTTTTGGTATGGATAAAGTTCGAATCTAACCTTTCCCCTCATTGGGTGTATCACATAGGTGAAAAGACTGAAATAGAAAACATCATTAGAAACCTTTGCAAGGGTTGCTAATTCCTCCCGGTTAAGGGAAGTGTGATTTTCTGTGATTATCTTTTTCGCCATATCAAAAGTTATATTGAATTGAAAACTCTAAGTCAGCTTTTATACCTGAAAAGTATTTCGGATAACAGAAAGCATTAACTCCGAGTTTGTAATTAAAATTCGTAGTCTTGATTGTAAGGCCAGTTCCAATATCGAACAGTTGATTAAAGGGTCTGTACTTACCATAGACATAAGGACTAAGGCTAAATCTCCGAATTTTCTTCTGAGTTAATTGTCCCTCATACCAGTTATATTTGTAATTCCCTAAGTCTAGATTGAACATTCTAGTTGAATAAGAATCTGTCTCCTTATTGAACAGACTTATATTTAACTTGTTGTTGTCTAGAGTAAACTGAACCAGAGAATCCTTCTTACTGACTTTTACCGAATGGTCAGAATCAACCGCTGTTGAATCAGAACTTGGAGATTTAGTCATTCTATTGCTGTTTCTATAAAAGTCGTAGAGAAGGATTCTACTTGGTTCAATTAACTGGGAAAAAGGTTTTTGGGGCTTAAACTCTTCTTTCAGTTTGACTGTATCAGGAATGCCAATGACCGATGAATCAGGAAGTTGACTGATATACGAATTCAATTCGTAATTCCTGAAGCAAAGGTAAATAGTAAATCCTATTAAGACTAGAACTAATACATCTTTCCATTTCTTCATGTTGGTTAAAATTTATTCTTCTTGATGATATCTTTCAGTTCATCAATAACTTCTTCGAGTTTTTCAATTTCACTTAAATCCAGGTTCTTTTGGTTTAAGGGAATTGAGTATCCTACAAACAAAGAGTTATCTGAACGTTTCATAGAAACTCTGACCCCAAAAGGAATCATTTTCTTAATTAGATGTCTCTGAATCAATTTGTTAATCGATTGAGGGATGAAGCCCATATTCTTTAAATCCCTGGCTTCTTGCTTAGTTAATTTCGGTGACTTCATTTCTTTAAAATTTTTAGGTTTTCAAAATGATAATAGTACTGATAGTATTTGGTAGGTCTGGCACATCAATTCATGATATTCTGCGAACCAAAATATTACCTAACCAATTGAGATTCAACAAGTTAGGTAAGAAAAATTCATGGTACCTTCGCGTAATTTCTGAATGAGAATAGCTTTAGCTATTCGAATGAAGAATATCCTAACTTAAGTGTTAAGCTTAGGACTTAAGTGTTAAGTGCTAATAGCCACTAAAACTTTTAAAAATATAATATAAGGGGCTCAAGAAACCCTCTTAATACAACGTTTAAACCAAATACCTACCTCATATACCGACCCTTTAGCTATGGTATACCTTGCCTTGTTAAGCCAGTAAAGATAATTGCCTTCATCCATGAAAATCTTGTAGGCTTTGGGGAATCCCATAATTACCTTGAAATCCAAAATCCCAAGAGGGTAACCATCAGGTCGGAATTGTCTATCAGCAGGTCTTAAAGTTAGAGGAGCTTTATCTAACTCTAATCGATACACTCCTGGGAGAGTACTCATCTTAGCAGTCTTTATGGGCCATTTCTTTTCATTCTTGAAGTCACTATTCCACAATAACTGAATCTTTCTAACGGTTAGATTCTTCTTTGCAGGAAGCTTTCGATAATCATACATCGCCAAAGTCTTTTCAATTGGAATGTTATAATTACTCCCGTAAGGAGACTCAAAGAGCAATTCTCTAGTAAGTTTTGGAGTTTTTACTTGGAATACTTCATTAAAAGCATTCAAGTATTTCTTACCGGTTTTCTTATGCACTCCAATGATAACTAAACGTTTCCTTGATACTTGGGAGTTCCCATAGTCGGAAACGCTTCTTTCATGAAAAATAAGTTTATAGTCCTTAAAGGCTTCATGAAGGTATTCATTGGGTAGAAGAGATAGCAAACGAGGCAGATTTTCAATAAGAAAAATCTTAGGCTTGTAATAATTGATTCCCTCTATTACTAGATTTAAACTTCGGTTATCCTTGGGTTTGCCCAATTCTTTAACCTTTGAAAGCCTCATAATGGAGGATGCTCCACAGTCTGGGGAAGAGATTATGATATCTACTTTCTCATCAAACTCTTGTAAACAGTATCCTTTATAGAAAGGTATATCTCCAAAATTAGCTTTCCACTGCTCTTCTCTGGGAGTATGAAATACTCCTCGAGGTTCTATATTCCCTAATAGGTGCTTCCTAAAAGGGAACAGCAGAGCTCCTTGCCCTGCTGAAATCCCTAATACATTCATTTCTTGTAACTTCTTAGTTTTACGTATTTAACCCAAGCATAATGTTTCCTAACATGGGTATAATCCAGGTTATGGTCATTGTTATGGGCTTCCTCTTCAAAGCTTACATCATGATATCTTTCACTTTGTTTGTTCCATTTAGCAAAGAACATAATGATTAAGTACTCGATTGCATACCATAAGTAGTAGAAAATCCACAACATCTCTTGCATTTGCTTGAGATGTATCTTCTCATGATTGTAATCATAGGCATCAAACTTAGCACCTTTTCTTACAAATACAATGCCGAACAAATTCATGGCTTTATACCCTTTGAAAGGTATAAATCTGTTGTAAATTAACCTCATTATATCTTATCTTTAAAGTTTTCGTAAGCGTTTTTTAACTTCTGGTCATAGGCATTTTCAGCATAACCCGGACCATTGTACTTCCGAGCAAAGCCTGCCCAGTCATGTTCTTTCAAGTTCTTCAAACAACTGGTGTTATTCATGTAATAATACATCAATTTCAGCTGAGAAGCATGAGATTCTTCCATCTTTTTGACAAAATCAAAGACATCTTTACAACCACAATAGGCAAAATTCATTCCCATAATCTGAAACATTCCCCAAGAAGCTGACTTTAAAGCACATTCTTCATCAATTTTCTTGGCAATTTCAAGTCTTTTGTACTCATGAGCTCCTCCAAGATACTTAGATTTATCCCATTTCGGGAAACAAATGGTAGGATAACTCTTTTGAGCAGCAACTGCCTTGTCCAAACTGAATTTGTTCTTGATTTCCTTGTACATGATGTGACCTTCGAACAGAATTTGAGGTCTACCATCTACTAAAAATCCATCTCTACCTGCAGCTTCTACCAGTTGTACTGCTTTAAGCAAGGCTGGCTCTAATCCCAAATCATTGGCTAGAGCCACAATCATTTCATTGGTTAATTTATCCATAAGGTTATATTTTAAAGTTCATTAAAGATTAGAAAGTATTGCTGAATACCCTATTTATGAGTGTTCTTTAGGTTCTATTATCATATATAACTTATAAAATAATGCAATATGGACAAGAAAAATGAATGCCAGATATGTGGCAAACCTATTAACTTAGAGGAATTTGATGAAACTCGGGAAATTCCTCAACTTATGGCAAGAAAACAAGTTTGTTTTCAATGTGCTTTTTGGTTTAATCGATTAGCTTATGACAAAGAGCTTGAAAAAGAGAAGAAAATTGCCGTAATTACTCCTGATTATTCTCATTGGATAACTAGAGTACCGGGAAGTATTTTAATGGTACCTTCTGCTTTTGGAGGGGTTTACCAAACTAAACTACAACCAGTAAACACTCTCGGAGTTATTGATGAAGACCGAGAGAAGCTTTTCATTATACGTTATAATAACATCACTCATCAAGGCACTATACCAGAACATCTAAGAGATGCTTTTAAAGTAAACGGAATATTTCTATCTTCACAGGAATACAAAATGCTAGAGGATTACCGGGGCAATGCCTATGAATTTATAAAAAATAAAATAGATAATGCAATAAATAATAAATAAATTCGTATATTTGCATAAACTAATTATAATAAAGATATGAAAAAGAACAAAGAAACCAAAAAGCTAAAGGAGGGTGAAGAAGTAATTTTCTCTGATGGCAAAACCTTAATGGAAAAGGTAAAGGTAGAATCTATCGACAAGAAAGGTGGGTTTGCAATCCTGAGTAACAAAGTAAAGGTATCAAGAACACTTGGACCAGATGGGAATTATGCCCGATTGGATGGTAAGCAAAGTGTTATCCTACCTCTTACGGATAAATCGGAATTGGATTATCAAGCATTCAAATCCTACTTCTCAATTAAGAGAAATCTGGACTTAATCGAATCAAAGATTAAGGATATGAAGGACAAAGACTTTAGTGAACTAATAGTAGAGTTAGATAAGAGGATATCTAAAATCGTAAATAAATACTTCGAACAATGATGTGGATTATCCTGGGTATAATATATGCTATCTGTATTATACCCGCCTGGTTTATGACCAAGGTAATATGCTCAATGCACCGATTAACTAGACCGGGATTCCTATTCCTAACTATCTGGTTAATCATGCCTTTATTTCCGATATACTTTATAATAACTTATATAGAAAAGAAACATGAACCGAGAGATTAAGACTAAGAAGGTTGGTAGGCAAAAGAAGCTTACCAATCCTTGCCCAGTAATCAAGGGAGAGACAGAAGTAATGGTAGGAAGTCCAAAGTGTATTACCTGCCAAGGGTTTGAAAGAAAATTCGAGAAAGATGGAAGAGCCTACGTTCACTGCAATCGATTATAATTCCTTAGAGAATAAGGTAATTGAAGGATTGGTAAGAGACAACTACTCAAAGATAAAGAATACTTTCTACAAGGTATTCAATAAAAGGAGTAAAAATCCCAATTCACCTGTAGGGTTATGTGCTGATATAATCGAGGCTTCTAGATATAAGGATGACCAAGATGGGATTCTTTGGAGAAAGGTAATTAAATCTTGGTTTACTCCTCAAAGGTTTAACATTACCCATGTATACTTCGGATATTCTACTCCTTTAATCCAACATCTGAAGGAAGAAGTCTTAAATATAAATGGCAGGGTATGGTTCAAGGTACCATTAGAAAATCTGAAGAACTACGAATTCCTTTTAGGAACAGCATTCTGGTTCCCAGTATCTAAAGAATATAATGCTGAACGTATTAAAATACTAGAGTGTGCCCTTGAGGACTTAGATAGAATACATAATAAGAGAGTTAATCTCTTATTTGAATTTGATAAACCTATAATTGGTTGAGATATGGAAGATATTATATTTACTACCCAAGCAGTAATAGCAGATGGTGTTAATCCTGGTAAACTTACCCAAGAGGAAGAGGCAATCCTTAGACTTACTGAGGAAGTTTGGAATAGGTTTTTGGAATTACCTATCAACCATCCGATGGAAATGAATGAGATGGCAATTAAGATACATGATATCCAAAGGATGATTATATCTAGGCCTGGATTTAGGTTGAACCAAGAAATGTTTAAAAGATATTGTAAAGGTAACAGCGATAAGGGATGATGACCATAAGAGAATCCTAAGATGTTCTGAAGGTAATAGGGTTTGGTATCGGTTATGGATTAATCCTGAGGATATGATGAGAATAGAACCATTATTGGAGGGAGGGGATAGAATTTGGATGGAAGAACTTGAGATGTATTATCTTTTCTTCTATGAGATAGGGAATGGTAGGAGGGTCTTAAGGAAGGATAGGATTAAAGAGATATTGAATATCCTTTTGTAAGATGAATGCCAGGGATGTTTTTATTCTCTGGCTTCTTTGTGTGTGCATGTGTGGTTGTGGTGTCTTGGTATGCCTTTATCACGAAAGCCTAAAATTTCCTGGTACTAAAAGGGCCGAACGGTTACGTTAAAATTAACATTCAAAAATAAAAAGTAAGGGACAAACATTTTTATTTGCTTTCCCTTACTTTTTATTTAGTTTATAAGTTCTTTAAAAAATCTTTTGTATCTTTGATAGTTTGAATTAATACCCAAATTACACCAACAAATAAAAATACATTTAATAGCATATCATTTAATTACTTGAAATTTTTGACTATTTGTAAACCTTTTGTTAGAACTTCTTTTTTAGTGTCCTTTGTATTTTCGCTTGCAATACTTGCAAAAGAAAAATCGTTTATTTTGTAGACTTGCTTATAAAACTCTGTAAATGCAGAAACAAGTGTTTTTAATTCATTTTGCTTCTTTTCTTCTTTTGCTTTGCAAATCGAATCAAGTAAAGAAAAAGTTGTATTTCTTAATTTTTTTCGATAAGCTTTCTTTTGTTTTTCATTTAGTTCTGAAAACAAAGATTCAATATAAATCTCTGTTTTCTTTCCTAAAGAAGTTTTTAAAAGTCCGTTTGTTTTTTCATTTAGATTTTTAAAAATCGAATCAACTGATAATTTAATAGTGCTATTTGCTTTTGCTTGCGCTTTTGCTTTATTTGCACTAACTTTGTTTACTTTGTTGTTAGCAACTTCTTTTTCTACTACTACATTTTTTAATTCTTCCATAATAAAATACTTTTAGTTTTTATGTTTATTTTATTATATCCTTTTCTCTATAAAACTAAAAGATTTATAAGAAAAAGAGAAAAGGAATAAATTAATTTTATATTGTTTCAATATGTCAAGTATCGCTTTTTGATTACATTACAAAGATACGATTTATATTTTAATTAGCAAAATTTTCAGAGAATTTTCTTTTTAAAAATTGTTAATCAAAATTTTAAATATCTCTTTGCTTTTTCAACAATACAAAGATAAAAAATATATTTTAATCTGCAAAACATTTATAGAAAAATTTTCGAGAAATATTTTAAAAATAATTTTTAATAATTTCGTATGAAAAATTTGCAAGTAGGTTTTAGGGGTTTGAAAGGTGGGCATGGTTATGGGCATTAGATATAGGTATATTGATGGGTATAAGGTAGGATATAGAAGGGGTTGGTATAGGTACCCCTTTAGAAATTTGGAGGCCCCCTACAGTCCGGTAGTTATTATCTGTATATTATCATACATAAAGGCCATTAGGTGACTAGCAGGCTTTTATACCAATGCCCTGGGCCATACAGGGAGTCTATGGAGTACTATGGCCTATAGGTCTGTAGTTAAGCCTATGGTAAGCCATAAATAAGTCCCATGAGGGCCTACATAGAAAGGCTTAAGAAAAAGCCCAGTACCTTAAATAGGTATGGGCTTAAGGTGTATCTAAGTTAGCGATTAGGCTTCTGCAATAAGGGTAATGTATAATGAACCCAGATAAGCGGTATAGGCAGGCTTAGGTTGAGAACCATCATCGAATAGTAAAGGACATTCTGCAAGTATAGAGTTTATTTGGGCTCCTGTAAGAGTTCTATTAGAAAGTTCATAATAGAAATTATGTACTATACGACCGGGAGCTAGTTCTGAGCAATTATATGCCTTGAATGTAAATTCTGGGATGTGTAGATATCCTTCGTCTATTAGGAAGGAAAGATACTCAAGAACTCCTTTCTCATCTACCTGAGAATCAATGTTTAGGATTGCCTGGTTTTTAGTGAACCAAGTTTTAACTAAGTTGGGTTTAATACTACGCATAGGATATAAGGATTTAAAAATTAATATTCTTGTTTATTATCACATTGCAAATATAAGAATAATAAATAATATAGCAAAATCCTAATCAATTTTTATAAATCCTACTGAGGCCCATAATAGATAATGTATTATAGCTCTAATACTAATATTACGTATCTCTCTATCAGTACTCTCTCAAAAGAAGTATCTCTTCTAGCAATCTAAAGTTTCTTTTTAACTAATTACAAGGGCCATTAATAACATAGTTACTAGTTTTTAGGTACCTTGAAGGCCTAAAAATTACCTCGGATTTATTAAATTTAGGGGCCCCAATCCGACAAAAAAGGTACCTAATTTTATATAAAAAGGTACCCCAAATTATTGCCTAATCCTACAAATCCGATTGCCTTTTTATATACATTTATTATATAATAAGCGGCCATTAGGGGTCTAGGATTTATCGGATTTAGGTACCCCAAAAGGCCATTATTAGGTGCCTTTTAGGCAATTGGTTATATAGCCTTAGGACCTTGAGACATATGTGTTAGATAGCTCTGGGGTATGTGTACGTATAGTGGAAAGCCTCTGCCAGATCCCCTACCTCAAATTTTTCCGACCCCCGGAAGGCCCCAAAAGCAGATTGTATTATGTATATTGATTAGTATTATATTAGGTTGAAGGTTATTAGGTGTATCTTAGTTAGGTTATGTGTTACATAGTTAGGCCCAGTATGATTTTGTTTTATACTGGGCCTTAGTATTTTATTTGATATTTGTTTTTGTTTGGTGGGGTGGGTTAGTAGTATTGGATTATGTGTAGGATTATGTAATAGGCTATTAGGTTTAGTATCCATAGGAGTTGTTCTAATATGAATAGGTATTTCCTTCTTTTGGTGTTGGGGTGGGTAGACTTATATTTGGTGTATCGCTTTTCGTTCTGTATCAGTTGGTAGGTAATGTATATTGCCCCTATTGCCTTGAGTATGTGATATATGGTAATCATTTCCTTTTCTGTTTTAATTTGTTTTGGGTACGTAGGTGCTTGTTGAAGGTTGCACCTGAGTCTGTGTAGTAATTGGGGTTTGGTTTACCTGGAGTAGGAAAGTGTTCATTCCATTTATCCTGGTGAGGTATGTATACTTGGTTCTTGGATTTCTTTTTCATTTTGTTTCTCTGTTTAGTAGGGTATTTTTGAATCCAATTGGTATAAGCTCTTGGGTTTCTATGGTTACGGAGTCGAAGTAATTCTTTATACCTTTTATGTTTTTGAATTGTAATACTCCTCCATCGCCATAGGTAGCATTTACTTGGTTTATAAGGTCCTGATAAGCCTTGTCTTGGTTATCTTCTAGTGAATGGTATATGTTTTCTACTTGATTACCCTCTACGATTACTAAGGTTGTGATTTTTAGTTTCATTTTCCGTAATGTTTTAGTTGGTTATTGTACTCTGGGTATTTGTTCTCGTAGTAGTCATAGAGATATTGGTATTCGTCATCTCCTGACCAGCAATCAAGGAAGTAATCATATTGGTCCTCGGTTGCCTGTGATGGATGTATATGCAATGTATATTTGCAATAGTGTTCCCATACTGTTTTAGGTTGGAATTTATTAGTTGGGAATGCCATGACTACTAGAGCCATGGCAATGATTGATAATATGATTAGTTTGGTTCTCATTTGATTAGGTTTTTAAGAAAGTTAATGGTTTGTTCAGCATTCTCGTAAAGAGTTTCGGGTTCTTCAAGGAGGTCAATATAATAATCAATGATTTCGGCATGTTCTTCCTCGTCGAAGCAATCCTGATAGTGTTGTAATTGAGCCAGGATAAGTGGTTTGTATTTCTCTTGTTCAAGTATAAGAGTTGCACCGTAGAGTATCATGTCCAGTTCGTCTACGTTATAATCGAAGTATTGGTCATCGCCGCCTCTGAGCAAGTCCATTTGATTGAGGATTTCCATTAGGTCGAGTTCTAGGGATTCCTTATCGGCATAAGTATATACCCAGAGCATTTCGAGTGAGAAGTCGGATATTTCCTCATAGTTTGGGTCATCCTCGTCAATTTCGAATTCATATGTATTCTGAGCATGTGACATAGGCATGGAGCCTTGAATAGAGATAATGTGATATGGGTTTCGTGCAAGGATTAAGGCAAGGATTGAAGTAGATTTTAATGTGTCCATAATTTTAAAATTTTATTGATTAATACTATTTTATTTTTCACTTTGCAAATATAAGAATAATAAATAATATTTGCAATAACTGGTATTAACCTTCATAAGCTCCAAGAGTCAATCTTGAAGAGCTTTTCAATTTCCCTTATATGGGCCATATATTCATCAAAATCAGTGCAATGTAATACATTAGTTGCAAGTATCCATTTGATATGATATTGGACTCCTCCTTCATATCCTTGGTCATCATTTAGGAACTGAGCGAGTTTTATTCGGTCAACGCAAAGGATTTTGGTTATAAGGTATGGATAAGATTCCATACGTTCGCATTGTAGTGAGGAATAGATATCTGTATTATCAGTTACTGTAGCCATTAAATCATAGAAGAATTTCATTTGAGATAATGGTATATTATCTATCCATTCCCATCCTATGGGATATTGGTTGTTGAGTATTTGTATCATGATAAGGGTATTAAATCTATGATTTGAATATCTGTATAAGGCATTCTTAGAAGTTCTCTTAAGAGTTGCTTAGTTTGGTATACGTGCAGATGATTGGGGTTAAGCTTAACTGCTGGGTACCTAAGATACGGAGTTAGCTCCTCAGTCCTGTAGGCTATAATTAATTCTTCGCAAAACCCTATTCCTTGTACATCGAAGGATATAAGAAATTTCCCTTGTACTAGCATATCATTAATATTAAGCAATTAGTATCTCATAAGTTAATTCTATTTCACTAGTAGGGTATTGGGAGGCACCCATAATTAGGATATTCCTCCCATATACCAGTATCAGGACAAGATTAGGTTTCATTGGGTTATATTGGTTGAGCAATTACTGATATAAAACCCTTTGGGAACTTGGTATAAAAGAATTGATATTCAGATTCAGGGGATGGGAGAAATATATTCATGAGATCCCTGAGTAATGGGTAAAGTTTCCATTGATTTTTTTCAAGAAGTTCATCCCAGGCCTGAATTTCTTCAGGGTCATAGTTTGCAGATAACTGGATATGAAATTTCTTAGCATCGGGTACAAATAGATTGGTTACTACCTCTATTTCGGTAGAGGCCTTTTTGTATTGGGTAACTGGATACCAAATACCTTCTTCTTTCCATTGATTGAGTTGGAATATTGTCATCCCAGCTTCCAGTAGGTTGGTGAGTTTGTAGATGTTAATCATGTTGTTGTCTATTTTAAAATTAAATAATACTTAAATTTTTATTTCACTACAAAGATAAGAATAAAATAAATAATATGCAAATATAACTGAGGTAGAGGCAGGACTTTAATCTAACTAAGAGCCTGGCCTCTAGGATAGATATGAAAACAACTGGTTAATCATCGTTAAGAGAATCCTCATTTAGAGTTTCATTAAGTACCTCATTAAGGAGTTCTGCACGTTGTTCTTTTGATAGGCCATCCAGTGTTCCTTTGATTCTCTCTTTTAATGCCCTTTTAAGAGTATTTTGGTACTGATTGATAAAGGTAATTGAAGAGATTGGTACTGGTATAAGTACTCTCATCTGTGTAGTATGATTACATCTGTCAAGTAATTCTGATAACTCTTTATGGTTTTCCAAAGAATGTTGAATAACCATGGCAATTACATCTGGTTGTTGAACATCGGTACATCCTGAAGCATAGCGTACAATTCTATCAAACGTTGATTCTGTAATGTCAAATGGCATACCATTTAAGAATGGTTCCCTGAAGTCAGGGTCCATTGTTTCTGTTTCTAAGATAGCTCTGATTTTCATAATTCTACTTCTCCTATTCCGTTACTTCTCCTATTCCGTTAGCAAGTAAATAATCGTAGTACAAGTGTACGTTAGTATCTCCGTAAGTCCTAATATAGGATTCAGCATCCTCTGGGTCTGCTGAGACCCAGGGATATTCTTGTATCTGTGCCTTATGTAACTGTAAGGCCAGAGATTTTAATTCTTCTTCGTTCATGATATTCTGAAGTTAAGTTGATAAATCCAATTGTTTCTGTCCAGTTTGGTGAACGATATAAATTGTCCATCACCATCGGTAAAGTTCTGCATAAATCGTACGCAGCCAGTAGCAATGATGTTTTCTCTTAGTCTGTCTACTGTTACCAAGCTTTCGAATGTGAAAGTATAGTAGCAGGTTTCATATACCCAGATTTGATTGATATCGATGCAAGCCAATCGGTAGTTATCATATACCTTACTGAGTAACTCAAATAGGTTGTCCTTTAGGTTTTCCTTTTCCTCTTCTGTAAGAGAGAAAGTGTTCTTATTATTAATGAACCTTTTAAGTACCTCTTCCAGGTTTTGGATAGAGGGTTTAGATACTGTTATTTCCATATTTTCGTCTATTTTTAAATTGATGTACAAATATAATAATTTTATATTATACTACAAAATAATACTCTTTTATTTTTAAACGGCTGAGGATAGGAGTACATTAGTCTTTAAGTTTTGACCAGACTAAGTTAATAACTTGGGTAAGGAATTGGTCAACATATTTGGGTGATATAGGCCCTTCTTTCTCTTCTATAGCCCAGCTTCCTTGTAAAGCTTCTACTAATTCCTGGGCAGCTTTCTCAGTGCCTTTTTTATCTTTAATGATATCTAATAGGTTTCTTACGCATTGGTCTGTATTTCCAAGAGGTATTTGTTTTCGAATTTCTTGTAAACCTCCATCGTAAGTTTCTACTGTCTCAATATAAAGGCAGTCAATTCTAAGGATTATTGTATCGATTAAGACCTCATAATCGATTGGGTCCTCAGGAGCAACTTCCTCTATGATTCTGTACATTTTAATGAGGGTATCAAGGATACCTTGCATATCCGGGTCTTCTTCTTTAATAGGGATACGATTGATAATTCCTCCTCTTTGTTCGATAGATAAGTAATACTTCGACATGGTTATAAAATTTTAATAGTTTATTAATTCAATACAAATATAAATATTATTCTTATATCTGCAAAAGAATTAATAAACTATTTAATAATTACTGAGGTAGAGCCTGGAATCTGTTTAAGTCCCAGTCGTACTTCTTGTCTCCCCTGCTAGTAAATACCCAAAGGTGATGGTTGTTGTATTCCTTAGCAATGGTATTATACTTAGAAGTCTGAATAATGATACGATTTGGTTCATATTCGATTAATTCAGCATGTACTGTAAACGCTCGATGACTTTCGAGATTAAGTTTGGCTCTGAAGTCTTTAAGAAACTCATCTCGATTTACACCATAATTATCTCCCACGAATTTAATGTAATCCTCTTCTACCTGTTCTAACATGGTAGATACCTTGAATCTAAATTTGTTCATCTCTGTTATTTTTAAGGGTTAATAATTTCTCTTGTATTTCTTCAGCCCATCTTTCTATAATGTTAGATACTGTTACCAAGCAATCTTCATCTATGAATGACATGATGATATCCATACATTCATCAAAGTAATTATGAATACTGGATGGATTACTCCTAAGTATGTCCCAGTTCTTACAATAGTTGAACCTAATAATTTGTATATATTCATCTATTGTTACCTTTCTTTCGGGTAGATACCCATATATCCTTGAATACATGGTTTTAAATTCATTCTCAATCCAACCCAATTTGAACTCATCTGGTAGAGCCTCATAATAGGATTGGTCTGGGATATAGTATCTGAAGGTAAAATCCTTATCAGTTTTAGTTTTTATTTCTGGATAAGATAAAGCAAATAATACGGGTATCTTATAAAGTAATAAATCTGGTACTCTATCATATACCTTGTAATGTTTCTGATATTCCCGATAAGCTTCTATCCATACTCGGTCATCGTAGATATGGAGTTCATTAAGAATTGATTGTACTCTAACCTGAAAATTTTGAAGATAACTACTAATGGTAATGTTATAAGAATTATCTAAACCTTCTACCTTTTGTAGTTTAAATAGGTTAGAGCATTTGATGACTCTAACCCTCTTTTTCTTTCTGAAGAATTTGAACATGTTGTTAAAATGTAAAGTTAATATATACGGTTTGAGAACCTTTCATGAGTTTTTCATGATTAGTATCATCGAATTTCCAGCAGGAGTATTTACCAGCTAAACGGTTATATTCTCCTCTGACCCATACAGGTGCAGTATCCGAGGGTTTGAGTCTAAAGTAAGTACCTTGATTAATGTTCTTAATCTTAGTCTCCTTGTGTTCTTGGTTGAATGTTTCCATATTTTTGTCTATTTTAAAATTGATATGCAAATATAATAATTTTATTTTTAATATGCAAATCCGTATATACAAAACTGAGGCCACCAATAGTAGGTAGCCTCTTTAGTTATCGTCTTTTGTTAAGGAATGAGGATGCAATTGAAGGAACTTCTTCTGCCTCAACAATATCCTCATCCAAGTACCTATCCATTTCTGGGTCTTCCTCATCTGGGTCAATCCTCATTTCTATCTCCCTACGTAATTCATGATGCTCTTTAGAAGATACTTCCATTGCAGCCTTATAATTATCAGTAATCTGATTAAGTTCTTTCTTATTCAGATTAAGACCTTCCTTAGAGGTATCTACTCCTTCTTGCTTGGTAGCTACTACTTCTGGTAGGCTATTGATGTCATACTTCTCTTCTAATAGTTTAGCCTCTTCAGTCTTAGATAGAACCTTCTGAGATTCTAATACAATTGTTCTTGCCTCCTCTATAGAGATGGTATCTACTGGAGCACCAAGATTATTCTGTTGATTGAATTGATTGAATATATTGGTTGTATTGCCTCCTGTAAGATTACGGATAATAGATTGCAAGGATGTAGAAGATTCCAGTTTAAGCTTCAATGTCTTATTTACCTCGGCAGATATAAATGGAGTATATTTGCCCCCCTGGGAATCCCTTAATATCTGAAGTTGATGAGATATTTCCATACGGTCTTCTAAAGCCCATGCTAGTTGTTCTCCCATTAATGCTTGTAATAATTCTTCTTGTTTATCTCTATCCCAAATCTTAGAGGATAGTAATCTATCCCTCATAAAGATACGTACATACTCTGTATCAATCCCTAATCGGTTAGAAAATGAATTGATATCATAGGTCACTCCACATAGGACTCCATTTCCCAAAAGCCATTGATTAATAAGGTAATTCTGTACCTTAATCAAATCCTCTGGGTTACCACTTTTCTGATATTCGAGTATCATTGCAGTAGTACCCAGAGGACGTGGGAATCTTACTATTTTATCTTCTTTTGCCATACAAATAAGCCTTTCTTATATCTTTAGATTCATCATAACCTACCAGCTCTAGTTTATAACATACATAACAGTTAATGCTAAGGTTATAGAAATAGGCCTTATAGATTTTACCTTTCACAAACAAATTAAAGGTTTCACCAGAGATGTGGTCCCTGGTGAATATTAATTTATCACATTTACCTATCGGAATATTAAGGCTAAGTTTATAATCTCCTACCTTAAATTTATTTCCGTGTAGGTCTAGGATTTCTTTTGCCATAATTGCCTTTTTTAAGGTCCAATGGTAATTTGTCTTGTTTATCAAGGTTATTCCTTTTCCTTTCTTCGATAAACTTCTGAATTTCGGGGAATAACTTTTTCCTTAAAGGAACTACCTGGGTTGCAAAGAAGGCATTCCATAATTTCTCCGAGAATGGTTCTCCTATCTTTAGCTTTGAAATACTCCAGAACTTCTCTTGGAAATTCTTTACTATTTCCCTGAACCGGTAATAATATATATGCTTGGTCTCTGAGTTAATGCCAATGGTAGTCGTTTGGCAATATTCTAGAAACTCTTTACCAAGTTCGGAAATAAACTCTTCCCTTTTAAAGTCATAATTCTCTTGGTCGAGTTTAAACTGTTTAACGTAATCTATTGCTTCCATATAACTTTATTTTGCAATTATCAACTTAGGATATTCATCAGTTATCTGAAATAAGTATCCCCTTATATCGTCCTCATAGTATGAAGACCAATAAACCCTTCTAATCCGAAAATTATCAAGGATTGCCCCTTTTGGTATACCCGTAACATAAAGTCTATGTTTAGGCATCACAGGGGTTATTTCAAACTCACCGGTAGTAAGTAAATTACCATAAGTACCATAATCTGGCATATTACCAGTAAAACCTGTAGGTTGTAATACATCCATTACTAAGGTGGTTTGAGGTAATTCTCTTTGATTACATTTTATTATCAACTTTGATTTACCTATGTATAAGTCTTTGACTATATTTCCAAACATTTGTATATGATTATGTGGGTTATACCTTGGTCCTTGAAGTTATTAAGGTTGGAAGCCTTTTCTTCAAGAGCCTTTAGTTTTCTCCTGGATTCAGTAGAGATTCGGTTTTCTGGAGTCCTTACCAATAACCGGATATTCTCTAATGCAGGTTGTAAATCAACTACTGGACCAGAGAAAAGGATTTTATGGTTCTTTCTACTAATGGTACCATAGGATTTTTTATACTGGTATTTACCTTTGATGTATTCTACATCAACCTTTTCTATGTCTTCTTTTCTTACGTTTCTTACCATTGTTGTCTTTTTCTATGTAATCTGATATTTCGTCTAATTGTCCCAAGAGTAATGCCTGCACAAATAAATGTACTGGCCTGAAAAAGAAGTTCCTCACATTACTGGGATTAATATACCAGTCGTATACAATAAAGAACTTCTTAATCTTAGCATGCTTTAGTGAACGTTGTACTAGATAGGTTTTTACGCATCTCTTATGTAACTCCACTAATTCCTTGTCCTGCTTTAACATCTCCTTGGCGGAGAATATAGTATAATCCATTATACGAGTATTAATGGTGAAAGGAAGCCATAACTTAATCCGGGAGGCTCTGGTAAACCTAAGGAACTAAGCATGACTTCCTTGAAAGATAATATCTATGCAACTTGTTCTGGTTTGAGAACCTTATTACGAAAGTCCTCATAAGCTTTGGCAGCTTTCTTGAACTCCTTGGAGTTTTGGTCCTTGATACGGAACATTTCCCGTTCAAGTCTATGAAGTTCATTACGAGTTTGTTGTCTCCATTTCTTCCGGGCCAGGGTATCGGTGATATCCTCTGGGTATACGTATTTTACTTCCCGGTTTGAGATTACCTTTTCGATAATGGATGGTTTCTGTTGTTTTTCGACTTCCTTGATAACCTGTTCCTTTTTGGATTTACCTTTTAAGGTTTGGTCTTCGGATTTAAGTGGAACCAATTTGGCATCGGCAAATTTCTTAGCAGCATCCTTTGATGCCTCTACCAATTGAGCCTTAGTCTTTTTGGCTTTGGGAGTTTTAGACTTGGATGTAGCATCCTTAATTCCTTCTAACTGTTGAGCAACTTTGTTACTGATAAGGTTAGCAACCTTTGATTCATTCTTTTTCATAACGTCTATATTAAAATGATTAAATAGTTAATTAATTATCACATTGCAAATATAAGAACTTTATTTTTAATAGCAAACAAATTTATTATTTATTTTTCAATAGCTGAGGTTAATCAGCTAAGAAGTCAAAGACTTCTGGTACAAAATCGATTTCATTTTCTGGGTCTGAAAGGTATTCGTCCAGATTCTCGTTGTAATAATCTAGTTCGCTTTTCTCTTTAGGTGTAGGAATTATAGGTATGCAATGTTCTGGATGTCTTTCGGCATATTTAATTGCATCCTGATAGGTTAGTTTCTTATCTGTATAAAATTTAACTACAGTATAGGAATAACCTACTCCCTTTCTAGTTACTTCATATTGCTGGTATCCAGAATTACTTATCTGGTAGATTTGATTCTCTGGGATTATTTCTGTTTCTACAATATATTCGTAGATTCTTTTACCCAACCTATTTGCCATCTCTTTAATGGAGTCCTTCAATGATTTGGGTTGATTAGGTTCCGATTCAAAGGTAATATTATAACCTTGAGATTCTGGTGTAGGTAAACCTGCCCAGAACAACGAAGCAGGATTTGCCTCGTTCGATGTAGCTTTAGGTTTTGAGCCAAAAGCTATCCCGATTAAAATAAATCCTGCTAGCCCTATGATGGGTAATTTTTTAAGACCTGAGTTCATAGCCTGTAGTTTTAAATTTATCCCTGATGTTAGAAGAAACGTATTTACCCTTGGATTCTGCTAAGTGTAATTCGTTGCAGACTTCGTGAGGTACACCATCATAACGATAAACTTTGTTGTTTTTGAAAGCAACCCATAACTGTTTATTCTTGGAGTCATAGCCATAGCCTTCAATGTTAGATGATTCGCAAGGAATCATTTCAACTCCAGTGTTCAATTCAACTGCTTCTAAATATTCGTTCTTGTCCATAATTAAATTAAAATATTAGTGTTAGTTCCGGATGGAATTTCTTTGTTTCCGTTTGGAGTAAAGCCCATGTCCCATATACTCCTTGAGAATTGTCCGGTATCCATTCGTCTTCCATTCTGAATAGAATGTGGGAGCAAACGAATAACTGGTATTCAGATAAGGTTTTTATCAATTGAGGCATTTCCAATATTTCCTTGTAAACCTGGATGTGGGCAATTAATGATTCCCTAATATCGTCATCGGTTATCTGTAATAACTTTCTGAGTAAATCGGGTTCCGTATTATCCAGGTTGTTAAGGATATTGGTAAGAGCCTCAATTTGAATATGGGCAATGTTCTTTACTACCTCTTTGGTTTCTAAATCCATTTTATTAAATTTTTCGTTATACAAATATAAGAATTTTATTTTATATAATAATACACTTTTATAATAAACTGAGGTAGTGGATAGTTCTATCTGGAGATAGCTTCCTCGATTTTCTGTTTGATTGAATCAGGGAATATTACATCTTTGTACCATCTCATGAAGAACTTAGAAGGTTTCTTCTCTGAGTTGAGAAGTAATTGTCTTTGTTCTGCAGAGAACTTTAATCGTTCTTCCTCTAGCATAAACTTGGGGAACTTGGTGAATTCTGCTTGAGAGAAGGAGATGGTCTTTTTACCAACAGAGGCCCTTAACGGTTTCTTCCTTTCCTTATATAGGTATGGAATAATTTTCTTCGAGGGTCCACCAAGGATGCTGAAACCGAAGATGACCATTGGGTCAAATTTATCTGCTTTGGGGTCCTTTGCTCGTTTGATACATCTTGCCATCCAAGAGTACGAATTAGGATATTGTTTATTATCAGTTGCTTCTCCCACATCCTTAATATTGAACTCAAATCCTGGAAAGTGAAAAAGAAAGTCTTCTGTAAGAATAAAGACAAATCCTAATTCCCTTAGATACTTAATAATCTCTTGTTGGCTCTTTCCTTCATTCACCATTTTCTCTACATCTGCCAATATGTCTTCTCTGGGTGATTCAGTTAATTGCTTACTGCCAGTTGAAGGTCTACCTCTTCCAGCTGATTGTTCTTTGATAGGTAGGTTACCTACTAATCTATCTAAGTAAGTCTTAAAGTTCTCTACATCTTGTTTACAAGTAAGAGTAACTTCTATTCTTATAGGTCCATTATGTTGTACCTTGGGACCTGAATTCATCTCGGTATAGGCATCTACCAATCTATCTTGAATGTAAGAGCCATTTTCCTCGAGAGTTGTGATACGAAGTTTGGGTTTATATACTTTTTCTTCCATGTATTTAATCTTTTAAAAGAAAAAGGCCCAAGTACTATGGGAATACTCAGGCCTTTACATCATTAACGAATATTTATATTGATTATGGAATTAATCCTCTTCCTTAACGGCCTTCTTTTTCTTTTTGTCTTTGGCCTTTTTTTCTTTCTTTGCCGGAACCTCTTTTTCTTCCTTCTTTACCTTTTTGGTTTTCTCCTCTTTCGGTTTTTCTTCCTTTGGAGCTTTGCCAGCAGCGAGTCTTCTTTGTTCGGTACGATATTTTTTCTTTTCATCGGAAGTCATTTCCCGACCATCGATGAGAGGATAATCGTATTTCGTTACCGTTCTACCTGAAGAAGCTTTTTCCTTCTTCTCTTTTTTCTTTTCAGTCTTTTCGGCATTCTTCTTCTCTTTCATCTTAACGAGTTTAGCCTCATTCTTCAAATCCTTTTCAGGATATTCAGCAGCGACTTTATCCCGTTCCTTGTTGAGCTTGTTAACAAGTTCGGTAACCTTCTTACCGTGTTTCTTGTCTTTGGTCCAATCCTTTTGAGGGTCCAACTTGTTTTCTTTAAGATAAGCATCCAATGCCTTTTTTGCTTTTGAAAGCTCCGGAGTCTTATTAACCGGTTTAGCCTTCTTCTTGTCTTTCTTCATGTCTTTAATTTTTAAGTGGATTAAAATTTTCCTTAGTAATTATCCATAGTTATATAATCCTAACCTGAGTGGAGATTTCTTTAATTTCTAGGATAGTTATATCCATTTTATGTATAATGGCCTGAACTTCCATTATATCTCGTATCTCTTGTTCAGATAGATTCACAAATTCTTGTTCTACAGTAACCAATCCACCACATCCGTTATGATAACAGTACTTAACGGTAGAGATAGTGCCTTTTAGTTTCTTCTCTAATTTATCAGAGAGGTCTTTAATCCGATTCTTAACATACTTTAAGTGAATAGCATATTTTTGGGCATATCCTCTCTTACCTTGTCTCTGAGCAACTTGTAATTGATAGATAGTGAAGTCTCTATCCTTGATTAACTGTTGTAGAGTTTGAATAATGTCTCTTACTGTCATTTCCATTTTGGTCTCGGTATTATATGGTTAGTATTTTCTACAGCAATTTCCGTTAGCATCTCTTTAGCCTCTTTAATTATTAAATCAGCTAATTCCCTTTCTTCGTTTGATAAGGGAGGATTCATATTCTTATCTTCTAGTGCATTAGTATAATTCTGAATAAGATTATCCAATGCGAGGATAGTAATATTCTTTCTGATATCATTTTTGTATGATTCCATAGGCATTAAAATAAATAAAGCCAACTACCTATCCCAGGCAATTGGCTTCCAATGTAATTTTTGAAATACTAATAAACTATGCAAACCATTAGCGATGTACTCGCTATATGAGTCCGTTAATCTTCGGAATCTCCTGCTTCCTCTTTGTCTTTTTTAGACTTCGGATTGCAAATGATTCCGTGTCCCTTTTTAGACTTAACGGTTAAATTACCCGGAACGAAAGTCACTGATGTAGTTGTGGGTTTTCCCTCGATGACCAGAACCGATGTTACCACTACTCCCTGATAGCCTTCTTTGTTCTTTACGGCATAACCGTAATTGCGAACTTCGGATTTTTCATTGATTTTAATAACATCAATCTGTTTACTGTTGGGACGTTGTTCTGCAGGACGATTTTTCAATGCTTCCATTCTTGCCTTACGTTTTGCTTCTTTAGCCTCGTCTTTTACTTTTTCTGAACCCTTTTTCTTAGAGTCTTCTTTTTTCTTAGTTGCCATAATACTTTAGTTTATTTAATTAATAGAATGAGATTTCTGGTAAAGGTGGGCTATTGCTTTAGCCCAACCCTCGTAACCTTTGAAAGATAATAGATTATTTTTTCCCTTTCTTACCTTTCCCTTTGGCTTCTTTCTTTGCCGGCAATTTGAGACCCAATTCTTTTGCGATTGCCTTGCGAAGTTTTTCGATGTCTTCTTCTTCGAAGTCATCCGGGTCAGTTTCGAGGTCTTTGTCGTCGCAAACATCTTCCAGTTCTTCGAAGTCCATTTCTGCAAGGTCTTCACCGGTCAGTTCATCTTCTTCGTCCTCATCATCTTCGTCATCTTCGTCCTCGTCTTCATCAGAGTCATCGTCATCCTCATCGGAATCTTCATCTTCTTCATCATCCGAGTCATCATCGTCTTCCTCTTCTTCTTCTTCCTCTTCTTCGTCCTCATCATCTGCATCTTCAGAACCAAAAAGGTCTGTAGCTTCTTCGGCAGAGAGTACAATAGGAGCCGGGATAATCTTTACTGAACCATCTTCGTAGGTGATAATGGTTGCACCGTTAATCTCTTTACGAGATACTTCTTTCAACTCTTTCTTGGTTTCTTTTTTCTTAGTCATTTTCGTAATGTTTAAAATGTTAATAAATCAATAATTATATCACTCTGTTATAAGTTTCTTATACTTCCTTTCCGAATTACTTAGGTAAGCATATTCAGAATTATATTGTTTTATCTCTCCTAAAAGGGTCTTTAACTCCTCTTGAGATTCTATCTTTACTGTTTCGGTATCAATTACCTGGTCTTCCGTATTATAGGTTAATACCTTGAAGGTTTTACCAATAAAAGGATTTAGTGGTTGGTGTACCTTTACTTCCGGTACCTTATTTTTAGTCTCCATTACTGTATTTAATTTTAGTTATACCTGGAATACCTGCCTTACCAAATACTTCCGTATAGAATTTGTATTTTGGATTTTGCATTGATTTATAGTTATCAGCTAGTCTCATGGGAAATACCCAATATTCTTTTTCTAGCATCCTGTTGGTCATGATGTAGGCATATTTGCTTCGCATCTTATATTTGCTTGCAGGAACAAACCCTTGAAATCTTAAAGCTTTTACCAGATATCTTTCTTTAGGAACCCATCCCAAATGGTTTAAGGATTCTTGATAAAAGATATCTATCATATCCCTCTGTGCTTTGATAAATAGTACTTTCTGTATTGGGATATTCATTTTCTTTCTTAGATAGAGGGCCAATGAACCTACCAATGGTGGGTACTGTAAGGATAAGATATTATATTTATTCTTTTCCTCTTGACTTAGACTGTTGTAAATCCTGTAAGATAGCAGAACGGATTTGTATTCTCTTCTTCCGGATATACTGGGGAGATATGCCTTCCCGTTGTCCATAGAGTTTTTGTGAGTACCTTTCATTGAATGCCTCCTTCCCTTTACTTTTAAAGACCCGGTGCATTTGAACCATGAACCTTCGTCTTCTATGTTTATCTAATTTATATTCGTCAGGTATGATAAATTTTCTGGCCTTAACCAATTTACCCTTATACCAGAATTTAGTAGAACCATGTTTTAATAACTTCCCATTCATATCTGATAATTGTCTTATGCCCAGCCTAATGAGCTTTCTACCAGATATAATATGAATATATTGAAGAACATCAACTCCATACATGTAAGTAAGAGTCTTTTTTATTTGGTATCTAGTAAAGTAGGGTATACCAGTAAGATGTTTCCGATATAATTTCTTTTCGGTAATATACTTATTGGTAGTATCTGGTCTCCAAGTCCAAATGTAATATCTATCTGACCTTATGGGTTCCCTGCTACTCTCCTTTAACTTTACCATTTATACTTCTCCTTGCAGTTCTAAACCAAAGTGTTATCGATTTATCATTTGCATCCGGGAATTTCTTTTTCATTCTCCGAGTTACTCTATCCAAATCATAACCCTTTGAAACTAATGACCATACATAAGATTTCTTTGTGCCCTTGATGAGATTAAATTCATCTCTTTCTCTCGGTGGCTTTTTTTCTCTTGGCTTCTTTATCCCGGGAACTCTTTTATTTCTCCTCTTCCCATTTTCTCCTTCTTCTCCGAGAAACCCAAGCCTTAACTTTGAACTTCTTAATGGGTCATCCTTTGAATAACCTATGTTCTCTAATTGTTTATCCATCCAATCATCATATCGGTCAATTAATGATTTGTCTGGTTTGTTGGTTGACCTTTCGATATAACCAATTAAATCGAATATCCCTGCAGCACAGGCATCAGGAAAAGGCATTCCCAATATGACAGCCTTTCTTTTTAAATCCCTGTAGGTCATGTTTCTTCCTGCATGACCAAGGAAACTGGCTTTCTCTTTAGAAGGTGCTGGTTTATTCTTTTTCTTTTTCATATCTATATTAAATTTGTTGTTTTCATTAATTCTCTGCAAATATAAGAATAAATATTTTATATAAAAATACTTTTCTAATCTTTTTTATAAAAAGCTGAGGTATCCTCGATACGTTTGGCTCCGGTAGATTTAGCTTTTTTTTCCCTTTTGGTTTTATGAGGATTGTAGGCCATGTCTAAATTCTTAACAGAGAATTCTATGTTGTTCACTTGATTATAGTTCAATGCTTTTTCAATGCAGCATCGGTATTCAGGCCAGAACCCTTGTCCAAGCCTTACACTACCAGTTTTAATCATAAACTTGGATACCATAAAACCAAATGTATCTGCATCATCCTTAGTAGGAAATACGTACATATAGAATCTACTAAATTCATCAATAACTTCTTGCAAAGGTCTTACGGGCAATAATAAGTAGCCATCTGTATATAATTCTTCTGATATCAAACATACCCAGTATTTCTTCTTACCTGGTTTTACTTTGTACTTAAACCTTTCTCTTAATTTAGTGTGCATCCATTCTGGGATACGATTAAGAAGATACTTGATATATATCTTGTCCTTCTTATTTGCTCGTCTCTTGAATGCCGAGGGTTGTTGTAACATTTTAGGCAATATCCTAAAGTTGTTCCATCTATCAAATTCAAATACTATACGAGCAGTGTCTTTATCCCACTCATCATCTGATTCTCTTAACCGTTTCATATTTCTTTCTATGTTACGGTTAGTTACTTTAGAAAGTAAGTGAACTGAATCACCAATGTAAATCATTGCTTCTTTTCTAGTTAACCTTCTTTCTAGACAACCTTCAATATAATCCTGAAAACTTCTCTCACATGGACAATCTGGTCGAAATAGAGAAGTGTGTTTCTCAAAAAAGTCCGAGAATAATCTAAAAAACTTTTCTGACCTTTCCCGGACTTCTAGATACTTGTAATGTGACAATTTTAAAATTTCACCAGCTTCCCATGAGGATTTGTTTTCTGATAATTGAAGGAATAAGGATTTCTGTTCTAAATCTTTTAGACAGTCCCATGCTTTTTTCTGAGCCTCGTTCATTTCCTTTTCCTTGATTTTATATTCAGTACTCTATCGATTTGTTCACAGGTTATTTGATTTGGGTCAAACTCTTGAGAGTTGGCATATAATTTATCTGGGTCGTAATTTTGATATACGCTATAGATAACATTATCGAAGGGTAACCAAATCTCCATTCTACCCATTTCAGGATATAAAAGCATCTTTACCATTTTATTGATGTAATCTACCTCTAATACCGTAGCATCAATACCCTCATAAGGATAACCCTTTAGTACGATGTAGTCTCCTATTGAGACATTCATCAAGTCATCTACCGAAAATTTCTTATTCTCTTTTGCCATTCTCTTAAACCTTCTAACATCCTTTCTTGAGCATGTAGCTACTAAAGAAAAATCATCAAAGTCTTCAGAGTTATCGATTCTGATTTTCTTTTTCCTTTGGTGCATTGTCTCTGTATTCTTTAACCAAGTTCTAATGCCCGATATGTTTCTCTTTAATTTATTAAGAAAAGGTCTAGAGAAAGCAAACTCTGTAGGCATTCTCATAAAACCATAATTGAATAATACCGGTACTTCTTCAAATACCATCTTACCTTTTATAGTTTTCTTCAATACATTTACTGTAGGGATAATGGCTTTAAGTTGGTCATACCCATTTTCTTTAAGTTCTTGATTAATTCTATGAGAGTACTTTCTTTCGATGTAGAAGATACAATATGAATATGGGGTACTTTTCTTCATGGTTTAGGAGTTTTTAAGAATTAACTTTTCTTGCTTATGAATTAATTTGTAAGGCACGTTTAATACCTCACTAGCCATAAATACCATAAGAGTATTCTCCTGTACTTGGATATACATTGACTTAGTAATATACTGAGCTATGATACTTCCGAGTTTATAATCTACTACGAAAAAGAATTCTTCTGCAGGCATAGAGTTATACCTCATACATAAGATGGGTACTTTCTTTGCCCTTTTAGCATCTTTACTTGCTTGTTCCCAGAATCTTAATATATCACAACCCTTATTGCCAAGCAGTATATGTTCAAATTTAATTTCTTTGTAGCTTTTACATTCTACGGATATTTTACACCTGTGAGCATGTCTTTCGTCTACACAAGTAATATCAGAAGCAGCATCCTTGTTAGAATGCCAAGCCCCTGACATTGGAACTCTATTCCAAGTATAAGCGGTCCATTTAGTAAACCACTTAGACATTTTTAATTCAAATCTTGAGCCTTTTTTCTTACTATTCATGATGTATTATATTTTATATCATTATAGTAGTTGGTACCTACTCAGGCCATTCACCTTTTCAACTTGCAGGATTTTAGTATTAGATAATGGAAGTGAATCTAAATGGGTAATTAGAAATAGGGTCTTATTTGCAAAAGTATGCCTGATTAAGGATGTAACCACCTCTACATTATCTGAGCTTAAAGATTCAAATACTTCATCTAAGAAGGCTAGATTAATCCCTTTGGAAGCAGTTAGAGATTCGTTCATAGCAAAAGCCATTGCTACATTACAAAGTTGTCGTTCTCCTCCCGATAGTTCATCATAATCAATAATTTGCCCATCCCTTTCAATTAAAGTATAAAAGTCTTTTCTAATAGTACCCAAATCTATACCAAATTCAATCCTGAATCCCAATACTTGAGAATATTTATCAAGTGTTCTATTTAACATATCCAGAGATGAATCAAACAGATAAGCCTTGATTCCATTATTACCAAGTGGGTCATTAAGTAACCAATCGTAATTCTTTAACTCTAATTCCTTATTATGGTAATCCTCGTCTACCTTACGAAGATTCTTTCTAATTTCCTTAAGTTTCTCTTTATACTTAGGAGACATAACCTTAAGCTTCTCTCGTTTGAGCTTTTCCAAATCCTCGTCAATAGAGGCAATATCTGAAGCAATGTCTTCACAGTCTTTTTGAAGTCTCTTATACTTCTCATTTGTAGTCCTCAATTCATCTAACCTTTCTAGAGCATCCTCATATTCTTCTCGTAACTTATCAGAATTAATCAGGGCATTGTAAATAATATCTACGCTCGCCTTTGCACGTTTGTAGTGGCCTTTATCTAACTGTATCTTAAGTTTCTTTACAAAATCTGGTAAAGAAACCCCTTCTGCAACCATTCTATTATCCCTAAGCTTTGACTTAAGAGTATCTACATAGGTACTATGTTTTTTAATCTTTACCTGAAGACTTTTTTCTACTTCATCCTTAAGTGCCTTTTGTTTTTCAATCAGTAACTTAGTTAGCTTTTCCCTGTCTTTCTTTAACTCTCTACGTTCCGATTTGATTTTCTCTTTAAAACCTTTCTCCCTGTCACGTAAATCAAAGTAAGCCTCTTTACTGGCTTCCAATTCCCTTTTAAGTAACTCGGATTGATGTTCTACTTCATTAGCTTGAGCTAACAGGTTATTTTTATCCTGCATAGCTATTCCTTTAGCTATATTCAAGAACTCAAGGTCAAATACTTCCTCAAATATCCTTTTCTTGTCGGCATTTGATTCTTGTATTAACCTCTTAATCCCTTGACCAAACATTATCGAGTTCATGAATAAAGTGTAAGATAATCCAAGTTCTGCATTAATAGTATCTTGGAGTTTATTCTTACCTTTTACATTCACTAACTCATTATCTTTCAGAAATATAAGTCTATCCTTACCTTTAGCTCCATCTTCTAAAACCAAGTCGCATTTCTGACAACGGATGATTTTATAGATGTGTTCGTTTTTCTGAAAATATACTTCTACCATTACTCCGGAATAATCCTTAGGTCTTACCTTTTCCCAGGTAGTAACTTCGGATACACCTTTTAGGTTTTTCCCATATATTGCCCATACCAATGCCGATAAGATAGTTGAATTATGGGTAACTATAAAATCTCTGGTAATATATAGGCCTTCTGAAGAATCTACTTTAATGCACCTACATACCTTTTTCCCTATATATTCAATATTTCTTATGGTATTTACCATTCTATTTCTCCTGGTAAACTCACCATAGGATTTAGTTTTATATTTCCTTAGAAAAGGGTTAAAGGTTAGTCGTATTGAACACACATATGAAGTAGTATACCTACCATACTTAAACCGGGTACTTTCATTTTTAGTAGATAGGCCTCCAAGGGATCTTACCAAATAGCTAATACCATCTCTTAAGTGCTCACTCTTAGATGAATACGTAGAAACCTTTGAGATTTTCTTTTTGGAACCAACACATCCATCAGTATCTAATAAACCAGCTAATAATAATCTACGATTCTCGATTGATGATTTCAAATATAACTCTGGTATAAACTTATCTTTAGACTTACAACCAATTAATCCTAAATCCTTAAGTTCTTTACCTAAACCATGAATCCTAAAGTGTTTAGCCCCTCTTACCTCTGTACCTTCATGAACCAGGTTTGGGTCTGGCAAATATGACCTTAATCTATCAACTATCTCTGGCCAATCCTCTCTATTGGTAGATACTCTAACTGTAGGCCTATTACCGGAAATACAACCATCGCCTAATATAAACCCTAATACGTAGGGGTGTATTGGTAATTTAGTATAATTACCATCAATTGGTACGGTTAATGGAGTTGAGTATCTATACTTGAAAGTACCAGGAGCAGTTTTATTCTCAACCTTATAATCCTTTAGTAAAGTCTCGGTATCTAAGGTTCTTAGTCTGTCTTTAGCTTTACCCGATTTGAATACTGACCATAAATGGTCTCCAGCACATTCAGTACATGAGCCATCAGAAAAGGTTATTTTGTAAGTATCTAATAGACCTCTATCATAAATACCCAATAGCTTGATAGGTTTACCTGTAACTGGGTTAATTACTTTATCATTAAGAGTTAATTCCCCCATCTTTTTCCAACCATTAGCGGTTAAAACGGGTTCTTCTAAAGGTTGTGCTTTACCTTTTCCATTGGGTGCCTTGATAAGTATGGTACAACTTGGATTTAAAGGTATATGTAGGTTTTCTATTGAACAGAATCCTACAACGTTCATTGTTGTAAATGTTAACATGATTCAGCTTTTTTAAGTATGTCAATCAGTAGTTCTTTCTTATCTTGCTCAGTTATACCCTTTTCCTTAAGATACTTCCTTGCTAGAGCTTTCTTAGAAAGTTGCTTAGTAATTTTATGGTTAGTATTTACTAAGTTACTAGTTTTCTTGGGTAAAACTGTATAATAATTGCCATCATCCTTAATTTCATCTTCAGATTCTACATCGATGAATTTTGGAAATTGCTTTAAGTGTACGAATTGCATACTTAGGTCTGAATATATTTTCCAGTATCCTAATTTACAACCTCTGTCTGTTCTTCTTTGATGATTAGGAGCACCTATCATATAAACCTTCTTTGATAGTCTCTGGGGTTTATGTATATGCCCACATAATACCAGGTCAAATTTATTAAGTATATTTACATTGAGATTTTCTACCGAATCTATTTCTCTACCATCAGTATCTTTAGCTCCTGGATAATCGGTATGAAGCAAAAGTATATTTTTATCTTTGAGGTTCAACTTCTTTAAATATTCAGATAACCCAATATTATTATCTATATAAGGTACTCCATACACCCTATAAGCATCTCTATTACCGATTATGGTTTTACTGTAATCCAAGTTTCTTATACCGAATTGCTCTAAAAGCCTAATCCATGAGAAGGGTTTAGTACCAATCTTACTTACTTTTTTAATATCATGATTCCCCGATATAGCATATATCTCTATCCCGGATTCCTTTAGTTTAAGTTTACTAAACTCTTCATAGACAACTTCCATAAGTTCTGAATCCATATTTTCTGGTTTATGAAAAAAATCACCACAAAATAAAGCAGGACATTGATACTTCTTACACTCTTCTTTTATAATCGAAAGAACCCTGAAACTATCCAGGGTTCTTTTATTGTTCTCATTGAATTTTGCCCATAGGTTTATGTGCAAATCTGAAAATGCTATTGCTATTACTTCCTTACTCATTGATAAAGTTTTGAATAATTTCTTTTCGAATATCTATATTAGCCTCTCGTATCTGAATAACCTTAGTTTCTCCATAACAAGATTTGATAGTACCTTTAGTAGCACCATACTCAAGAGGTTGTCTTTTGAACCAACCTCTGTAAAGTACGTTAATTTCCTCTACCGGAATGAATCCCCAAATATTCAGCATATTATCCATGATTGAAGATATCAAGAATTGAAAGTAATTGTTCTCAATCCTTTTATTATTATCCTCTGTTACCCATTCTTTAATCATTGCAGTAGTGAAGTCTAAGATGATTAGATGAGTACATTGTTGATTGAGTAACATTTTGCACATCTCGAAGAAGTGTTCCATTTCACATTTTGGGATATTCTGGGATTGTTTGTAATAAAAGTAAGCTGCCGAATCAAGATAGCTTCTATCTGTTACAAAATCCTCTTCATCTTTGAATAACTTATTCCGAAGGTTTAGAATCTGATAATCTTCAAGAAGTAAATCCTTTGGATTCCTTTCCAACATCTCCTTATGGGTCATATCTTTGGTTTTAGGTATCAATTCAGATACACTACCAGAAATGAATCTCATAGGTTGAGCTTCACATACATCATAATGATACAACTTAGGAGTAAACTCTGCAAGTGTAGTCTTTCCAACTCCACTTGGACCTGCATACATTATCTTTACGTTCTTCATTCTTGTAACTTTTTAAAAGGTTTTATAAATTCATTTGTTAAAAAAGATGCTAATGAGTACTCGATACATAGTTCTCTGAATTTCTCATACTTGAATACCTTTTTCTTCTTGATTGGCAATGAATCCAAGGGTACATTACCTACAAACCAGAATAAGTCAATAAGTTTACGATTCCTTTCCCAAGCCTCTGAATATTCTTTGTTTGGTTTAGCTTCTAAGAACTTATAGATAGTACCATACTCATCTAGTATTTTCCTTGCTTTTACTGGACCTATACCATTGAATCCTGGTATATCATCAGAAGTATCACCTACCATTGCAAGGTACTGTACAGTTTCATGTGGATGATAACCGAATAATTCTTTGCAGTTATCTACTCTGATTGTTTCATCTTTCCGAGGATTCAGTATCCTAACGTTCTTGTTTAAGAGTTGGTTAAAATCCTTATCTGATGATACCAATATTACCTTTTCTGCCCGATAAGTATTAATAACAAGGTATGCTAAGAAATCATCACCTTCATATTGGGTTTTATTCCTTTTATCGAATATATAAGGAATTCTTAGCATACCCAATATCTTCATAATTATTGCCTTTTGATTTTGCAATGATTCGTAATCTACGGATATATTTTTTCTGTGTCCCTTATAATTAGGAAGTAACTCCATCCTTACCGGTGAATGACCATTATCGAAAGTTATTACTACATCATCTGGTTCAAACCTTGTAAGGTACATATGTAATGATTTGAAGAATCCGAATATTGCTCCACTTGGTTTACCATCAGTAGATTTAAGTTTTTCGAACTTGTGAAAACTTTGGTGAAGTAAATTACATCCATCAACCAATAATATTGTTTTCTTACTCATCGTCTTCCTCCTCTTCGTCTGAGTCTGCATAATTCTCATATTCTACACCATCAACTGAGAATAGGTTTGTTTCTATCTTCTCCAGTTGTTTTTTAGTAGTACCTATGGTATTTACTCCGGCTTTCCTTAAAAGTTTTCTACGAAGTTCATCGTCTTCTTCCAGAAGCTTTTGGAATTTCTCCTCCCCTCTTGCAAGAGTTTTCCCTTTCAATTTATATCCACCAGTTTTTTCGATTACATCGGTATCTACCAATACATCTTCCAAAGCATAGCATCTATCAAATCCGACCTCATGAAATTTAGGATTGAAATATACTGGGCATTTGCTAATTGTGGGTCTTGGAGGAGCAACCTTATTTTTAATAAGTCTGATAGTTACCAGCTTACCTGCCTTTCTATCTTTCCCGTTTTGTTTGATTGTAACAGACTTTCCCGAATAGAAAGCTGCCCTGATTGAAGCATAGAACTTAAGTGCAGCTCCTCCTGTTGTAGTTGTATTATCTTTTCCGAATCCTACATTAAGAGCAGTTCTTAACTGATTGATATAAATCTGAGATACTCCCAGTTTGTAGAATAATTCACTTCTGATACGGAAGTATTTGTAAAGAGCCTTTGCTCTACCTCCCATTTCGGCTTTACCATCAACCATCTTAGCATCAATATTATCCGTACAGTCGGTTGCTGCAATAGAATCGATTACCAGAAGTATCGGTTCATTGTGGGTTAATTGAGAACGTAAATATATTGCTAAGTCTGCTACTACATCTGCAATATATTCAATACGAGTATCATTAACAATGGTTACTTTTGCAGGGTCTACTCCATTAATCTCTGCCCAGGAGTTCATCCAGGATTGTTCTGCATCTACCCATATAACATGACCACCAAGTTGTTGAGTAGCATAAGCAAAGTTATAAGCCACCAAAGATTTACCAGAGGATTCTTCTCCAGCAATCTCTACAATTTTACCGTATGGAATACCTTTACCGAATAAATAGTTCAAGGCAAAAAAAGTAGAAGGTATATATAAATCAGTATCAGTAACTTCTGAAGCTAACTTAATCATACTCCCATATTTTTTTGCCATTTCATTTGCCGTTGGTACCTTTAAACCAACCTTTGTTTTCTTTGCCATAATGTAATCTCTTTAAACTAAATAAGGTAGTAACTGAATGAATCTAATTACTACCTTATCGAATGAAACCATATTTACTAACCCTTAAATATCAGATTTGTATTTTCTCTTTTTCTTTGGTTTTTCGTCTTCCATGTAATGGTCCCGATGTAATCCCTTTTTCTTCTTTTTCTTTGGAGCATCATCGTCGTCATCTCCATGGTCTTCATTGAGGAATTTTGCAAGCATTTCCTCAAGTTCATCGTAGGATTTGATTTGAGAACGAACTATACCTTCCAAATCTACCGTACCTTGGTATTTCTTATCCAACTTAGTTGGTTTACAAGCACGAGCAGAATAGGTAGTATCCATTTTACCTGAACCAGAACGGATGATTTTGATATCATATCCGTTTTTCGGGTCAGTCATATCACCGGCTTCATCCTCATCAAGGTAAAGGTCAATAACATCCTGATATACTGAGCGTGGAACAAGAACTCCCTTATCCTGGCCATCGTAATCAAATTTAGTACCTTTTTCGTCTACATATACTGGACCTCCCAATACATATTTTCTTCTAGGTACTAAAGTTTTCGCAAGTTCCTTGTCATCTTCATCCTTTGAATTTTTCAATTCTTGGTATTTCTCCATGAAAGGACATGGTTCATCAAAAGTAGCCGGAGATATAACTCCACCCAAATCTTTACCTAAATAGAATTGAATAACTTCTATACCCAATTCCTGGTCATCACCCGGAGATTTGATTCTCATCCTTAAAGTACCTTCTTTAGGATATACGAATCCACCTCCATTACCTTTTGATTCCAGCTGTTTCTTTCTGGCCAGCATCTTTTCTTTTGTAGAAAGTCCATCTGAGGATACTTTCTTTTTCTTTTTGTCTTTTATCATAATAATTACTCGTTTGGTTCGGTATAGATTACCTCATTCATACTTAACACTGTAAGAGTGTTCTTTTCCAGGAGTTGTTGCAATGCAGGAGAAAGTTTTTCTGTTTCAAATTCCATTTCCTTACCTGCATATAAACCATAGGTAACAATTCTACCGATAGCAACAAAGTCCTTATAGGTGTTATATTCTTCGGTGATGATACCAGATTTTACTACTACTCCCTTACGAGGTACTCCCTCTTTTACTTGTTCCGGAATAAAGAGTCCGGATTTTGTTTGATTTACCTCTTTTGGAGATAAAATCAATACCCGGTTCTCTGTTGGACTACCGGGCAATTCTTCATTAAATTTTTGAGCTACTGCTACAGATACGAAAGTCAATGAATAGTTCATATTTCTTATATTTTAAAAGTTAGTAATTGATTATAGTTCCTATCTATCTTTCCTTAGGTTGGCATTAATAGTCCTAAGTATATTCTCTCTAGACTCATAAGCTCTACAGATTGAAATATACTTGTTAGCCTTTTCTACTGCCTTCAAATATCTTTGATATATGGATTTATATTTAGGACTTACGTTTGCTTTATGTGATACGTAGTCGTTATTGAATCTTTCGTTAGATTCTTTAATATAAATCCATGCAGAAGAATAGGCTTCATCCTTTTCCCTTGCTAGTGCATCCCTTTCTTTAATATATTTATCTCTTAAAGAACAGAATATATAATAACTAGAAGGAGATTCTCGTAGCTGAGAATTGATGAGATTTTCGTTTATAGATAATTCTTTTTGGATATCTATTTCTAATATCCTACCTTCGAATTTAACCTTTAGTTTCTTCAGTTCCGTTTTCATATTGTAATAGGTTCTTAAAATCCTCTTTACTATATTTACCATCTTGGATGGCTTTTGATACCTGAGCGAATGCACATCTATATGCAACATCCATACCAGGCAAATGAAGGAGAGATTTGTATGGTGCCATCTTATCAATCAAAGCCTTGAACCTTAAGTCGCATAAATTATCAGTTCCACCCCTATCAACCAGTATCATAAACAAAGCCCAATAAATATGGGTAGCATCTTCATATGCTAACCTTGCCTCTTCATCTTTCATAACTCCAAAAGCCAAATCCTCTAATATGTTGAGGTTAGATTGTAATTGCTCTATCTGAGTTTTAATCCGATTGAATAACATCTTATCTCTACCTACTAATTGTAGATTACATAACCTTAATTGTCGATTAAGATTTTCGATAGAGAAATTTAAGCAAGCAGCTACCATGTAAGTTAGTGATGATAGTCTGTTAGCATTCAAAATATCTTCTTCGTTTGCCATAGTTTCATAAATTTATATTATTTATGTTGTCATAGTATCCTCTCTTTTTACTTTTGTAGTGGATTTAGCATTGTCTTTATGATGAAGGTACCGATTGCAACCAGGACATTTAACCAATTTACAATCTGCAAAAGTATGTGAATCCACTTCTGAATAATCATATTCGAATTCACAATCACAATAAGGGCATTTAGCTCTCCATACCGTGGGTCCGTTCAAAATCTTTTTCATATTGCTTCATTTGTTTGTTAAAACGTTTCTTATACTCTGAAATAGGTATGTGTTTATATTTCTTATGTTCTTCCATATATTCTTCTACTGAGAAATCAGGTTCTAACATTTTCTTATAATCATAACCCGGAATAAAAGGTAACTCTTCTGCCATTGACCTACCAATAACAAACTCCATGTCCATTGTGACATCATCTATCTGAAAGCCGAAGTATGGCTTAGTTAATGGGTTCCTATAAATTTGCCACATCTCATATATACTCCAAATATTAATATTCTCTGGTTTAGTAATCTGATAATTAGCATCATGTACCAAACATACAGACTTAGTAGAGGGTAATTTACCTTGTCTCATTAAGTAGTATATGAGAATACTTCCAAATAAACACATATCAGATGCTGCTGATTGACATGGGAAATTTAATGCTAATCTCAAAGCATAAGCTTCTTCTCCCTTATCATTTGAATATATTTGGGGTAATCTTCTTTTCCTCCCAAATAATGATACCAGATGCCCATTCTTTCTAAGGAATTTCTCTTGTTTCTTCAAGAAGGTCTTCAACTTGGGGTGTTGACCAAAGAATATGTCCATTTCCTTTTGGGCTTCTTCTGGTGTAACTATAATACCAGATTTTGGGTCAGATAGTTTTACTGCTAGTAATTTTGCACCAATTCCATAAATAAGTCCAAAAGCAATTTGTTTAGCTTGCTTTCTTCTCACCTTCCATATCTTATGTTCTGGATGATTTTCATCCTCATATATCTTAAGAGCTTCTTCATAGGGTATATGATATTTAGTAGCAGCAATTGCTAAGTGAGGGTCCTGACCAGAATTAAAAGCATTAAGATAAGTTTCATCTCCAGATAGATGAGCCATAATTCTTAATTCTGCCTGGCTAAAATCACTAGCAATATATAAGGTTCCTTTAGGAGCTTTTAATTGTAATTTAATATTGGGGTCTACGGATGTCTTGGGAATTTGTTGAGCATTGGGTTCTGCAGAGGATAATCTTCCACTTGTAGTCCCATGAATAAGAAATCTTCCATGTAATCTATCATCATCTTGAACTTTTTCATTCCAACCCTCTATATAGGTTTTATACATCTTCTCTAAACCTCGTAATTCAAGAAGCCTATCAAGGAAAATTGCCTTAGGTGAATCTGGTTTTTTAACGGTTAACCTTAGATTAGTAAGAGTCTCTTCATCTGTACTTGGTTTACCGGATTCATTATTCTTAATTACCTCAAAATGAAAACCTTCTTCCGAATACATCAATGCAGGTAAATCAACTGAACTACCCAAATTAATAGGTCTTATCAATTCTTGTTCCTTTTTAGTTGTGAATATACCAGCCTTGATATTTGAGATTTTCTGTTCCCTTGATACAATCTTTCGTTTATCTTTTGGATTATTATAATCTAGCTCCTCAAGTTCAGCTTCGATAGATTGAATATATTTATCAATCTTTTCTTGGTTATACTTCTTTTCGAATTTCTTTACTCTTGGCAAATCATATATAGCTTGTCTAGCTGCATCTATTTTTGGTTTATATGTTTCCAGTAGTTGATTATTGAACTCTCTATCTAGATACAAACCATTCTTCTCTACTGAAGTGAGTACCCTTGATGCAGACATAATTAAATTCCTGAAGGTACTGTACAAACCAAGGTCAATCAGCTTCTTTTCAAAGAATATCATTAACCTAAGAGTATAATCCGTATCTTGACATCCATAATGGCAAAGTGGGTCTAACTCTTTTTTATCCCAAGGTATTTTATCGAAAGCATCTTGCTTCTCATAATTACCGTACTCTGGTAAATACCTTCTTACCATTGATTTTAAATCATTAGGTTTTTCCTCGTTTAGTAGATATTTTGCAAGCATACCATCTAAACAAGTACCTCTATAGAATATTTGATATTTCTGGTTTATCTGGTCATCAAACTTCCAGTTCCATGCAACCTTTACAATATCATAATTCTCAATAACCTCTTCCCCAAATTTCCTTAACATCTTCTTCCAATTCCATCCTGGAGAAGTATATTCTTTTGTTTGGAAATGGTCTAATGGAATAGAAGCACCAAATCCTGGCATCCAGGATACTGAGAGTATAGTTGGCTTAAAACCCCTATTATATAGGGGTTCTGCATTTGTTTCGTAGTCACAGCAAGCATAACCAGTAGCTTTACAACAGGCAATGAGTTTCTTTAACTCACTTTTGTTTCTTATTATGTGATATCTTGTTTCCATTATCTAATTCCTTTCAATACCTGATGAATAAAGTACCTAGAATATCCATACTTAAGAGATATTTTCTTTATACTAAGACCCTTTTCTTTATGGTCTATCATTATTAGATTCCTTTCTTTATCAGAAAAAGTATGTATATAATTAGAACCCCTAAAACCTAACTCATAGTTATGTTTCAAATTTTCTGACCTTGGAACCGCTCTTAGATTAGATACTCGATTATCAGTTTTTATACCATTTATATGGTCAATATCATACCCATTTGGTATATTACCAATCCAAGCTTCATATACTAACCTATGTATATAAAACCTCTTTCTAAACAAAGTACATTGTAAATACCCATTAGAAGTTAATGATACCAACCTCTTTCTCCAAGTATTAGAAATCACAGTAGTAGTACCTTTCCTACCATGGCCTTTCCCTTTAACTCCTACCCTTTTAAGAGAAGTAAAAAGGGTACCCCTTTTAAGAGAAGTAAAAAGGGTACCCCTTTTAGATATATAATATCCAGGGTACCCTTTTATATTTGAATACTTAGTATTCATCTTTCAAATCCTCTAAATTACAAGATAAGAAATGCCAATCTTTTTTGTATATATGCAATGAATCTATGGTATGATATAAATAACCAGGCTTTACACCTACTTCTTGAGCTACGTATTCCATTAATCTCCAAGCTAAATAAATATCATTACCGAAATGTTGGGCAAAGTCCGAACTCCTTTGGTGATAGCAAATGTGTAATACCTTCTCACCTTTACCATTTTGACGAATAAGGAAATCATAATACATTGAGCAGGGTATACGTTTATTACCATGGTAATAAAGAGTATCATCTTCACCATTACCATTAAATATAGGTAATACCGCTTTACGAGTATCAGAATCTGATCTTAGTAATTGTATAGTATAGGGAAGAATTGCCATCCTTTCGTTATAGGTATAATCAAATTTACCATCTACCAAAAACTGTTCCCATAAGTCTTTTCTTAATTCCCAAGCTTTGCCCGGGTTAATTACCTCAGAAGTATTAATCCTTTCTTTAAACTCGGCATCTGCCCATTCCTTTGAATGAGAGAATACGAATAACCATACCGGGTCTCCGAGTGAAGTTAAGCAATATTGTTGGCAAATGAGTTCTTTTGTAATAAAATCCTCATTACCTTCAATCCTTTTATTCTGATAGGTCTTTGGTTTTACAGTCTGACCATAACTGTTGAGTTCTCTGCCAAGTTCTGACATTAACTCAAACGAATTGCTGTATATCCTCATTTCTTTTGTTGTTTTAAAAGTTTCTTCTTATAGGCTTTACGTTGAGAATAGGATATCACATTTTCTGGATATTCTATATCTTCATATTCTAATAGCAAGTCCTTTGCTAACAAAGCTTGGTATTCATACAAGTCAGGACGTAGTACTTTGAAACTTCTGAAAAATACTTTGAATGATGACCATTCCTTTTCTGTACCGTTTTGGATTTTCTTATAAACCTCTTTAACCCTTTTAGTCCAAGGATTATCTATACCCTTGATTACTTTCTTAAGAGGTTTATAAGCCGAGTACATCAGAAGGGTTTCTACATTCCCATACATTTGAGTAGCAAATAAATTTATCTGTACCGACTGTTCTGGTCCGTACACATATTCCGCCATCCGTTGGATTAATAAGAAGTCGAAGATTAACCTTTTTGTAATTTCTGAAGCTCGAACCACCATTGTGATGACCGGTATATCTTCCCCAAATCTCTTCGAAAATGTTGCAGCTATTAGACATTGTTTACCATTATCATGATGATTATTAAACATGTACGTAACATTGTAATTCTGATTATATTTGTTTTTCAGGAGTCTTAATTTGCTACGTAAGAGGTCTAACTTATTAAAATCAATATAATTATTCAATAAGCTTGTCCACTTAGTTTCTTTGTAATTAAAACACCTACCATAATCAAAATCTGGGTCTACCCATGCTTTACGTATTTTTATAAACACATTGTATGCTACTGCAACTCCACTATTTGCAGTAGCACCCTTATCAAAAAGAACGGGGTCTAATCTTAAGAAAGCCTCGTTCAATTTCTCCCATGCCTCTTGTGAAGTTGCAAACTCTAAAGAGTGGAGGGTCTCCTCCGTATTCGATTGAAGACCCTCTAATCGCCTGTTCCAACCTGACATTAGTAGTTTGATTTTTGACGCCATCTGTTAAGGCGTTGTTTTTTAAAGAATAACCTAAATAAACCTTCTGGAGTAAATCCTTGTAATCCCAAGAATCCCATATATAGGTAGAAAGCCTTTACCAAAGAATATTGAAAATCTAATTCCTTAGTCATTACCTGGGTTTGTTTCCATGGTCTACACTTAAGAAGATTCCTTGCAATATTCAATTCATATACTACATTGAATAATAATACCTTCTCTTCTTCGTGAGATGATTCACTTAAAGTATTGAATCCCGGAGTATAATCTTTTACTGATTCATGGTCTTCATCAATCATATTAAACCGATTAACTAAACCAATGGTACCTTCTGTAACCATTGCTATGCCAAGAGTAATTACATCCTTCAAGTTATTTACTTTAAAGTCAGAGTAATCCATTACATGATTAGTCCCCCATGATAGAATATCTTCTGGAGCAATGTTAGCAAAGAGAAATAAAGTGAAGTAGAATCCCAAAGCATCTACCTGTTCCTCATTGGCATTTTGCAAATGATTGAGTACCTGGGTATATTCATCTTCTGTAAGTTGTTCAATATTCCATCCCCACTTATGGCATATCTTAACTACTTCAGAGGTAGATTCATAACCCTCCATTAATTCTTCTATTACTCTACCAATAAAGTCTTTAAGGATTGCCTGATTAGAAGGGTTATTTACGTCCAATGGAGCTTCTGGCAATTTTTCTATTTGCCTGTAGCCTTCAAATTGTTGTATTCCAAGAGAATACATCTCTTGTAACTCAGTACCTTCTTTGATTTGAGGTACTTGTTCACGTATATTCCTGATGTCCAAGGTATACTCCTTTCTTATTAATTTCCTGATGAACCAAATCCCTTATCTTGCCGAGTCCCCCACATTTGAGATTCAGTATAGAATTCTTCCTGCTGAATCTCTTCTGGCTCGGTGATATAGATTGGTACATGAATAAATTGTACCAGCTTCTGCCCAGCTTCTATAACCTGGATTTCTTGAGAAGTGTTATATACTCCAATGTGTATCTCTCCAACATAGGGAGAATCTACTATCTCGGCAGTAAAGATTAACCCTTTCTTAGTAGCTATACCAGATTTGTTTGCTGCCATTAACATAGATGCAGGAGGTTCTATCAAACCTTTGATACCAGATGGGATAAGTATACGATGACCTGGTTTTAAAGATATATGCCTTACGAAATTTTCATTAAAGGGCATATCTAAAATATACCCATTTGAATCAAATTCGTTCTTGTCATGAATATCCTCAGGATATAAATTGGTTGGTACATAAAAATCTAACCCAGCATCATTTGGGTTTGCTCTGTTGGGAGATACTACCTCCCTTACTTTAATAAATCTAAATTTGTTCATAATATATTACATTGTTTTAAAAGTTGTCCAAAGGTTAATCCTCGTTGAGGGTATATACCCAGTGAATGACAGAATCTGGTAAGGTCTGATTCACCCTCCATAAACAAATCAGCAAGAACATCCTCTTGCCTTACATAATAATTTGGGTTGTTAAGATATATCTTGAACATGGCCCATATCATATCAATTTTTTTCATTGCACTCTCGATAAAGTTCTCTAATACGTTTTCTTGGTACTTCGAATTTCTCGGCTGTCTTTGAGATAATCTCTTTTTTATCTCTCCCTTTCCGAATCAAGCCTCGGATATATTTCTTGATACCAACCGTATCTTCCAGTATATCCAAATCTTTGTACTGATTCTTCTGTTCTAATTCTTTCCTGGTAATGTTCAAGTTCTGTGACATCTTGAATGCACATAATTCGGAATCTCCGCATAGTTTACACTCTTTAGTGGATAAATCATACCCAATACCAAAGCAAGGGTCTCCATTAGTTCCCAGCTGACTGATGTCTAAGGGAGTAAGGACATCCTGCTTTGTTAAATCAGGAAGTTGTTGTTTTTTCTTTGCCATAATTAATCATCTATTCTTTTTTCTGTTAGTCTTATAACTGAATCTCCAATCTTCAATTCCGACTCATAAAGTGGTAAGTAGGAATGTCCAATTGCATTTATAAATAGTTTCCTGATATCACCCAAGTGTTGTGAGTAACGAGTGTCAGTATAAGTTAATACCCTAACTTGTAGTCCTGAACAGAAAGATAAATCAAAATATACTTTATACTCATTGGGTATTACCTGAATAAATTGTATATTTGATATCCATACTAATGAACTACAATTAAAGACATGGAGAGGAGTAAGTTCCTCTCCGATTATCTTATTAACCAGTTTCTTATATAATTTAATAATCATAACTTTTAAGTGTTACATTTTGATGATTACAATTGGGACAAGTCCAATCTTTTATATGCCAAGGACCTCTTAAATCTTTTAATTCGTCCTTTCTGAATTTCTTTTTGCATTGATGACATTGATATTTATATTCATCGTAATCATACTGAGATGAATAGGTATAGAGTATCCCGGTAATCACTCCCAGTATTACTGGTATTAGTAATGTTAATTCCATTGTTTTAAGTATTAATGTTTAATGCCATATGTCCCTAATAAGGATGTAATTATTTCCTCCTACGGAGAAAAGTAATTACTCATAGTACTTATAAGTCTACTTAAGTAAGGTATTCTTATAAAGAATGAATAGGATGTTTCTTCCATAGCTTCTCTAACAAAATAACTTTCAATTCTTGTTTTTGATAATATTGTTTCCTATGTCTGCCATGTCGGCTAAGGTAATTTCCAGGATAATGAAGATCATCAAGGTATACCTTATTTTTAGATTCATCGGTTCTTACCAAACGACCAAGGAATTGAATGGATTTTTCTTGTGAATCCATACTTGCGGTATTGAGTAAGTACTTAAGCTTAGGAAAGTTTTTACCTCGAGCAATGATTGTAGTTGATACCAGGATATCTATCTTACCTTCCCTAAAATCCTTCATTATTTGTTGTCTTAACTTAGAAGGAGTATTAACATGCACATAGGAAATATTATAGGCATCGCCCAGTTTCTTTTTAAAGAACTTATATAGATTTTCACAATGTGCAATATGCTTGCATACTACAAGTGCAGGATATCTACCTTGGTTAATATTCCATTTTAACCGAGCATAAGCCATTCTTCTGGCATATTTATTCAAGGTAATAGAATCATCATATATCTCTTTATAAGATATACAATCGGATTCCCAATTACCATACCAAGGTTTACTGGGTACCATCTTTACGATTGTTTTAGTTGAGTAACCTTTCTTGATAGAATCCTTAAGTTTAAACTCAGCAACTACCTTGCCAAAGAATCCTTCAAGATTCATATTCTTAACCTTATCTTTGGCAAGCTTACTCATATAAATGGTACCTGATAATCCTATACGAACTCTGGTATTAAATAAACGAGTAAGTACATTTTGATATTGCTTACTTCCACCTTGGTCTGCCTCATCTACCAAAACCATATCTATCTTAGATAATTCCTGTTGATAGAATCTCATATTTCGAGAAATAGATTGAACCATACCAATCGTAAAGTTACTCCAATTTAAAACCTTACCTTGAACAAAGGTTATATCTTCTCCCGGGAGATATTGCTTAAACTCTTCTCTAGCTTGATTTAACCAATCGGAGTCATTAGTTATTAGTAAAGTCTTTAACTGTCTCTTATAAGATAAATATAAAGATGACATGATAAGGGTTTTACCTGCATTAACCGTGTAATCTAAAACTCCAATCTGAAAAAGAGAGTTACCTACCTGGTTAGATATAATTGCCTTTACAGCTTTCTCTTGTTCTGGTCTTAATTTATACTTACCTATTTTCGTAACTACCTTTTTGACTTTGGGTAAAGGTTTCCGCATATCTACAACTTTAGGTTTAATTCCATACTCAATACACTTTTCATATACTGCTGGAAGAAAACCTATCTTAAACTCACCATGCTTGTTTATATAATGTATCTTACCATCCCAGTTCTGCATACCTCTTTGCCTTGTACGTAAGTAGAAAGCATTAGGATGTCTAACCGAAAATTCCTGGTAGAGTTTCTGTGCGAACTTAAGAGGTAAATCAAGTTCGCACATATTTCCGTTTTGTATTATTATCCTACTCATTTGATAATTACCGTTACACCTTTAGTAGCTTTATCCATTCCCATTGCTTCCTTGAGAAGTTTAATGTGATGTTCCTCATCAGCAACCAACTTATTCAATAAGTACATCACATCATCATAATCTGCCCGGTCATTATGTAAAGCCACATTATTCATAATCTTCTTGTAATGACCGATGGTTTCTATCTCCGAATCTAATGCAATCTTTAAAGCACTCTCAGGAGAAAAACCTACCTCTACCTTTGGATAAATATCCATAACTGGATTCTCCTCGTATGGGTCTGCCTTCTGTAAGAAATCCGATAATTTATCGTAGTGTCTCATCTCTACTAAACCAATACCCAACATAAGTTCTGTAATAGGTTCGAACCTTGAAGACTGTTGAGTATACATTAGGATAGCACTAATCTCAGAGAAAGGTTTATCCTTCAGAGCATCCTTGAACATGTTAACAATATCATCCGGCCAAGGTTCGATATCGTTGAAGTCAGGGTAATCTACTGACTGGTCTGAATACTTGAGGACATCAATAAAAGCATTAGCTGCATCCTCTACTCTGTTACCTAAAAATTTTAAAGCTTTCATAACGTTATGTTTTATTAAAGTGAATAATTCTGTTACGACATATACCGTATTCCTTAAGAGTAACCGATATAAAATGTATAGATACCTTATAGGTTTGGGATATGTCTTTTAATTTAATACCTTGTTTATAATCTTTTACTACGGCCTCTTTAATAAAGAGGGGTTTAGCTTGATGTTCAAGAAATGTTTTATTTTTGAATAGCCTACCTTTTCTTAAACATTGTTGGATATTCTCAGATTGAGTCCCCCACTTAAGATTCTTATAATAATCGTTACTTAGGTTATCATCCAAGTGCATTACTACGGGTAGATTATCAGGGTTTGGAATCCAGGCCAAGGCTACCAATCGAGATATCTTACATAAAACCCTTTTACCTTGATTATTAGTTAATAAGCATTGGTATCTACCCCATAATTTATTAAGGTGAGGTTTTAATCTTCTCCAACTACCCTTCCTATGAGACCAAAGGTGCCCTCTCTTACTTATGTAATAACCTGGAAAGCCTGGAATGTTATCATACTTCTTCATCTACCATTAATACTTTCCCAGAGAGAACCTTCAACTTCAGGTTCCTCTTCCAGGGATTTTTTGTTCTTATACTTATATAAATACTTATTGTATCTTTCGATGGCTTTATCCGTATACATATGTGCAATATCTGGTAAACCATTACACCATGCAAGAGATTCGAACTGAGCATCAATGAATGTCTTATAATCCCAACCCTCTTCTTTTAAGAATTCTCCTACCTTTGCAAAGTGTACATACTTCTCAGGTTGGTTTTCATAAGATTCATATATACCAGTTGCCTTAGCAATCTTACCTATGAAATAATCATGTATCTCTTTAGTAAGCTTTGAATCAGAATATTGCAATTCTATTTCAGCATCTACTTGATTAGTAATGTTGTCCTGCATAGATATCAACCTTTGCATAACATTACGATAATCGGTCATTCTCTTTAACCCGGTCTCTATATATTTGATAAAGCCTTCTCGAGTATCAAATTTAAAATCCTCACAAAAGGTATTACATATCTCGGCAAGCTTTTTACAATTTGCCCATTCCCTTGTATTACTTTCGTTTATTTTACGAACTCCTCTATGCTTAAGCTTTATACGGGTAGCATATAATATATCAGCAACAAGGGAAGCATTACCCTTAGATGCTAGTAATATGTTAGTTACTTTCTTAGTTGTCCCTTTATTAGAAACAACCACTGCTCTAGTATTTATTGCCTCTTTTCGTGCAATAACAAAAAAAGCCTCAACTGGGAAGTTATCTACCTCTAAGGTATTTAATATTTCCTCAAATTGAGACTTAGTAATGTGAATACTGGGTTCTCTCATTTTATCCTCTTACAAACTAAAACTCCATTAATACAACCCTCATTAATATCGATTGGGCATTCCTTTCCATAGAGGTTTTTAGTGGGAGAACCGAAGTTTACATAGTATGAACCTCTATTTGTACCAACATACCAAGTTACATTCTCGGGTAAGTTTAAAGTGTAATCCCTAACTTTGCCATCAACCATTTCACATCTAAAAATCATGTTTACTCTTGGTTGTGGTTTTTCAAACCAACTTACAACTGGAAAGAAATATCCCATAATTAAAAGAGCAGCCAAAACTATCATGGTCTTAACTACATAATCGATTATCTTCATATCATTAATATTTTAAGTTATATAATATAATAGGTAATCCTTACTCCAAAGAGTTTCGGATTTGAATTCTATGAATAAAGTTATAGAGTGTTTTACGTGACACCTTTAACCTTTTACTAATGTATAGCTTACTATTACCTAAACTCAGTAATCTTTTAAATCTTCTCAGTTTTCTATCAGAAATCTTAAAATTTTCCCAGTTGGGATTTTGGGTAGTTTTAAATGACCTTCTTCTCTGTTCGAAAATCATTTGTTGTATATTCATACTATGTGTACCCCATTGAAGATTCCTATAATGATTATTTAAGAGGTTATTATCTAAGTGCATTACCTCATTAAATCTAGAAGGATTAGGATTATATACATATACTAAAGCCACCAACCTACTAATACTCAAATCATAACCCATACCATCCTTATAGAGTCTTACCTTAACTCTAACCTTTTTCGAAAGCCTTAATTTATGCCATTTACCAAACTTATGAGGAGATCTTTCTACCCGTCTTGAATACAATTCTCCATCTCTAGTAATATGGTAACCTATAAAACCCGGTACATTATCTTCCATTATAGTGAGTTTTTAAGTTTAATTAAATCTTGATAAGTAGTATACTTAGTTTTGTAAACCTTTTTAAGAACGGCTTTTTTACCTAAGTCATTTACATCTCGATTATCCTCAAAAAGAACTAACTTCACCTTCTTATACGATATGAGTTTTAAGGCTAATTCTATAGCATACTTTTGAGCATCAAAATCTAATAGAATTATATACCGTTGACAAGGTGCCTTTATTAGTTCGTTTAGTTGATATTTAGATACAACTTTGCCCATTGTGGCAATAGCTCTATCTCCGATTGTGAGAGCATTAAGTGCTCCCTCGCAAATGAATACCGACCTGTACATTTCCAATGCGTCATAATTAAATATGATAAACTCTTTTCCAAGGCCTGTGATATCTTTGTTGGGATTGTTATACCGAGGACCGTTTCCGATAACTTTTCTGGCATTGTAATACCTAAGTTGGCCATGGTAATAGAACGGTATAATAAGGTATCCGAAGAAAGGTTCCTTCGTCGCATAACCAACTCCATGTTTACATAACTCCTCGATACTAAATCCGCGGCCTTTGACATAGCTTCTAATGCTCCTTGCAATTTGTGAATCTCCGATACTAAGGAGTCTAAAACTATCGGGTAAGTACAAAGGTTTAGCTTTGGCAAGTTCAACCTTCTCATCGTGAAATTCAAGTTCTTCGAATTGTCCATTGTTTAAGAAATTTATAAGTTCGTGATAAGTATCGAATCCCTCAACATCCATAACTAATTGTGAAGGATTCGGATGGGCATTACATCTAAAGCAATTAGTTCTGTACATGGAAAGATTAACTCCCATTTTTAATTCCCTGTGACAGTATGGGCAAGTTGGGAGTTTCATCCAGCCATGCCGATATTCAAAAGCTCCAAGTCTTTTAATGAAATAAGTTTTGAGCTTAGACTTAAACTGATTTGTTATTTTCATGTTCCCTTATAGCTTTACGAATTACTTTTCGGATTCTCTTTAAATCCTCTAAATCCAGGTTACTGATGGAAGTTGTTTGCCAACCATTATGGGATATTTCTAAAGCTAATCCATCAGTCCATCTATCTTTTACTACTTCTACTTTCTTTGTTCTCATATCTAGATATCTCCACTATTATTAGCTCGTTTCTTTGGGTCAGCATCTGGATTATCTTTAGAACTCTTCATCATAGAATCTAATACTCCAGAATACACTTCATCATATTGCTTTCGTTGTTCTTTAGTAAATTCTGTACATCTTTGTCTTTCGACATCACATTTGAATAAAGCTCTACCCGAAGGAAGACCATCTCTTTGTACTACAATCTCAACTCGAAGGATATTATCTTTCTCCTCTTGCTCAGTACAATTAAGACCCATTATAAATTGAGCATTACGAACAATTGCAATTGAGCCTGAGATATCATTCTCATCGTATTTAGTAGTTCTATGTTTCTTACCCTCCCTTGTAATATGATGAGCAGTCCATATAATATCTAAATGTAGTTCCTCTGCTAAGTTCTGTAAGTCAATATATACATTCGAGATTCTATCGAAATCCTCTTTATCTTTGGCTAATGATGCAAGCTTACCTGCATAATCAACCATCAATACCTTAATATCAATCCCCTGGCTTCTAAGAGTTAATATCTTCTCTCTTATATAATTGCAGTCAGTAATCAATGCAGGTACTCTTTCAACTACCAATTCAACCCCAAACCTTGCCAATTTCCTTAAATGCTTAGCCTCGAGTTTATCGTAATCTCCGGAATATAATTCCTTCTTTGTTTTATTGATACTTGATTGAATGAAACGGTCCATGATTTGTTCTTGGCCATTTTCTGTATCTATATATAATACTGACTTCTTCATTCTTAGGTATCCTCTTGCAAGGTTTACCATGAAGAATGTTTTCTTTGCCTTTGGTCTATCCAAGATTACATTTACTGAAGCAACTGGAAATCCTCCGGCATTGGTCAAATCATTCAATTGCCTAAACGGGCAAGGAACCACTGAAGGTTCTGATTGTCTTTTGAATTGTCTCTCAGTAACATCCCGAATCATATATAGAGGTTCGTCCTCTTTCTTAGGCTTACTCTTTTGAAGAACCTTCTCAATCTTTTTAGAATACTCCTCATATTGTTCGAAGTTATCTAAGTCGAATGAATCATTTAAGTTCTTCATTTCAACATAAGTAGAGAACTTATAAATCTTCTCCTTAATATATTCCGAATCGGATAACTGAATTGAATAAAGATTCTTAATGGTTCTCTCGATAGTTGGGATATCATCCTTAGTTACTAAGTCTACATAAGCCTTGGATTCTAGCATTTCCTTTATCACTTCCTTTAGTACATTCTGAGAGGGTATCTTTTTTGTCTTCTTAAAGTACTTAAGTATACCCTCACATATTAAGGAATGCTCAATAAGAACTAAGTAACTGGGTTTTAACCTTCCCAGTACTAAACATCCTTCCTTGTCTTGAATAATGAACCGGAGTATCTCTAACTGGAAACTCGGGTCGAACGAAAATTTGATTTTATCTTTTTTCATACATTAATATATTGCAATATAATAACTAATAGATTTTGATAGTCTCCATATAGTTCTGAACTCATGTCCACAGTATCTAGTCTTCTAATCCTCAGCCGTTCGGTGAAATATTTTAATATTCTTATATTATATAATGAATAAATTTATATATTTGCATTAACGAAATATTTATAAAGATATGAGAAAGACCAACGGTAATAATGGTTCAGAACTGCATAGATTAAAACCTATGAGGGATTATGATGAAGCCATGTTTAATAGGTTGTATAAAGTTTGTAAACCTGTTATTAGGAACCTAACCAAACAGATAGATTACAAAAGATTCAACCTTACTCCAGATATAATATCTTCTTATTTCTGGGATAAAATGTTATTTGTTTTTAATAAGTACTACGGTACTTGTAGTGAAGAACATCTTAAAGCAAGAATCTTATCATCTCTAGCTACTTTTAAAAATAAGCTTTTGAGATTTGCCTATGGAGAGGTTGCAGAATATAATCAGAACTTATTTAAGCTTGAGGATTTATTTGATAATGATAAGGAGCTTGAAGATGATGAAGAAGAAGCTAAAGCCAAAGAAGATATGCTGGAATTGCTTTATGATTATATGAAAGCTAATCTATCTTCAGATGCCTATATGTTATTCGAGGTATTAGTAACTCCTCCACCTTATATTAAAGAACGTATGCCTGAGTCAGGGAGAATTACCAATATACTTTTAGTAGAGTTCTTTGATATGCCTAGAACTAAGAATTCTATCAAGTATATTAGTGAACTAAAGGCGGATATCCAATACTGGGAAGAGAAAGCCAAAGAAGAACTGCATTACTAAACACAAAAAGAAAGGGACGTTTCCCAACGTCCCTTTCCCAATTGTTAAGCAATTCATAAATTAAAAGTTCATTGATATTGTTACAAGTAGTTACACATTATTATAGTTTTATAATGTATGCTAGTACATAATAAGGAGGTCTATTCTCATGAGCTCGTCCTCCACCAGTATCAAGAGTATTATGATTCCACAGGGATACATAGGAATTATCTCTATCGGAAGATTTGGCACCAGTAAGGTTATTACCAATCCATTTCGTACCATTGGGAGCAACCATATCTGAAAAAGCTTCACAAAAATAGGCATCTTGAAATTCATGGTTATGAGCAGGTATCTCGGTAGCACTTAATGTAACTTTATCTTTACCTCCAGTATTACCAATAAGACTATAATCCTCATTACCAGATTGCCAACCTACTATAAACTTACCAGATAAGTCTGGAGTTTGTAAATCATCTACAATCTGACCATTACATAAAGCCCAGCCATCAGGAACCTGAGTACCATTCCACATAGCAATTAATCCTCTCGGTATACTTGAGCCTCCCACACTATTACTACTACCTAATTTTCCATCAATATAAGCCTTAATATCAAAATTAGGGAATCCCTGTAATAACCGTAAGAGAGTTTCTACATTAGATTGTTGCATACCATGGATAGCAGTATTATATTCTACTGGTTGAGGGAATCTTCCCCCATAGGGGACAATAGAATATTTCTCTACTGTATTATCTATAGAGTTAATACCCTGACCATAAATACCTATCAGTACCATGGATGATTTGTCTACCAAGCCTTGAGCTACCGAAGCCATAGCTCTATTAGCTAGTGACTCATAAGTTAATTCCGTATCTTCTAATACGTTTGTTTTTGACAAGTTTCTAGACTCCTTAGCACTTGGATATAAAGGGTCTACCGACTTCTTATACAAACTGTAGAAGGAATTTGATTCATTCCAGAAAGCTCTAAATTGTACTGGGTTCTGTACTGGTTCTTCCAAAGGAGTATGATATGCAAATACAATCACATCTTCATTACTACCTTTAGAACCTTCGATATTTGAGATACGGATTGTTGCAGCATCCGATATAAATATCATACCATCCCTGGCAATACATCCGAAATTAACTTCTGGGCCTTCTCCAGAATCCGAAGCCTTAGTCATATATCTTGCAATAATTCTATCCTTTATTGCCAGGTAAGCCGGTGAGGTAGGTTCTCCATTTGGAGATATTGTGATAGCATTGTTATTTATCACTGCCGAACCAAATCCACAAAATGGGCCTATACCAACTGGTGCAGCTATGGCTTCAGCTGCATCCTTGGATTTAATAATACCTTCATAATCGAAATAAGTTTTCATACTGTATCCTCGTTTTTATTGTTCTTAAAATCTTTCGATTGATTTTTCATATCTTGGAAAGCCTCTCCTACATCTTTGAACTTGAATGTTATAAATTTCCATAAAATAGCCCATATACTGTACCTTTTCTTTACTCCATGAAGTTCACAGATATGGTTGTAAATACTATCTATTTCGAAACAATAACATAGTATCATGATTGTTATAGAAACTGTCATAGGATTAAGTCCATAGGGGTCTCCAATAGCCTTACCTATAATGGCTCCAAGTAATACGTAACATAAATAATCAATAACTTTATTAAGAGTTCTTCTTCCTGCTCTAGATTTCCTTACTTCTATACCCTGCATCCTACTGACAGATATTCCAAACCAGAAGTCCGAGAGTATTAATACAAAGGCTAATAAAATCATCCACCTTAGGTCAAAGATAATGCCGTAGAATTCAGAAGTGAATCCTATAAGGCTAGTTTTGAAGACTGTGTTAAAAGAGTTGCTTTCCATCTATTATTCTATTTTAAGTTTCCATCCTGTTTCTTCAGGAACCACTATTTGGATTCCCTGCTCTGATATATCGTTAGACTCCCATACTAATTCTGTTTTATCTACTATGTCTTTTATATTTACTAAAAATACTACTTTGACTGCAGGATTATCTTTTACATAAAAAGTATGTTTTCCAGGTAGATTGGTAAAGAACTGATAGGGACTGGTATGAACTACATCAGGAACCGTCTCATAAACTATATCACCAGAGTCTCCAGTATCCGAAGTACATGTTACAATAGTAGATACTTCTGGTACACTATCGCTTAGTTCTGCACTTACAGGATTAAGAGTTAATTTATACTGAGGTACTACTTTTTTTACGGTTAAAGTTACTACTGAACCTCGATAATAAAATTTATAGGTACCAGCAGTATCAAAGGTAATTAAGATATTCGAACTATAAGTTTCGGATAAACCTTCTACTGTAATACCAGTTATCTGACTACCACCATCTCCATATCTTAAATAGAATGAGCAATTCTGATTCTTGGTTAATTGATAACCAGCCTTGATATATTTAGTTGATTCCGTTTGAGAATATGGCTCTAGTTCATACCAATTTTCATCATCGGGATTCATGGGTTCTAACCATAAGTAGGATTCGGGTGTAGGTACATATTCTAATACCTCTACCTCTACCGTTTTGGTTGGGTCTCCTACGGATTCAAATTTATAAGTACCAGCCTCATTAAAAGGATAGTCTGTACTTCTACCATAATAGAAATCTGGGCCTTCTACATATCTATCATTTAGTTCTACGCTTCCAAGCTTTACCCATGTACCAGAACCATTTTTTCTGTATACATTTACGTTCTTATCGAAGTATGAATATAGATTAGCACTTTCAAAAGTAGAATAATAGATGCCAGAAGTAAGGAACAACTTAATGGAAGCAGTGCCCTGAGCATTCAAGTTAAGCTTCTTATTGGATACTCCAATGCCATAAGTAATTGTATATCCTAATCTGTAAGCAACCACTGTACCATAATTTGCAGAATTACCAGAAGTATCTTTGGTACATCTGAATAAGAATGTACCTACTCGGGTAGGAGTCCATCTAGAACCATTCCTAACCAATACTCCTGGGTCTGTAGTAAGTACGGCAATCAAATCAGTAGTATTTTCATTTGGGTCTGAGGAACGAATAGTTATCTTAGATGATTCTAAATTAGTAATGTTTACATTTCGAGGTTCACATATTACAGTATAATTAGTAGCTATTGAAGTAACCTTTAAGATTATCCTCTTTGCCGGGAAGTCTGCAATAACAAATTCGTAAGTACCTGCAGAAGTTATTTCCCAAATAGAACCAGAAGGTTTAATTTCATGAGTATTTATTAACTGAACACCTACCGGTTTAATACTACCCTGATAATTCAAATTAGCAGTAACCTTAACTTCAATCTTAGTATTACTACCAGTGATTACCAAATTATCTAAGTCGGTACCGCCACTTATTAAGTCTGCATAGATATGATAAGACTTAGTGTAGTACTCTAAACCTATATCTACATAAGTAGTTACCGAATTATCTCCAACGCTTCTGAAATAATATCTTTGGTCACCTTTCTTTGCATAAAAGATAGAACCACTTTCGTATGGTTTAGAGCTCCACTTGTTTTTTGATGGGTCATATCCAGTTACCTGATACCTTAAGTCTGCATCCTCATAATCCGAAGTTACAGTTACTCTAATAGGTACTTCTGTAATATGGCCAGTTACAATCTTTGCCGGAGATACCATGGGTTCTGCAACTATCTTATAATTGTAGGCTAAGTCAAAACCGTATTTAATATTTCCAGATACATTATAAGGTAAGAACCTATCGAATAATTTATCAATTGATTGTTTGAAAGCCTTGAACTCTTTAGTTGGAGATGTAAAGCCATGGCCACCGATACTAATATCTACCTCGATACATTGAGCACAACCATAAATCTTATCATAGTTGTACTTATCGTACCTGGAATAATCAGTATCATATAATGGGTCTACCTTTTCCCATTTATCCATCTCTCCATCTGTTGGGTCTACAATGGTACATGTTAACCCATACATATTAAAAAGAATTTCGAAGAACTTTCTTGAGCCTCTAATCTTAAGTAATGAGATTGAGTACTTTAAAATTGTACGAATCTGTTCATCACTTAGGTTAGGAACTCCTGTATGTTCTCCTGTTCTAGCAAAAGGTAATTCTCCCAAGAACTCCCAGAGGTAGTTTAAATACCTCTGTTGAGTTTTATCGATATCGATTAAATCTAGAATATTATCAATATCAGAAGTAATATTATCTTGGAAGTATGAACCACATATTTCTAGAAATCTTTCTAATATACCCTTACCATTGACTTTATAAGTATCTTGCTCCTTAAATTCAAATGGTAAGAAATCAATTAGGTTTTTAAGATTTGTCATACTGTTTCATTTACTTTAAGTGTTAACTGACTTGAATCTTCGAATACCGGGATATTATAACCTGGGTCTGTATAATCCTTGTTAGGTTCGGCAATGGTTATGGTATATCTGAATCCAGATTGATAACCATTGTTCTGAATATCAAGGGCAAAGATAAACCCATTTATATTATCTCGAATCTGTGTAGTCTTACCTATTTTTCCATCATAAGAAAATCCACCTTTCAGAGACTTGAGGGTAAACGTAGTTCCTGAAGAGAAAGATATAAAATAAGCCATAGAACCGTTAGCCTTATCCAATTGGAATTGACCAAGGATTAATTCCTTGTTACCATAAAGGGTTGTAGGCCAAGGTTTAGTATAGAATTTCTTTAAGTGTAGGTAATCTACTGATTCCAGATTATCTATAAGGGCATAGATATCTGAGATTCTTACACTACCACCAATGTCTGAACTCTCAGGAGAATAAGCATTAAACAAAGCACCGAGTACCTGAGATTGAATTTCTGAGGTTTTATATGACTTCTTACCAGTAACTTCGATATCCAGTATAATATTAACTTTACCTGCCGACTTAACAGTTAACCAAGTAGTAAGAGGTGAATTCTGATGTAAGATATCATATACCTTCTTAATCATGGAAGAATTGGCAATTACCCCATTATCTGGGGCAATGTATACAATAAGTTTTCTACCGCATTCATATTCAGCTTTAGCTTTACTAACTCCATCTACCAGTTTAGCCAAGTCTACAAAGTCCTGTTTAGTAACAGCTACTCCCATAGTCTTAACACTCAAAGGTATATGTTCTTTGAGCATACCAAAGTTTTCGTAGTTAGAGCCACCACCTGCATTATAAGTATTACTTACAGTTGCATCAGATACTGAAGAGGATATTACTGATGGTACTGAGGTAATAGTACCAGACTTAACATTACCGTTACTACCAGATGTAAGGTAAAAAGTTAAATCAGATATCTTTGCACCAACAGCAGGTTTCTTACCATATAAACCATCTCCAAAGGTAATATAAGGAGTTAGAGATTCATCTACTACTACCATGAAGTGTTTATCGGTAGGTTTTGAATAAGCGAAGG
>ULVM01082329.1_pt1 | contig 57787 bp, 54 predicted proteins | sample 1959451 | NCBI WGS metagenome assembly ULVM01 (sample SAMEA4835786, study PRJEB28245) | human gut metagenome | biome: gut microbiome; material: fecal sample | place: Denmark | collected 2008
GTATCAAACCGGCAGGGCCTTTACTGCGGTTGTTAAACCAGCTTATCAGTTCTTTGTCGCTGATGTTCAGTTCCGAAAGAACCTTTTCCAGTTTTTCAAATTTTTCCATAATAAGATATTTTTGTAATAAACAATTTTATAAATAAGTTCTTTACCCATAACATTCTGTTGACGAAAAGTCAATTTTTTTGTCGATAACGCTTGCGCAAAAATCATGTTTTTTTATCTGTCTTTCTTTAACTTATTTTAAGAATTATTGGTTAAAGCTTTTTAGAAAGAGGATGAATAAGGAAAGCAAACACGGTGCCGGATTTAATTACCGAAGAAATTGTCCATGTTAAGGGACATCCCAAAAGGCTGGTCGTTTTTTTGCACGGATACATCGATTCTTCCGAAGCGACCGACAAGTCGATTGCGCCGCTGATCGAACGTCTGGACGACGTTGCCGTTCATGTGCCTCAGTCGCCGTTTACCTGTGAGATTCATCCGAACAAACGCCAGTGGTATTCCATGCATCGCTTTGATCCCAACGACGATCGCAAAACCGTCCCCACGCTGGAAGAATGCGTTGCCTATTATGACCGGATGTCGCCCGGATACCGCGAAGCTTTTGACTATATCAATCCCTACATTGACCGCTGTCTGGACGAATATCAGCTGGAAGATCGTGATTTGTATCTCTGCGGCTTTTCTCAGGGCGCTATGCTGGCGATATACATTTCGCTGATGCGCGAAAGAAAAATCGGCGGCTGCATCAGTTTCAGCGGCATTTTTGCTCCCAGCCGCTATCTGCTGGCGCATGCCAACAGCGCGCCGGATATGCTGCTCATTCACGGCAATGATGACAATCTGGTTCGCTTTGAGGCTTTGGATTTTTCGGAACGTAACCTGCGCCGTCTCGGCTGCAACGTGCAGACTTACGTCATTGAAGGCGGACGCCATCGCGTAACCGAAGACGCATTGGATGCGGCTGCTGCCTATCTTCGCTCAAGGTTTAAAGAAACGGCTGCGGAATAATCAGCCCGCCGTCCTTCAGAAGCCGGTTCTGCTCTCTTTCCAGCTTAAATTCGGATTCCCTGCCGAGGTTCTTTTCATAAATTTCGCCATAGTTGCCGATTTCTTTGAGCGCTTTTCGCACCCATTGCGGGTCACGAACCTTAAACCTGTTCCAGAGCGCGTCGTTGACGCCGAGCAGATTTTTGGTCGAAGTATCTTCCACGCCGATGAAAATGTCGATGTTTGACGAATTGATGCCAATGTCTTCGGCGAGTTTGAGCGCGTTCAGAATCCATTTGGCCGAAATCCGCAGAGCGTTGTTGTTTTTGGAAGCAAAGGCGTAAACCGGTTTGACGCTGATGACTTCCGGCAACACCCGGGTGTTTTCGTCTTTAATATTGGCTGATTTCAGCGTGTTGGTCAAATACAGGGCGTTCCCGGTCAGCAGCGTGCAGCGGTTAAGCAGAAACGCTTCTTTTGCGCGCTGCGAGCTGGCAAAGGGAAGCGGCTTCAGGTCAAGATTGTAACGGGCGTTGTATTCTTCCAGATTATACTGGTCTTCCGAATTGTTGACCACACAGACTTTCTGTCCGCGGTAGTCTTCCATCGAGCCGGCTTTGTCTGCGTTTCGAGCCAGAAACATCTGCTTGTCGTAGTAGATGACGTCGACCGGCGTTGCCTGCGAGCTTATTTCCATGCCGGCAGAGTAGGGGGCGCCGCCGAGCATAACGTCGATTTTGTTGGTCGTCAGATATTTTGACACCATGTTGGTCGTAACGTTGACCATTTCAATTCGTTCCTTGTCTCCGAGAACGGCCGCCGCCAGCGTCCGGCACAGATCGGCGTCAATGCCGCGCCAGTAGCCGTCCGCGTCCTTATAGGCGTAGGTCTTGGCCGAAAGGTCCGTACCGCAGCGCACGACGCCCCGCGTCTGAATATAACGCAGTCCGGCGTCGGCGGCCGCCGCTTCGGAAACGGCCGAAGCAAAAAAAAGACAGCAAAGCGCAAATTTAAGTTTCATTTTGTTAACCAAATGATGTTATACTGTTATAAGATGAAGTGATAATAAGGGATTTTTCATGAAAAGTAAGATTTTTTTGCAACTTATCATATTTTGTTTTGCATGCTTTTCAGAACCGGCGGCCGCCGCCGGAAAGATAACGGCTTCCGAGGCCGAGGTCTGGGCGAACCAAAAGGGGCGGCAGCTGCTCGATACCTTTTCGGAACCGGACGTCAAAACCAAATACGCCAAACTTGACGAAATGTTTTTGAACGACGTTGATTTGGAATATGTCGGCAAATTCGTCGTCGGCAAATACTGGCGGCAGATGACGCCGGAGCAGCGCGAAAGGTACATTCCTCTTTTCAAGCGCTATTCCCTGAGCCTGTATAAGAACTTTCCGCTCAGCTTCGATTTCAAAATAAACTTTAAGATTACCGGCGTCAAACTGGACCGGGACTACGCCGACGTTACCGCCGACATTTCTCTTGACGGGCGGCAGCAGCCCGGGCAGCCGGCGGAAAAGTTTCTGGTCGGTTTTCGCATTCACAAGGTTGGCGGCAAACTTAAAATCATTGACCTGAAACTGGCCGAAAGCAGCCTGATTCTCTCGTATCGCGGCCGTTTTTACGAGATGCTGCGCCGCAATGACGACGAGATTGAGTGGTTTCTTGAGGACCTGGAGCTGATTACTTCTTCCGCAGAACAGCAGAATCAAATGACGCTGACCGGACAAAACCTCTAAAAATCTGTTGAATTTATTGTCGTAAACTTATATTATCCGCTATAGTTTTGCAAAACCGTAGTGGATTTTTTTTACAATGAACAACATCAAGGTCAGATTTGCGCCCAGCCCGACCGGCCATATGCACATCGGCAATACCCGCACTGCGCTGTTTAACTGGCTTCTGGCCAAAAAGCTCGGCGGCTGCTTTATGCTCCGCATCGACGACACCGACAGGGAACGTTCCAAAAGGGAATATGAAGATTCTCTGCGGGAGTCTCTGCTCTGGCTCGGTCTGAACTGGACGGAAGAAGCCCGCCAGTCGGCGCGTCTGGAACGCTATTACGAGATAGTCGAAAAGCTGAAGGCGCAGGGACGGATTTATGAATGCTGGGAAACGCCGGAAGAATTGGAACTGATGCGCAAGCGCCTTATTGCCAGAGGTCTGCCGCCGATTTACAGCCGCGACGCTTCGGCTTTGAGCGATGAAGAAATTGTCCTGCGCCGTAAGCAGGGACGTCGGCCGCATTACCGCTTCCGCCTGACGGCCGGCGAAATCCGCTGGCACGATATGGTGCGCGGCGAAGTAAGATATGACGCCGGCAAATTAAGCGACCCGATTGTTATACGCGAAGACGGCAGCTTTTTGTATCATCTGCCATCGGTCATTGATGACGTCGACTTCGGCATAACCCACATTGTCCGCGGCGAAGACCATGTCAGCAATACGGCTGTTCAGATAGAAATGTTTGAGGCTCTCGGCGGCAAAATTCCCCAGTTCGCGCATTTGCCGCTGCTGACCGGCAAAGAGGGAAAACTCTCCAAACGTCTGGGGTCTTTGGGCGTTCGCGAGTTGAGGGAAGAAGGCGTCGAAGCGCTGGCCGTTTGCTCTTTTCTGGCCAAAATCGGCACCTCGGAAAGCATAACGCCGTTTTATTCGCTGGCGGAACTGGCCGCTTCGCTGGATTTCGGGCGCTTGGGACGTTCGCAGCCTAAGTTTGACGAAGCTGAACTTCGCCGTTTCAATACCGTTTATCTTCATGGCCTGCCTTATGAAAATGTCAAAGATCGTACCGCCGTCGGCGAAACTTTCTGGAATGCGGTTCGCGGCAATCTGACCCGGGTCGACGATGTCAGAATCTGGCATGACGTCTGTTTTGAAAAAATTGAGCCCGTGCTTGAAGACAATGAGCTGACTGTTGCGGCCGCCGGACTTTTGCCGCCGGAACCGTGGAACGGCGAAACCTGGAATTTATGGATAGAAGCTGTCAAAAAACAGACCGGCAAAAAGGGACGCGATTTGTTTCACCCGCTGCGGATGGCGCTGACCGGGCTTCCCGACGGGCCGGAACTGAAACACCTGCTGCCGTTTATCGGCAGGGAAAAGGCGTATAAGCGCCTTAACGGAATAAGAGATTAGGAGAGAGAAAATGAAAATCAGCCTGCACAATACGCTGCTGCGCCGCAAACAGGAATTTACCCCGATTGACGAGAACAACGTGCGTATGTATGTCTGCGGTCCCACCGTTTATGACCGCGCCCATCTCGGCAATGCCAAAACTTCGGTCGTGTTTGACGTGCTGTATCGTTTTCTGTGTCAGGTTTACGGCAAGGACCATGTGACCTACGTTTCCAACATTACCGACGTTGACGACAAAATTCTGAACAAACACAAGGAAACCGGCAAGTCTATCCGCGAAATTACCGAACAGACTTTTCAGTGGTATCTGGACGACATGAAAAAACTGAACGTGTTAAATCCGAACCACCGTCCGCGCGCGACCGAATATATTCAGGAAATGATCGAGCTGGTTAAGCTGCTTCTGCAAAACGGTCATGCCTACGAGGCGGAAGGCCATGTTTTGTTCAGCGTCGATTCCATGCCGGACTACGGTTTCCTGTCCGGTCGTTCGATGAAGGAAATGCTGGCCGGTGCCCGCATTGAAGTTGCCGATTATAAGAAAAATCCGGCCGACTTCATTTTGTGGAAGCCGTCCGAGGCGGACCAGCCGGGGTGGGACAGCCCCTGGGGCTACGGCCGTCCGGGCTGGCATCTGGAATGTTCGGCCATGAGTTCCAAGCTGTTGGGCGATTCTTTTGACATTCACGGCGGCGGTTCCGATTTGATTTTTCCGCACCACGAAAACGAATGCGCCCAGTCCTGCTGTGCACACCCTGGATCAAGCTTTGCCAAATATTGGGTGCATGCCGGCATGCTGATGGTCGACGGTGTTAAGATGTCAAAATCGCTCGGCAATTTTTACAACGTTGACGAGATTATTTCCAAATATCCGGCCGAGGCGCTGCGCCTGCTGTTTTTGACCACGCATTATCACCAGCCGTTCAACTTCACTTTTGAAGGGCTGAATCAGGCCAAGGCCACATTGGACAGGTTTTACAACGCCCTGCGCCAAAATGCGGCGGTAAAGGTTGAAAAAGCGTCGCCGAATGCCAGGCTGATGGAAGCTTTGGCCGATGACGTCAATACGCCGCTGGCGCTCTCGGTGCTGCATGAAATTGTCAATAATCTGAATAAGTCGGAAACCGAAGCCGACAAAGTCAGATACAAGTCGGAACTGATTGCTTCGGCGGAAGTTCTGGGGTTGTTGTATCAGGATCCGGAAGTTTGGTTTAAGGGCGTGTCCGATGAAAAGGGCGGCCTGAGCGAAACCGATATCGAGAACAAAATCGCCGAACGTCTGGCCGCCAAAAAGAACAGGGATTATGCGCTTGCCGATAAAATCCGCGGCGAATTGAAAGACGCCGGCATTGTTCTGGAAGATACTCCGTCCGGCACGACCTGGAAGCGCGCATAATTTTAAGGCGCTTGATAAACAAAGCCCCGCTGTTGCGGGGCTTTGTTTTGGAGTTGTCAGTTTTTGAGGCGTTTTAGTTTTTTTCTGTCGTTATTTTTCTGAACCGTACTGAAGATGGTGTCGGCAAAGGATTTTTTTGCCACGTGGGTTATAAAAAGAGGCTCTTCCAGTTTCAGTTTTCCGAGCGTTTCTTCCAAAGCTTCAAAACTTTCGTAAATTTTGCTGATTAGGACAATGTCCTGTTCCGATGAGTCCGCACGTTCCGAAATAGTTTCTTTATTCATGAGTCTTTTCCTTCTAACTGTTTTGATAATATGTGTCGTCAGTCCGGTCTCCTGAAGTCTGTATACAGTCTAAACGCAAAACGTTTTTTTGTACAGGCTGTAAAAAATGTCTTCAGGCAACGAAAAATAAGTACACAGAATAAAAGTTTCATAAAAATATCCGGTGCCCGCACCGGAACGGATTCGCCTAAGGCCGCATGACCATGCACTGAATGTTGGTCGTGCTTTCCAGTTTGCTTTTAAATTCAAACGGGTCGACGCTGCCTTCCGTATAAAGGTCATAATGAATCGGTACGACAATGCCCGCGCCCAGCCAGCGTGCCGCAATCAGCGCTTCGTTGATGTTCATGTTGGCGCGTCCGCCGATGGGAATAAACGCGATGTCGGGTTTGTATATTTCGCCCACCAGCTTGAAATCCTGCTGCAAGGCGGTGTCGCCGAGGTCATAAATTTTGACGCCGCCGATATTCAACAGAATGCTGGCCGCCTGTCCGAAAGGTCTTCCGTCGGGCAGAAAACCGCTGTGCATGGCATAGCGGAACTGCGCCGACCCCCATGGATACTGCCAGGTGCCGCCGATGGGTACCCGGATTGTTTCGGCCCCCTGTTCGGTGCAGTATTCCGCCAGTTCCATAACCGCGGTAATTTTGGCCTGATTGTTTTTGGAAATTTCGACGGCGTCGCCGAGATGATCCTGATGCCCATGCGTAAGAAGAATGTCCGAAGCCTTGATGTCGGACGGTTTCATGACGGCCATCGGCGCTCCGGTCAGAAAAGGGTCCAGCACGATGCTGTATTCTCCTTTGGCAATGATAAAGCCGCTGTGTCCCAAATACCGGATTTTAACGCCTTTATATTCCAATGTGTCGGTCATTATGTTCTCCTTGCGCGGTTAAAGAAAAGATGCAGCCATTATAAAAATTTTCTTATGCTTTGTACATAAGGATTTTGCCGTTCCTACATCAGATATTTTTCCGGGGAGAGTCTTTCGCTGTGAAATTTGAAGTCTTTGCCATAGGCTCTGAAACGGTTATTCGACCAGTCGTCAATCACGGCATCAATCAGGTCGGCGTTGACGACGTCTTCGCTGCGCATCGGAAAGCGGCTTGACATTTCCTGAATGATGTAGTTGGCAACATTAGCTTTCATTATACATCTCCTTTATAATGAACGATTAACCTGCGTTAATATATTGTTAATAATTGAAACTCAAAGGTTTATAGAACTAAAGTCTATGTTAATGAACCGCTTTTCCGCTTGCATTTCCCGCGGTTTTTTCTTTTGGATTTCAGAGTCTTTTGTCGGGTCTTTCGCGGTCAAATTCGCGGCATAATTCCGATTCCATCGTATAATTGACGATGTTGTCGAGCTTGCGCTGTTCGTTTTCTCTGGCCTTGTGAAATTCGTCGATAATCGGTTTCAGCCGGGCGGTGTAATATTTATAAAGCCGGTCGATTCCGGCGCGGATTTCCGCGTCGCTGGTGCCGGAAACCTTAATGGCGCGAACTTCGCTTATGGCATTGCGAATAGTCTCGTCAATCAGCGGCAGAAAATATTCCAGGGTCAGAATGTTGATGCGCTGGTGAACCTGTTCGTGACGGATAACCTGCGAAAATTTGCAGCTGTTGCGGTCAATCTCTTTTGACACATAAATCAGCGGATCGTTGTAGCCGAACTTTATCTCAATTTCGCTGGGCAGCAGACAGGCGTGATTCTGATCTAAAGTTTTAACGTAAACGTCCTTGATCCAAATCTGATACTGGGGCTTGAGCGTTGCCAGTCCGACGACGAAAAAGCCTTTTTCGGCGCCGCCGGCCATGCGTTCAATTTCCCGTTGCGGGGTCGAGAGGTCGTGTATCAGCTGGCCGTAAGAGGTCAAAAACGTAATTTTCGGCTTTGGATTGATGGCGTCGCAGGACACAAATTCGCCATAACTCCAGGCAGCCGCTTTTGCCGTGAAAAAACAGACGCAAATCAGAACCAGTATTGCCGATTTTTTCATTTTGTTGTCCAAAACGTTTAACCTGAAACAATTTTATTATCCCTTTGTTAAAATTTATTTACTAACCTGTAAACGGTATGGAGGAAAAATGAGCCGAAGGATAGTCTTATGTATGTTTTGTGCCGCTCTGGCTTTCAGCCTGCCGGCAGCGGCGGAGGAAAGTGCCGAAGAGGTTTCCCGCCGTTATCACGAAGCGGGTGTCGCCGATGCCGAAGCCATGGCGCGCAAATTTGAAGAAACCGTCAAGCCGCGCTATCAGAGGGCCTATGACAATTATCTTGCCGACCTGGAAATCATTAAGGTTACCGGCCGCGCCAACGATGACGAAAACCTTTATGACGATTTGCGCAAAATGAACAGCAACGAATTTTTCGTCTATTCCCAGTCTGAACGCGGAATCAATCTTAATCGCGGCAATGCTTTCCGATAGATGTATTGACTCTGTGCCCGGAGCAGGCTAAAACAAAAACGGAATAAGTTTTGCAAGAGGATGTCATGAGTGAAGTAAATCCGGTTTTAGATGAGTTTTTTCCGATTTTGATTGAAAATTTTATCCGCTTTGAAACCGCGTCGCTGTATGTGCGCAGCCGCGAAGCCGGAGCCGAAGTGCCGCCGGCGGCAAAGTTTAAAATTGCGCCGGAATATTATAATCGGATCGTCAATAACGAAATTACCGCGCCGCTCATCGGCCTGAATCTGTCTTACGACGAGGCCTCGTCAATCTTGACGGTCGAACCGACGCCTTATTTTACGGAACTTTACGAAAACAAGATTATGAGCGACGTTGCCCTTAAACAGTCGGAAGAGAGCCGGGGGCGCTATTCGAAGTTTATCGAAACCGTTGAGTAATCCGCAAAATTGTCAATCTGTCCGCTTTCTGCTTGGAAAAGCGGATTTTTTTTTAATTGATTATCGGCAAATTTCTGCTTATACTTGCAGCGTGCGGGTTATCCGCCGTTATAACAACCATATTATTATAAAGACCACGAGGTATTTCAGTGCCTAAAGTCTTAACACCGTCAAATTGTTAGGTGGCAAAAAATTTGACACATCCAATGTTTTAAACGGAGGAGTGTCAAAAATAAGCGTGCATGCATGACGAATAATGACTGCACTGACTTTGTGTACTGAAAACTCCTCCACCTTCTAAAAAGGTGGAGATTGTTTTTATAAATACAGGAGTTTTTACATGAAGCAGAACAAAACCGAACGATTGCAGGCAGAGGTTTCCAAAATCAGAAAAATAAAAATTTCAAGCCGCGGCCGTACCCCGGACGGAGGGCCTAACCCGATAGACACGCATGTCGGCAACCGGATTAGGCTGCGCCGCCAGCTTTTGGGATACAGTCAGGAAAAACTGGCCTCCTTATTGGGGCTTACTTTTCAGCAGGTTCAAAAATATGAAAAGGGCATGAACCGCGTCGGTGCCAGCCGCCTGTGGGATATGGGCAAAGTTCTGGGTGTGCCGATAAGCTTCTTTTTTGAGGATATGGACGAAGCGACGGCCGGACAGTCGCCGCGTATGTTTCAGCTTTCCGGCGGCTGTCCGCCTTTGAAGGAAGAGGCCGAAGCAGAGCCAAGCGACCCGATGTTGCGTCAGGAAACGATTGAGCTGGTTAAAGCCTATTATAAGCTTCCCAATCGCAAAGCCGTAAAACACCTCTATGAATTTATTGTCGCCATGTCCAAAACCGCCGTTAATGCGGAGCAAGAGGAACAAATTTAATTTTTGTGCCGGAAATTAAAATGAAAAATCAAAAAAAGAAAAAACCTTGATAATAAATCAAGGTTTTTTTTCAATTTGGTAGGGGTAGTCAGACTTGAACTGACACTCCCAGAGGGAACAAGATTTTGAGTCTAGCGCGTCTACCAGTTCCGCCATACCCCCGTCATTGCCCAAATAAATATATTATTTATCTCGCAACGTCAATAGTTTTTTTACTAAAAAATGCTGATTATATCAATAACCGAAAAAGCATTATAAAGGATTCGCAATTGTCCGGTCTTGAAGAAACAGCCAGAAGCCATTACCAAAACGGAGAATACGCGCAGGCGCTTTCCGCATGGCTTGAACTGTCGCAGAATTTTCCCAGGCGCGACGATTATCTCGTCAGCAGCGGCAACTGCTTTGACGCGCTGGGCGACAAAAAGGCCGCTGCCGGATATTATCTCAAGGCGCATAAGGTCAACAAAAAATCATTGCCGGCGCTGACCAATCTGGCTATCACCTGTTATGAAACCGATGATCTGAAAGCGGCGGAAAAATATTCGCGTCAGGCTCTGAAACTTGATGCCGAAAGTCTGCCGGCGCTGATAAATCTCGGCAATGTTCTTTATCGCAAAAAAGACTATGCCGCCGCGCTGCAATATTATCGGCAGGCCGCCGAACTGCGTCCCGGCTATTACGTCGCCGAAATCAATCTGGCCAATACATATTTTGAACTGCGGGATTATGCCGCCGCCGCAAAACATGCTGAAAGCGCCGCCGCTCTGGATTCCGGATCGGTGCAAGCCTGGACGCTGCTGGGAAATGCGGCGCTGGAAAACGGCGTTTTTGACGCGGCGTTGGACGCTTTTGCCAAAGCGGCGGAAATCGATTCTTCCGATCCCTGGATATACAATTATCTTTCGCAGGCTTACCAGAAAAAATCGCTCTGGAAAGAAGCGCTCGAAAACGGCTGGCAGGCTGTGGAAAAAAGCGGCGGCGACGAAGCGCACCACATAAATTTCGGCTACCTTCTTTATGAAGCTTCGTTGGAAAAGGCGGATTCCCTCTGCGGCGCTTATGCCCGAAAGTGGCTGGAGAAATATCCTGAAAATCCGGTTGTGCGGCATATGGGCAAAGCCTTGTCCGACGGGCGTTCCGCACCGGTCGCGCCGCCCGGCTACGTGCGCGATATTTTTGATGTTTTCGCCCCCGATTTTGAGCAGGTTCTGCATAGTCTGGAATATCGTGCGCCGGATTTGATTCTCGGATTCCTCAGGGATATTTACGGCGAAAAAAAACATCCGAAAATGAGGATTCTCGATGCCGGATGCGGTACCGGGCTTTGCGGGGTTTTCCTGAAAAAATATGCTTCTTTTCGTGGTCTGGAAGGCGTTGATCTGTCGGCCGGAATGTTGCGGGAGGCCGCGGCCAAAAAAGTTTATAACAAGTTGATTTGCCGGGAGATTACAGACTGGCTGAACAATGTGAAAGCGCGTTACGGACTGGTGGTTTCCGCCGATGTTTTTACCTATATCGGCGACCTTGAAAACCTGTTTTCCGCTTTGTTCGGGGCACTGAAAAAAAACGGCCGCGTTATCTTTACCGTTTCGGAAAATTCCTTAAACGATTCCGACTGGTTTCTGCACATTTCCGGACGTTTTCTGCACCGCCGCGAATATATTGAAAAACTGCTTTTGCAAACCGGTTTCGAGCTGGAAAAAATCAGCCGGGAAAAACTGCGCAACGAGGGTGATTCCGAAGTTTGGGGATATGTCGTTGCCGCGCGGAAACAAGGTGTCTGACAAACGGATTTCGCCCACAAAAAAACCTCTCTGTCCAGAGAGGTTTTTTCATTTTTTCAACTTCAAAAAAACGCAATTATTTTGCGGATTTTTTGGTCGAAGAAGCGCTCTTGCAGGAAGAACTTTTGCTGCTGGTTTTCTTGGCGGAAGCAGTGCTCTTCTTGGCGCTGCCGGAAGTGGCAGACTTGCAGGAAGAAGACTTGCAGTTGTTAGAAAACTGAGCTACGGCCAAAGACCAGAAATACTCGTCCTGACCCATCGGGCGGCCGGCATTTTCCCACAGATAGTAGGCAGCTTCTTTGATTGCATTTTCATTATTTTTAACCATAACTAACTCCAAATAAAAATAAAAAATGTTTGCTCAACACGTTCTAATATACATTCAAAATTTTATACGTCAATAACAAATCGAGTGATAATATTGATTCTGCAAAATAAAAGATAACAGCCTCTCAATTTGCTTGCATTTAATATTATAAGAATTTATATCTAGGTTTTAAAGGGCTGAACTATTATCAAAATTAATTATGTCTAAGGCTATAGGGGGCTATATGGAATATCTGTTATCTAAAGAAGAAATGCAGGCTGTAATCAACGGCGACCACGGCAATGTTTTTGCCGTACTCGGAATTCATCGCGATAAGGGCAGCAAAGAGGTCTTTATCCGCGCATATCAACCCAATACGCGTTCAATCGAGGTCCTGAAAAACGACGGCACGTCGCTGGGGATGATGACCAAACTTGATGATCGCGGCTTCTATCAGATTAACCTCGGCGTCGGGGAAAATTTCGCCTATCGTTTCAAAATCGAAAACGACTTGGGCAATACCTATATGGCCGAAGATGCCTATCGTTTTCAGTCGAATATCGGCGACATCGACGCCTATCTCTTTGCCGAAGGCACCCATCTTGACATGTATAAAAAACTCGGTGCGCATCCGATGACGATGGACGGCGTGGCCGGCGTAAGTTTTGCCGTCTGGGCGCCGAATGCCAAGCGTGTTTCCGTCGTCGGCGGCTTCAACAATTGGGACGGACGTGTCAACGTCATGCGCAAACATCCGACCTGCGGCGTCTGGGATATTTTCATTCCCGGCATCGGGCAGGGCGAACTTTACAAATACGAAATCAAAACCCAGCAGGACTACATACTGGTTAAGTCGGATCCGGTTGCTTTTTATTCCGAAAAAAGGCCGAATACGGCATCTGTCGTTTACAACATCGAAAATTATCATTGGGAAGACGAAAACTGGATGAACTACCGCGAGCAGGCCAACAGTTTCGACCGTCCGATGTCCGTTTACGAGGTTCATCTCGGTTCCTGGCGCCGCAAGGGCGAACATGGCGAAGAATATTTGACTTACCGCGAGTTTGCCGACTATCTTGTCCCCTATGTCGGCAACATGGGCTTTACGCATGTCGAGTTTCTGCCGCTGTCCGAACATCCGCTGGACGCTTCCTGGGGGTATCAGGTTACCGGCATGTTCGCGCCGACTTCGCGTTTCGGCAATCCGGACGATTTCCGCTATATGATTGACAAATTTCATCAGGCCGGCATCGGCGTTATCATGGACTGGGTGCCGGCGCATTTTCCCAAGGACGGTCACGGCCTTGTCGAGTTTGACGGTACGCATTTGTACGAGCATGCCGATCCGCGCAAGGGCGAACATACCGACTGGGGAACCAAAATTTATAACTACGGTCGTACCGAGGTCTGCAATTTTCTCTGCGCCAGCGCGCTCTACTGGTTGAAGGAATATCACATTGACGGTCTGCGCGTTGACGCGGTCGCTTCCATGTTGTACCTGGACTATTCGCGCAAAAACGGCGAGTGGATTCCCAATATCTACGGCGGCAACGAAAACCTTGAGGCCATATCTTTTCTGCGCAAGATGAACGAGCTTGTTTACGGCCACAACAAAGGCGCCTTTACCTGCGCCGAAGAGTCGACGGCCTGGCCGATGGTTTCGCGTCCGACTTCCATGGGCGGCCTGGGGTTCGGTTACAAATGGAATATGGGCTGGATGAACGACACGCTGCGCTATATCAGCAAGGATCCGGTGCACCGCAAATATCATCACGGCATGCTGACTTTCGGTCTGCTTTATGCGTTTAACGAAAACTTCATTCTGCCGATTTCACACGATGAGGTGGTACACGGCAAAGGCTCCATGCTGGCCAAAATGCCGGGCGACGAGTGGCAGAAATTTGCAAACCTGAGAGCCTATTACGGCTTCATGTTTACCCATCCGGGCAAGAAACTGCTGTTTATGGGTAACGAGTTTGGGCAGGATTGGGAATGGAACGCCGAAGAAAGCCTGCGCTGGCATCTGCTGCAATATCCGATGTATAAGGGCATGCAGAACTGTGTCCGCGACCTTAACCTGATGTATAAGGGAAATCCGGCGCTTTATGAGGTCGATTTCGACTACCGCGGTTTTGAGTGGATTGAACATTCCAACGCTGATGACAGCGTCATCTCTTATGTTCGCAAAGGCACGCAGCCCGGCGATTATCTGATTGTCATATGCAACTTTACGCCGGTGGTTCGCAGGGATTACCGCGTCGGTGTTCTGGAAAAATGCAAATATCAGGAAATTTTTAACAGCGACGATGTAAACTACTGGGGAAGCGGCGTCAAGAACGAAGGCTTTATGGAAGCGCAGGAACAGGAGTGGAATATGAAACCTTATTCCGTCCAGATAACGCTTCCGCCTCTGTCAACCATCGTAATTAAGCCGATACGCTGATTTTTAACATAAGGGAGAAAAACAATGGCAGGCAGCAAACCCACAATCGGAAAACCCTATCCGCTCGGTTCGGTTTACGATGGCAAGGGTGTTAACTTTGCCTTGTTTTCCGCTCATGCCGAAAAGGTTGAGCTTTGCCTGTTTGACAAAAGCGGCGCGCAGGAGGTGCAGCGTTACGCCATAACCGAAAACGACAACAGCATCTGGCATATCTATGTGCCGGGACTGGAGCCGGGGCAGGTCTACGGCTACCGCGTTTATGGCCCTTACAGGCCGGAAGAGGGCAAGCGTTTTAATCCGAACAAGCTGTTGATTGATCCCTATGGCCGGCAGCTGGTCGGCAAGCTCATCTGGCATAAGGCCATTTTCGGCTACGACTGGGACAGTCCGGACAAGGATTTGTCTTTCTCCGAACTGGACAGCGCGCCCTATGTGCCGAAGTCCGTGGTTGTTGACGACGCCTACGACTGGGAAGGCGACGAACCGTTGCGCCGTCCTTTTGAAGATACCGTGATTTACGAAACCCATACCCGCGGATTTACCCGCCTGCATCCGAAAGTTCCCGATGCCAAACGCGGCACTTTTGCCGGCATGTCGCACCGGTCGGTTGTCAACTATCTTAAGTGGCTGGGCATTACCGCGGTCGAACTGCTGCCGATTCACGCCTTTTTCGGCAACCGGCACAAAAAGGGTTATATTGTTGACAATTACTGGGGATATGAAAGCTTTACCTTCTTTGCTCCCGAGCAGTCTTACCTGAGCCGTGACGATATCCGCGAATTTAAGGATATGGTCAAAACCCTCCACAGAAACAATATCGAGGTTATTCTCGACGTCGTGTTCAACCATACCGGGGAGGGCAACCAGCTCGGTCCGACTTTGTGTTATCGCGGCATCGACAATGAATCCTACTATATTCTCAATCCCGAAAACCGGCGTTATTATTTTGATACGACCGGTTGCGGTGCGACGTTTAACGTTCAGCATCCGAATGTCTTAACGTTGGTTATGGATTCGCTGCGTTATTGGGTTAAGGAAATGCATGTGGACGGTTTCCGTTTTGATCTGGCAACGACGGTCAGCCGTCATAATCTGGCCTTTAGCCAGCAGAGCGGTTTTTTATATTCCACGCTGCAGGATCCGCTGATGAAGCAGAGCAAGCTGATTGCCGAACCCTGGGATGTCGGTTACGGCGGCTATCAGGTCGGCGGGTTTCCGCCGGGTTGGGCCGAATGGAATGATAAGTTCCGCGATGTCGTGCGCCGTTTCTGGAAAGGCGATTTGGGTCAGACGCCCGAACTTGCCAGCCGCATAGCCGGATCGTCCGATGTCTTTAATTATAACAATCGCGATATTTGGGCAAGCGTCAACTTTATCACGGCGCATGACGGTTTTACACTGCGCGATTTGGTAAGTTATAACGGCAAACACAACAATTCCAACGGCGAAGAAAACCGTGACGGCAGCGACAGCAACTGGAGCTGGAATTCCGGCGCCGAAGGCGAGAGCGACAACAAAACCGTCACTTCCAACCGCTACGCCCGCGGCCGGGCGTTGATGGCGACGCTGCTGCTGTCTTTTGGGACGCCGATGATGCTGGCCGGCGATGAGTTTGCGCATACCCAGTTCGGCAACAACAATCCTTATTGCCAGGACAACGTGCTGACCTGGATTGCCTGGGAGGCGATTACCGACGAGAACCGGAGTTTTGCCCGCTTTGTCAAAAAACTGGTGCAGTTGCGCAAGAAGCTCAGAATTTTCGAACGCCGTCATTTCTTTACCGGGCGTCCGGTCAGCCGCAGCGGCGTCAAGGATATTACCTGGTATACGGAAAAAGGCTGCGAGTTTGCCGAAGCGGATTGGCATGACGCAAACCGTAAGTCTTTGTCTTATTGCGTTTACGGCGGCAGCCGCTACGTCATGTGCATTTTTAATGCTGACTTCAACGAATTGAGCTGGAAGCTTCCCGATATTGACAACACGATGACCTGGAATCTGCTTTTGGACAGTTCTTCCAAATTTACCGGTGTGCCGGCCTCAGACAAAACAATCAGGGTTCCCGGCTGGAGCGTGCTGGTTTTTGAAATTAAACGATAGAAAACAAGGGGAAATCAGATGGAGGAAAATCTCAGGCTTCTGGCGGAAAAGTTAGGACTTTCGGTGCGCTTTTCCGACGCCGGACTGATTAAAAAAGATTATGAAGTCAGCGAAGACGTTATCCGCTTTATTGCCGACAGTCTGGGATTTAAAGCCTGGACGGCAGATGATGTCAATGTGTCGCTGGCCGAAATAGAACGCCGTCGCTGGATGCGAACGCTGGATACGATTTATGTCGTGGAAGAAGGTGATGTCGGTTTCAGCGCGGTTGTTCCCGTTTCGCGTCTCGGCGCCACCTTTGACATTATCGCCGCGCCTGAGAATTCCGGCCCCGGCATTTTCGGTCAGCTGTCTTTTCGCGTCAGTGATACCGGCGAGCGCTATGTTCTGGACGGTACGGAATTGGCCCGGATAGAGGTGCGCATCAATACGGCGCTGAGTTTCGGCTATTACAGCCTGACCTTTAAGATGGATGAAGACCTTTTCTTTTCGACTTTGGCCGTGGCGCCCCGCCGCTGTTTTGAAAATGCCGCTTTGTCCGGCGGCAAGGTCTGGGGTTTCAATATACAGCTCTATTCGCTGAAAAGCGAACGCAATTGGGGTGTTGGTGATTTTACGGATCTGTCCGAACTGGTCAAAATCGCCGCCCGCAGCGGCGCCAATGTCATCGGTCTGAATCCGCTCAACGTGCTGAATCATACCTATCCGGAAGACGCCAGCCCTTACAGTTCGCTGAGCCGCCTGTTTATGAACCCGATATATATCGACATTGAAAATGTGCCGGAATTTATGCCGTCCGACCGGGAGGATAATCTGGAGCTGATTAAGGAACTCCGCGGCAGCGAACTGATTAAGTATACCGAGGTTTATCGCCTTAAGGTAAAATTGCTGGGCGAATTTTACAAACGGTTCAAGTTCGGCAAGGACCAGAAGCGCCAGACGGATTATCAGCGTTTCTGCGAAAGCAAGGGCGTCGACTTGGACAAGATGGCCGTTTTCCAATGCCTGTATGACGAAAAATGCGCGTCGGGATGGTGCGGCGGCTGGCGGGCATGGGAAAAAGAGTTTCAGAATTTCAACACCGAAGCGATTCAAAAGTACATAACTTCGCACAAGGAACGCATAGAGTTCTTTAAGTTTATGCAATTCGAAGCGGAACGGCAGTTTGATCTGGCGCACCAGACCGCGGTAGAATGCGGCATGCGTCTCGGCTTTTACCGTGACCTGCCGGTTGGTGTCAATTCTGAAAGCACCGAAGTTTGGAGCGATCCGGAACTGTTTATTCCCGGCGTCGGCGCCGGCGCGCCGCCGGACGCTTTCTTTCCCGCCGGACAAAAATGGTGTCTTGGCACCTTTAACCCTTTTGTCCTCAAAGAAAAATGCTATCAGCCGTTTATCAAAATCCTGCGTGCCAATATGCGTTCGGCCGGCGCGTTGCGTATTGACCATGTTATGGGATTGATGCGGTTGTACATAATTCCCGACAGCGGCACTGCCGGAACTTACCTTTATTTCAATTTCCGCGATATGCTCAATATCGTCGCGCTGGAGAGCCATTTGAACCAGTGCATGATTGTCGGCGAAAGCATCGGCAACGTGCCCGACGGTTTCATTGACACGCTGCGCGCCCGCAATGTCTATTCTTTGGGCGTCCTCTGGGCTGAGCGTTTTGACGCCGGCTGGGGCGATTTTCGCAGTCCGCAGCAATATCCCGAATATGCGTTTACTTCAATCGGTACCCACGACATGGCGCCGTTGCGGATGTGGTGGTTCGGATATGACATTGCTCTCATGCGCAGCTTGAACATTATTGACAATGATGAGACACAGTCCCATGCCTACCAGAAGCGCGAAGTCGATCGCTGGAAACTCCTTCATGTTTTGGACATTAACGGCGTCTGGCCGGAAGACAACCTTCGCAAAGGCGATTATATCTACGGCGAAGCCTATCCCGAAGGAATTGAAGAGGCGGTTCATCGTTTTGCCGCCCGTTCGGTTTCCAAAGTTTTTCTGGCGCAGCCGGAAGACATTTTTCATGTTGAAAAAATGCAGAACCTTCCGGGCGTTGACCGGGACAAACATCCGAACTGGCGCCGCAAGCTTCCGGTCGATTTGGAAAAATTCGAAACCGATATTGCCTATATCCGCAATATCAGGGCCATCCGACGCGAGAGGTAATCGGCACCCGCTTAAAGGAAAAGGCCTTTCCTTTCTGGAAAGGCCTTTTCTCTGCCCCGATTATCTCCGCATTCTATTTGAGGTAATCCAAAATCGACAAGCTCATGGTCGTCTGCATGACCGAATAGGAAGCTTTCAGGTTTTCTGCCGCCAGCAACAGCTTGGTCGCAGCCTCCGTCTTGTCGACGTTTTTCAGTGACGAAATATTGTTTTCCAGATTGTTTTTTACCAGCGTCTGGTTTTCCGTCACGTTGTTTAACAGTACCGTGTTCGAATTGGTTTTGGCCAGAATCGAATACAAATCCGGATTGGAAGTAGACGTATCGGCCGAAGAGTTGAACAGGGCGTTCTGAATCAAATCAAGCGAGTCCATTACCCGGTCCATGGCCTGATCGGAGTTAATCAGACTGTCCGTGCCGTCAGCCGGATTGCGCGTGTCGACCAGATTGCCTTGGGCAATTTGACCGAGGGCGCGGAACATCTGTTCAAATACCGCGTCCTGCCCGTTGATATCAAAAGTCAGGCTCTGGTTGTCGGAAATCATCTTGCTGGAAGACAGGGTGCCGCCCTGATAATAAGACTGGGTTTCCATGCTCCATTTTCCCGAAGCGTCAATAACCTGCGGGTTTCCTTCGTCCGGCAGATATCCGGGGTCGGCGGTTACATAAAGTGTCGTGCCGTCGTCGCTGATGCCCGTAACCTGAACCCGCGGCACGGTGTTGCTGCCGAAGCCTTCCATATTGATGACCGAGCCGACCGGGAAAGAGGTCGAGAAGGTAACGTCGTCGTTGGGCGAAATCGTCGTGCTTTCCATAATCGGCGTATCTTCGTCAACCGTAATGGTCTTGCCGTCGGAAGAAACGGACTTGATGGTATAGGCTTTGGCGTTTGCCCCGGCGCCGTCGCCGCCGATGACGATGGTGTCGCCGGCTTTCAGGGAAGAAAACGCGCCATGCTGGGTAGCCTTGATTGTTCCGTTTTCGCGGTTAAAGGTCAGGTCGCCGGTCGTACGGTCATTGGCGGTAATGCCTTCTTTCAGAAAACCGCCGGCGTTTCCGGCTGTCAGGGTGGCCGTATTGCCGCCGGTTGACGCAATAGTCAGATTGCCGACGCTTTTGCCGTCCATCGACATGTTGGTCAGGTTGGCCGCGGCGCTTTCCGGGAATTTAATGTTAATGCCGTCATAATAGTTCTGAAAATCTTCCAGCGAGTTGAACGGGAAATTAATCGGCGCCTGGGTCGTGTTTCCACCGCCGAACAGATATTTTCCGTTAACAAAGGTGTTGAGGCTGTCAACCAGCATTTTCAGCGTTGAAAATGCGGTTGTCTGCAACTGTTTCATCTCCTGATACTGGTCATTGCTCATCGTATGCGGTTCGCCGGTCGTAACCCCGTTGGCCTTCAGAACCGTTGAACTTCCGTTGATGGTATACAGCGGGAAAGAAAATTTGGTGCCTTCGAACTTAAATTCGGGATTGCTCGGCAGTTTGTCTTTCAGCGCGTTCATGATTTCTTCGGCGTTGGTCAGGCCGCTGATGTCGATGTTATTGCCGTCGCCGTTGGTTGCAAAGGTATATGTTGTGCCGTTAACGGTCAGGGTCTTGCCCAGATAGTCGTTGATGTCGTTGCTTGAGAAACTGATTTCGCCGCCGGTATAGTCAGGCGTAAGGTTTCCCGTCAGCGCGCTGCTTTCCGATTTCGGCGTGCCGGTTTTGACGCCGTTCGCGTTCAGGATGGAAGACGTGTTGTCAACCGTGTACAGCGGGTAGGAAAAAGTCGTGCCGTTAAACGTGAATTTGTCATTGGCAGGCAGTTTGTTTTCCAGCGCGTCCATAACGTCTTGCGCGGAAGTTGCGGCACTGATGTCGATGTTGTTGCCGATGGCGTCTTCCGCAAAGGTGTACGTGGTGCCGTTAATCGTAATCGAACGTCCCAGATAATCGGCCTTGTTGTCGCTGGTAAAAGTGATTTCGCCGCCGGTCTTGTCCGGGTCTTTCTGGGTCGACGTATCGCTGACCGAACCGCTGAAAGAAGTCAGCATGCTTTTAAAGTCTTTGATGGTCGACTGAATGGATTCCAGCGATGTGTTGATGGTGTTCAGTTCTACCTCAAGAATGCTGTTGTTTTCCATATAGTTGTTGTTTACGGTCAGCGCCGCCTCCAGACTGACAATGCTGTAAGCGCTCATGCCGTAGCCGGAATAGGTCTGCGACTTCAGGCCCGTAATCGACTGAAAACTGTACTGATCAACCAGCTGCTTGTTTTTAAGCGCGCCGTTCATCATGTTAATGTAAGTTGAATAAGTTGGAACTCTTACCATGGCAATACCTCCTAGTTAACCATATTCAGCAGCATGTCCAGAATTTCTTTGGACGCCGTAAACATTTGAGCGCAGGCCGCGTAGCTCTGCTGAAAGACAATCAGCTGGCTGAGCTCTTCGTCCATGTCAACGCCGCTTATTTGTGCTTCTTTGGTTGAAATCGAATTTGTCAGCTCCTGCTGATATGCCAGCGTTTTGGATGCTTCGTTGGTTTCCGACGCGATGTTGCCGACGAAGGTCGATGCATAGTTGGATAGGGTGGTTGACATTGACGACAAAGTGCCTGATTGTCCGAACGACTGTGATTCCGTAAAGACCTTGACCATTTCGTTGGCAATGGTGTTTGATGCCTGATTGAGCTTGTATTCGCTGCTGGCAACGTCATACTGCGGCGAACCGTTGGCAATCAGGGCCGGGGTCGTCTGCAGCTCTTCACGGACGCTGATGGACGACGATACGCCGGCATTCGAAGGCGCCAGACCGAGTTTTTCAATAACGCCGCCCTGGCCGCCGGGAGCGACGCTTTCGCTGATTTCCATCTGCTCTCCGGACGCGTTGACAATTCGCAGAACATAGCCGTTGCCGTTCGGAACCAGCGAGGCCTGAATATTTTCGTTCAAGACCGGATCGCTGTTGATTTTGTCAACAATGGTCTGCAGGCTGTCGTTCGGATAAATGTTGATGGAACCGTAGTTCAGACCGTGCGACGTATCCGAGAAGTTAAGGGTAACGACGTTTTTCAGTCCCAGATTCATGCCTTTGCTGACAACTTTTGAGTCATAAATGGCTTCGTTGGTGTTGCTGACGAAAAAGTCGTTCAGTCCGAAGAAGCTTGAGAAACCTTCGGCGGTACGGTCGTAAGTGCCGTCGCCGTTGGCGTCAAACTTGATGCTGACGCTGCTCTGTTCGCTGCCGACGGTCGAGCTGGCCTCGTCCATAATGGCAATGCTGTATTCGCTGTCGCCGGTGTCGATAACCAGATGTCCGTCGTCGTCAAAGCCAGCGGAAGCCTGCGGCAGATTGGCACCGTCGGGTGATTGCAGCCAGTCATTGATACGCTGGGTCATCTCGGCAACGGTACCCTCGGTAAAGCCGAGACCGCCGTTGAGGTTGGTTGTGGCAACCTGATTGCCTTCCGAGTCAAAGATGATGAAACGGACATCGCCGTTTTCAATACTGATATGCTGCGCATTAGGGTCAATAAAGCTGCGGGTGCCGGTCAGCGACGACGGCGTGTTCGGGTAAGCCGTACCCTGGTTGTGAATGGCGTTAATCTGCGTTTTCAGAACGCCGGCAAGCTCATCCAGCTGCGATTGCAGCGAGGGCAGGGTAACGTCGCGGATTTCGATGAGCCCCTGAATTTCGCCGCCGGCAATCTGATTGGTAATGTCGACACCGTCAACATAAATTCCGGAAATGCCGCCGCCGGCATAGGAAGTTGTCGCGCTGGCCTGGGCAACCGAGTTGTGGCTCAGTTTGTGAACGTCGCGGTCAAGCAACGTTACGCCGTTTTTGGTCTGGATGACCATTTCGCCGTTTTCGCGTTTGAAATAATTGATGTCAATCAGGCCGCTGAGGTCACGCAGGGCAGAGTCTCGCTGGTCTTCCAAATCGGCAACGCCGTCATAGCCCAAGACCTGATATTTGACGATTTTGTCGTTCAGGGTTTTCAGTTCATCCAGCAGGTTGTTGATCTGGTCAACGTCTTCCTTGATGCTCATGTCAGCATCGCCGCGGAGTTTCTGTATTTCTTCCGAAAGGTAGTTCAGGCGCGAAGTGACCGTGTTCGCCGCATTTAACAGATTATAACGCCCGGTTGCGGAAGTGACGTCGGTTGAAAAGGTGTTGAAAGCCGCCTGAAGGTCTGCAACGCTGGCCGAAATGGAATCATCGCCTTCCGGCGTGCCGAGCAGGGTTTCCGTCTTGCTCAGATACTGGCTTTTGCCGTTGGCCGTACCATAGGCATTGTTTGCCGCCAGAAAACTCCGCAGCAGGCCTTCGTTGACGGTGCGGGTAATATTACCGAGGGCGACGCCGGCGTTTTGTCCGGCCAGAACCACGTTTTTTTGCGCCGCCGTCTTGCGGGTATAGCCTTCCGTATCCACGTTGGCGACATTGCGGCCGATGATGTCCAGCTGCTGCTGCGCCACTTTCATTCCGGTAAGGGAAGTTTGCAATCCTGATAATAATGCCATGGTAAAAACTCCTATAAAGTTCTGTTTATCGCTATTGCGTTTTTACTGTTGTCCAGCGGCGAATACTTGCCCTGGCTTCCGTACGAAGTAGAGTATGCCTTGGTACGGTTTTTGGCCAGATTGACAATGGAATCCATAATCGTCTGGCTGACTTTCATTCTGGTTTGCAGAAGCTTGCTGTTTTCATGCTGAAGTTCGTCAAGCTTCAGCGCTTCTTCGCGCAGGGTCAGCTTGTCTTCCTGATCCAGCAGTTTCAGCCCTTCCTGATTTTTGATAAAAAAGGCCACAAAGGAACGATAGGCCGTAACCAGTTTGACTTTTTGCTCGTATAATGCGGCGACTTTGTCCGTCTCGAACTTCTCCAGAGCGTCGTTTTCTTCTCTGAGCAGCTCGGAGAAACTGCGGACAATGTCCAGATAATCCGCGGCTTTGGCTTTGATTTCTTCTTTCTGCGACAGGTTTTCCATCTTACACCTCTTTGTTTTTTGTTCCGTCGATAAAGCCCTGAGACTGAACTTCCTGCATTTCCAGAATGGACTTCATTACATAGTCGGCGACCCCGACGGTGCCGGTCTTGGCCATTGCCTTGCCGTATTCGTTTATCAGCAGCGAACGGAAGACTTTTTCGCCGTTGCCGCCGCCGAACATTCCGTCGGTCGAAATTCCCTCAAACATGGTTTCGACCATGCGGCTCAGGAAAAAGGCCTCAAAGTCCTCGGCCGTCTGTCTGATTTCTTCGGTACCGCCGTTTTGGGCGCTTGCCATCAGGCTTTTCTGGCGCTCAATGGCCAGTCCGCTGTAATCGGTATGTAATGCCGGGCTCATCATCTTAAATTACCTCAATATCTGCCTGCAGGGCGCCGCTGGCCTTAATGGCCTGCAAAATGCTGATAAGGTCGCGCGGGCTGACACCGAGAGCGTTCAGGCCGTCTACCAGTTCCTGCAGGTTGACGCCGGTATCCAGAACGCTGAGTTTGGTTTCGACGCTTTCGTTAATGTCAATCGCCGAAGTTACGCCCGTAACCGTCGTGCCGTCGGAAAACGGCAGCGGCTGCGATACAATCGGCATGTCCGTAATCTTGATGGTCAGGTTGCCCTGGGCAATGGCCAGACGGTTGATTTTGACGTCTTTGCCGATAACCACGATGCCGGAGCTTTCGTCAATGACAACTTTTGCCGTCTGGTCGGGCTGCACCTGCAGTTGTTCGATTTTAGTCATCAGGTCGACGATTTTGTCCCTGTACTGATCCGGGACGTCCAGCTGAATGGTTGCCGGGTCGGTCGCTTTGGCCGTCTGCTCTCCCAAAAAGGCGTTAATGGCATCCGAAACCCGCCGTGCCGTCGTAAAGTCGGGGTTGCGCAGGGCAATGCGGATAGTATCCAGGCTCTCCAGCGAAAAAGGGATTTCATTTTCAATAATCGCGCCGTTGGCAATGCGTCCGGAAGTCGGAACCCCTTTGGTAACCGAAGCTGTTGCGCCGCGTGCCGAAACGCCGCCGACGGCAACCTGCCCCTGCGCCACGGCATATACTTCGCCGTTGGCGCCGACCAGCGGTGTGGCAATCAGCGTGCCGCCCTGCAGGTTTTTGGCGTCGCCGAGCGCCGAAACCATAACGTCAATTCGGCTGCCCTGTCTGGCAAAAGCCGGCAGATTGGCCGTAACCATGACCGCGGCAATGTTCTTTGACTTCAGCTGACCGTCGCGCGAGTTGATGCCGACGCTGTCCAGAAGCGAAACCAGGCTTTCCTTGGCAAAATTGATTGATTTGATGTTGTCTCCGGTGCCGTTTAAGCCCACAACCATGCCATAACCGACCAGCTGGTTGTCTCTGACGCCCTCAAAATCGGCAATATCTTTTATGCGCGATGCCGAAAATGCCGGCAGGCTTAACAGCAGGCTGACAAGCATAACCAGTGTGAAAGTGGCTGTTTTCTTAAACTTCTTTGCATTCATAACGCAAAAACTCCGCAAAAATCACATTAAACTTATATGTTTATATGCAAAATGCGTGCCAAATATTGTAAAGGTGGTTTTTTGTGCCTAAATCAATTATATGCTTGTCGGTATTTTCCGTACAACTATACTGTAAATGTCGGACCGGAATATAAAAACTGAAAGTGTTGGGATAAATGTTTAGGACGTTGCTGATTCTGATTGAACATTTTAAACTCGGGCTTCTTGGATTCGTTATTGTAATGGCTATCTTATTTACGATCTATTCGCACCGGGTTTATTCGCCGCAGAATATGGGAACGGCCGTTGATACCGTTTGTCTGGAGGCTTTTTCCGCTGCGGTTCCTTGTTAATTTGCTGCCTTTGGGAGAGAACCGATGCCGTCGCGCCGCGAACCGATATGGACGGGTAATTTTATTGCCGTCAGTTTTGTGAATCTGTTTGTCTTTCTGAGCTTTCAGATGATTTTTCCGACCCTGCCGCTTTATGTCAAAAGTCTTGGCGGATCTGATGCCGTTATCGGCCTTGTCATGGGTATTTTTACGGCCGCAACCCTGATTGCCCGGCCGACGGCCGGCATTCTGCTTGACCGTATCGGCAAAAAGAAAGTGCTGCTTTGCGGTCTTGGCGTTTTTACCGTTATGGTTTATCTCTACGGCATGGTCGGCAGCATTGCGCTGATTATTCTGGTTCGCCTCGGCCATGGCCTGGGCTGGGGGCTCGCCGGTACTGCGACGGCCACCATTGCCGCCGAAATCATACCTAAGTCGCGTTTTGCCGAGGGAATGGGCTGGTTTAGTCTGGCCAACGGGTTGTCAATGGCCTTTGCGCCGGCTCTGGGCATTTATCTCGGCGGCCTTTGCGGCCTGCGCAGTGTGTTTCTTATTGCCGCAGCCATTGCCCTGGTAAGTTTTGGCATCGGTTTTTTCATCAAATGCAGTCATCGCAAAAATGCGCTGTTGTCCAAGCGTCTGAAAGTTGAAATTTACGAAAAGTCGGTTATTCCGACTGCCGTGCTTATGTTCTGCCTGACTTTCACTTTCGGGTCAATTATCAGTTTTCTGCCTTTATATGCCTATTCGCAGGGGATAAAAAGCATCGGCGTCTTTTTTTCCGTTTATGCGGTTGTCATTCTGATTACCCGTCCGCTGGTCGGCAAAGCCGTTGACCGGTTTGGCTTTGACGTTGCCATAATCCCCGGCTTTATGCTGCTGTTTGTCGCAATTGTCATTTTGTCGGCAGCTTCGGTCCTGCGGGAGTTTCTGTTGGTTGCCGTCATCTACGGCATCGGTTTCGGCGCGTTGCAGACGACCATTCAGACCATGGCCGTGCGCGATGTTCCGCATTACCGTCTTGGCGCCGCCAACGCCACGTTGTTTACCGGTCTTGATTTGGGCATGGGCATCGGCGTTATTGTCCTCGGGCTTATCGCCGACCGCTGGGGTTATCGGAACATGTACCTGTTTACATTGATACCGGTGGTTTTTTCTGCGCTGTTTTATCTTTTTTACGCCCGTCGGCACCGGCTGCCGGCGTCGTTGCTTGTCGGTGGTGGTCATTAGTCTTCTGAAATGGTCGATATTTTTGCCATGGCAATTTTCCGAAGATACAGATAATTTTGTGTTGCGCGGCGCCAATCTCTGTGTTATCAAGCCTGAAGAATGATAGAGATAAACGACATAACCTTGCGCATTGGTTCCAAAGAGCTTTTGGAACATGCTTCCGCGCATATTTCCGACGGTCAGAAAGTAGGTCTGGTCGGCGCCAACGGCTGCGGAAAATCAACGCTGTTCCGCGTGCTGAAAGGCGAATTGGAAACCGAAACCGGTTCGGTCTTTTTCCCTAACAGTTACCGGGTTGTTTTTGTTGAGCAGGAAATGCGGGATATTGACGTCCCGATATTGGATTTTCTGCTTTCGACCGACCGTGAGCGCACCGAACTTCTGCAAAGGCTGGAGACCGCGTCCGGCGATGAACTTGCCGAAATTCACGAGCGCCTGAACATGATTGAAGCGGCTTCGGCGCCGGCGCGGGCAGCCGGAATATTGCACGGCCTCGGCTTCAAAAACGAAGATTTGTCACGCCCGATAAGGGAGTTCTCCGGCGGTTGGCGCATGCGTCTGGCTTTGGCTGCGGCCCTGTTTCAGCCGTCCGAAGTCCTGTTGCTCGACGAACCGACCAATCACCTCGATTTGGAAGCCGGAATGTGGCTGGAAAACCATTTGCAGAAATATCGCGGTACTTTGGTTATCATCAGCCATGACCGGAATATTCTCAACGCGCTTTGCGATTATATCGTTCATTTTGACAATCTGAAACTGGTCACTTATTCCGGCAATTACGATACTTTTCAAAATACCCGTTCCCTGCGGAAAGAACAGCTGCAAAAGCAGGCGGAAAAGCAGGAGCAGAAGCGCCGCCACCTGCAGTCTTTTGTTGACCGTTTCCGCTATAAGGCAAGCAAAGCCAAACAGGCGCAGAGCCGCCTCAAAATGCTGGAAAAGATGCAAAGCGTAACGCTGATGGAAGACGCAGCTTCCGCACGGTTCAGTTTTCCCGAGACTGAAGAGCTGCCGCCGCCGCTGCTTACCATAGAAAACGGCGTCGTCGGTTATGACGGCCGTCCGGTGCTGAAAAAGCTCAATTTTCAGGTTGTTGACAATGACCGCATTGCGCTGCTCGGCGCCAACGGAAACGGCAAGTCGACTTTGGCCAAACTGGTTGCCGGGCGCCTGCCGCTGATGGAAGGCCGCGATATTCGTTCCTCCAGACTCAGAGTCGGTTATTTTGCTCAGCACCAGGCCGAAGAACTGCCTCTGGAAGAAACGGCCTGCGCTTTTATGGCGCGCCTGCTGCCCGATTTGCCCGAGCCGAAGGTTCGCGCGCACCTTGCCCGTTTCGGTTTGGGACAGGAAAAGGCCCTAACGCGGATTGCGCTTCTTTCCGGCGGAGAAAAGGCCCGGCTGCTCTTTGCCGCCATGACGTATAACGCGCCGCAGCTGCTCATTCTCGATGAACCGACCAATCATCTGGACATTGACGGTCGTGAAGCGCTGATAAATGCGCTCAACGAGTATAACGGTTCGGTGATTCTCATTACCCATGACATTCATCTGATTGAACTGATAGCCGATAACCTGTGGCTGGTAAAAGACGGCTGTTGCAGACCCTATGACGGCGATTTGGCTGATTACAGAAACCTGCTGCTTGCTAAAACCGAACCGGAGAAAAAAGTTAAACCGAAACCTGAAGTGCCGAAGGTAAATGTCCGCGAGGAAAGGAAAAACGTCAGCGCGCGTTTGCGCCGCGTGGAGCGGGAGATGGAAAAGCTCAATGCCGACAGGGCGGCGATTGAGGCGGCTTTTCAGACACCGCTGACTTCTGAGGAAATTATCCGCAGCCAGAAGGAACTGGCATGGATTTCCGCTGCGCTAGGCGAATATGAGGAAGAATGGCTTGAACTTTCCGAACGGCTGGAACAGCTCGGTCAGTAAATGTTGGCCAGAAACATAACCAAAATGAAAACCATCAGTGCCGAACCGAGCAGAATCAGAACCGGCGAAGCCCCCGTTTCCCTGCGCAGCACCCAGCTGGCGGCAAATACCGCCAGATAACTGACCAGATAGGCTCCGCTTGCCAGATTGACAATCGAATTGAAATCAAAATATATGGTTGCCAGCGTCAGAACAGCGACGGACAAAGCGTTGCCGTAAGTGCCGTGCTCCCAGAATCTTTTGTGGTAGATTTTCGGCATGATTTTCTGTTCGGCCAAAGCGTAGGAAATGCGGAAAACGCTGAAATATGTTGCGCTGATGCCGGAAATGAAGGCGATAATCGCCGCGGCGAACATAATGCCGTATCCCCACTTGCCGAACAGTTTTTCGGCCGCAATGGTTATGGCCGTATCGGCGTTGGCGGTCAGATCGGCTTCGGGAATGTATTTGAGAATGATATACGCCAGACTGGTATAGAGCAGGGCGACGATTATGATCGTCAGATAAATGGCCGCCGCAATCGTAAATTTCGGATTTTTTACGTCGGCTGCGGCATTGGTAATGATGCCGTAACCGGCATAAGCGAAAAAAGTGATGCCGATACTGCCCAGAAAAGCGGTGGGCGTAGGCATGAAGTCGACCTTGTCGGAGCGGACGTCAAGTTCAATAAACGCGCCGGCAATCAGCGACAGCAGAACAAAAAACTTAAAGGCGACCATCAGGGTCTCGGCGTTGCCGACTTTGTCTGCCCCCATCATATTCAGAATTGCCAGCGCAATGATTATGCCCGAGGCAAAATAGTTGACGCAGACCGGTTCCATGGCCGCGTCGTGCAGAAACTTGCAGGCATAAATGCCGAAAGACTTCGCCAGCATTGAAATTGAAACAAACGAGGTAATGTAGTAAATCAGCGTGAATGTTCCCGAAACCGCCCTTGATTTGAACGCAATTTTAAAATAGTCGGTCAGACCGCCGGAATCCGGATATTTTCCGGAAAGTTTCGCGTAGGAATAACCGGAAAACATCGCCGCGATGCCGGCAATGATAAAGGAGTAGTAGCTCAGGTTGCCCGCCTGCAGAATAACCTCGCCGAGCAGGGCGAAAATACCTGCGCCGACGACCGAACCGATTCCCATGGCGGTTACGCTGATAAGTCCCATGTCATATTTTTTTAAAACCATTTTGTGTCCCTTGTCTGAGGCTGATATAATATTCTCCGGCCGCTTTTCAATAAAAATTTCTGGGCTCCGCTTTATTTTTTTCGGACGGCGATTATATAGACCGAAAGTTTTGTAATCTTTTGTTTATGGAAAAGGCCGTGAAAAAAATCATCATCATTTTGTCCTGGCTGTTGGTCGCCGGCTGCGCTTCGCTGGAACGCAGTCTCGTCAAAGATATTGTGGACACCGGCAAAGTCAGTCTCAACCGTTGCGAAGTCGAAGGCTTTGAATACGGCGGGGTTGATTCGGCGCTGGACGGCGGGCAGGTCTTAAAACTTTTGATGATTCACGGTGTCGGCACGCATCATCCCGGCTATTCCATGCGTCTTCAGGAAAACCTTGCCGGCAATATCGGCTTCAATGTTGTGAGTCGTCTGCCCAAAAACGTCACTTTGCTTGATCCTGCCGACGACGAAACCGAAATCGGCAATTTGCGTGTTACCTATTGGCAAAACAAGGCAAGCGGCAAACGGATGTTGTTTTACGAACTGACCTGGTCAATGATAACGGCGCCGGACAAGGAGATTATTGCCTTTGATACCGAAGAGCGCTATTCAAAGTTCCGGGTGCCGTTCAACAATACGATGAAAGTTTTTCTGGATAACACGTTGCCGGATCCGCTGGTTTATGAAGTTGACCGCAGCGATTTGATTCTGAAATCAGGCAAACAGTCGCTCTGCTGGATGCTCAAAACCGGCTGGAATGATGTTCCCGACGGTCAGAAAGCCGTTTGTGCCCTGACTCCGGAGGAACGGATTGCCGGCCTTGCCGGGCAGAACCTGATATTTGTTACACATTCCCTGGGCAGTAAAATTTTGATGGATACGCTGACCGCCGAAGCCGACGAGGTTGCCGCTGCCGGGAACCGCGCCGGGCGCTTTGCTGCCGTCAGAAAGCTGCAGCAGAAGGAGATAACCGTTTTTATGCTGGCCAATCAGCTGCCGATTTTGCAGATAGGCCACCCGCTGCCGAAAATCCATAATCAGACGGACGCTTATTGTTTCAAAGGCGGCAGCCGTTACGGCCGCAGGCTGTTCAAGGGTGTAAACATCGTCGCTTTTTCCGATCCCAACGATATCCTGAGCTATGCCATACCGCAGACTTTTGCAGACAAATACCTCGATTCACGCATTTGTCCTCGGGTAACCAATGTATCGGTAAACGTTGCCCCGGAAATTTCGGCTTTCGGCTTCGGCGTCGTCGATCCTGTGGCTGCCCATACCGAATATGACAACAGTCCGAAAGTCATTAATCTCATTACCCGGGGCACTTTGAATTTTGGCGCGGACGAGGATTTGAACGGACAATGCCGTTTTATCCGCATGGAAAAAGACAACAAAATGCGTTAAGCGGGTTGTCAAAATGGTAATTTGGCTCTAAACTTTTTCCGTTCTGAAACAAAAAGAAGGGAATAGGTATGAAAAATCTGGCTGTTCTGTGTCTGGTCTGTCTGTTGGCAGCCTGCAATTCCGCCTGTGAATTTCCGGCAGCGGTAACGGAAGATGCCGTCCGGGAAAATTATCAGGTCGTTTATTCGCCGTCGTCCGGCGTTTGGAACAACGGCGGCATGGCCGAAGACCGCATTGTCTTTACCAAACATGTTTCTCCGGGTTCGGGCAGCTATTCCGAATATGTTTCCGATGTTCAAACCCTTTACCTTTCTTCGACTTACGAGTTTCTTTATGCCGGGCGGCTCATCGGTTACAGCGAGCACGAACTGAAATTTTTCGAAGTGGTTTACCGCGACGGAAAATTTGAACAGGTTGAATTGTCTCCGGCTCAGGTCAGGGAGCTTTTCCCCGCGGTTGAAGTCGTGCTTGTCTCGGAGGCCGAAGGCGGTGTCATAACCGTCAGCCGCCTGCCGTTCGGACCGAAGGCTTTTCTGCTTTTGAACGATACGCCGACATCATATTATCATTATTCTTTTGAAAATTTCTACGGATATGGCACGCCGTTCAAATCCGTTCTGAAAGTTGACGAAGCCCGGGATATCGTTTTTTCCCATTTCGGAACGGACAATGCCGTCAATCCGAACCTGACCATCAGCATTGTCAACGGACTTTAAGCCATGAGCGAAGTTAAAACCAACGTCATGCGCATTCTGGAGCGGCAGAAAATAGCCTATAACCATTACTGTTACGAAGGCACCGGCGCGGTCAGCGGAATTGAAGTCGCGGCGGCCTTGGGAGAAGATGCCGACCGTGTGTTTAAAACTCTGGTAACGGTAAGCAAGTCGCGCCGGTATTATGTTTTCATGATACCGGTTGCGGCCGAACTGAATTTGAAAAAGGCTGCGGCTGCCGTCGGCGAAAAAGATGTCGAAATGCTCAAACAAAAGGATTTGCTGCCCTTAACCGGTTATGTTCACGGCGGCTGTTCGCCGATAGGCATGAAAAAACAGTTTCCGACCGTCGTTCACAGCAGCGCCGAAAATTATGCAACGATTATCTACAGCGCCGGAAAAGTCGGTTATCAGGTCGAAACCTCGCTGGCCGGTTTGCGGAAAGTTATCGGCTGCGTGACGGCCGATATAATAATGCCTTAAACGGTTGTCTGTCTTTCAATCCAGCGCATAATCAGGTCAACGGCGTATTTCTGCTGTTCCGGGGTAAGTTCTGTTCCCCGCGGAATGCCGTGCCATTTTTCAAAGCAGCCGCGGCAGCAGGTCGCCGTGGCATGCTGGGCAATAAACACCGGATGGTTTTTCATCGGCGTTTGGTGCCCGTCGTTTGCAATAACCGCGGGTGCCAGCCGTGCCGCGATAAAGTCTTCGGCATGGCGGCGGATGGTTTCCGCTCCTTTTTCCGCCGCGTAATCGCGGTATTTCTTGCTGAGCCGGAAAGAACTGCGGAATTTTGATTTTGCCAGTCTGTCCAGAATGTCTTCCGTCATTTCGTTTCTCCCAAACGACGATATTTTAATGCCGAAAAAATTTTTTTCAATGCAAATAAAAACGCTTGACTTAGAGTAACCTCTAAATGTTACGCTCAAAACGATACAGATTCGTTTTAACCTTTCGGGAGAGTTTTAATGGTTACCTGCGCTGTAACGACGTCTTTTTTGGGCTGTCTGGTCACAACCTGCCTTTATTTCCGCTATACCCTGTGCCTGAACATCGGCCTCTTGCCGCGCCTGCTGCTGTTTGTGCCGTTTTTGGTTGCCGGCTGTGTCCCGCTGCTGGTCTCTTACCGTCTGGAAAACGTTTTCGGTTCTTTTTATCCGTTTTACCGTTACGGTTTGTATTTTATTTTTATTGGTTGTATAATCCTCTTCACGGTAACGCTGATTGCCGACGCTTTGTTTTGGCTGTTAAGCTTTACGCCGCTGCTGACGAAATTTTCCTTCTGCTGCCGATGGCTGAATTGGGGAATTTTGGCCTTGTCCCTGCTGTTTGCGGCAGGGGCGCTGTATGCCGGCGTCAAAGTACCCGTGGTAAAGAATGTTCATATTTCTTCCGAAAAGCTGACTCGCGAATATACGGTTGTTGTTTTGAGCGATCTGCATATTCATCGCGTGATTAGTCCGCAGAAAATAGAACGGATTGTCAGCCTTGCCAACGCACAGAATCCCGACGTCGTTCTTCTGGCCGGCGATATCATTGACGATGATGTCCGCAGAGTTTCGAAAATTACGGCGCTGCTGAAAGGTTTAAAAGCGTCGAAAGGGATATATTTCGTGACCGGAAACCATGAGTTTTACGCCGGTTATGATGAAACTGTCCGCGAATTGGCTAATCTGGGCTTTATGTTTTTGGAAAACGACGGCGCGGCCGTCGGCAAAGACCTTTATCTCGCCGGCGTTCCCGATACTTTTGCCGGAGCGGCCTATGGCAAAACGCCCGACCTGAACCGCGCTTTTGCCAAAGCCGGAAAGGGAGCTTACCGCCTGTTGGTGTCGCATTCGCCGTCGGATTTTGCCGGGCGCGATTTTGACCTGGAAGTTTCCGGTCACACGCATGGCGGTCAGATTTTTCCGTTCCATGTTTTTGCCAAGCTGCATAACAAATATTTGAGCGGCCTGTATCCGATGCCCGGCGGCGCCGAAATTTACGTTTCCAACGGTGCCGGACAATGGGGGCCGCAAATGCGCTTTCTCGCGCCGTCGGAAATAACCGTTCTCAGATTAACCCCCGAAAACAGGAGAAATAAATGATAAGCAGAAAACTGATGTTTGGCCTGAGTGCCTTGATTTTAACCTTTTCAACTTTAGCAGGAGCACAGGAAATGAAAAAAGCGCCGCTTGATACCGTCTTTGGACAGGGAGAACCGAATCCCTACGGAAAATATTTTACCGGACAAACCTATTTGCAGCGTCTCAGTGCCAATGACGAAATCTGGCATTCGTCGCTGGCTAACGTCACGTTTGAACCCGGCGCCCGCACCAACTGGCATAAACACAGCGGCGGACAGATTCTGCTGGTCTTGGACGGCGAGGGACGGTATCAGGAACGCGGAAAACCGGTCCGGATTCTGCATAAGGGCGATGTTGTGCGCATTCCTCTGAACGTTGAACATTGGCACGGCGCTGCGCCCGATTCCTGGTTTACGCATATTTCGGTGGAAACCAATTTGCCGAACAACGAAACGACCTGGCTTGAACCGGTAACCGCTGCGGAGTATAAATAATGAAACGCGTTTTGCTGGCGGTGTTGCTGATTGCCGCTTCGGTCTGTGCCGGCTGGCATGCGCATTCTGCAAGGGAGGAAGTAAAAATGCGGAATTTGAAAGCAACCGATCCTGAGCTGGCCGCTCTCTGGGAAAATTTTGTCGATAACGATGTCCGGCCGCACGGCAGTCTGGATGCAAGAACCAGGCATTTGATTTTGCTGGCGGGGCATGTTGCCGCCCAGTCGCCGAACGAATACCGGTTGGTTTTAGCCGCGGCGCTGGACGACGGGGTCAGTCCGGTCGAGGCCAAAGAGGCCTTGTATCAGACAATTCCCTATGTCGGCATGGCCAAAGCTTACGACTTTGTTCTGGCCGCCAACGAGGTCATGGCCGAAAAGGGGATTCAACTGCCTCTGGAAGGACAGTCGCGGACGACGCCGCAAAATCGTCTGGAAAAAGGACTGGCCGCCCAAAAGGAAATCTTCGGCTCACATATAGATGAGATGCGCGCTTCGGCGCCCGCGGAACTGAAACATATTCAGGATTACCTTTCGGCCAATTGTTTCGGCGATTATTATACCCGCGGCGGTTTGAATTTGAAAACCCGCGAACTGCTGACTTTTGCAACGCTGATTTCGCTTGGCGGCGTTGACAGTCAGGTTCGTTCGCATGTTCAGGGAAACCTGAATATGGGCAACGGCCGTCAAGTTCTGCTGGACACCGTGACCGTGCTGCTGCCTTATATCGGCTATCCGCGTTCGCTGAATGCCATAGCTGCCGTTAACGAAATTGCAAAGGAGTAAAGATGACTAAAAAAGTGTTGGTTCTGTCGGCAAGTTTCCGCAAACACGGAAACTCGGACATGCTTTGCGACCGGTTTATTCAGGGCGCGCGGGAAGCCGGCAACGAAGTGGAAAAAATTTATGTCAGCGATATGCGCATAGGCTATTGCCGGGGCTGCGGCGTCTGCAACCGGACGCACAAATGCGTGCAAAACGACGATATGGCCGCCGTATTGGACAAGATGGTTGCGGCTGATGTTATCGTCATGGCAACGCCGGTTTATTTTTATTCGATGAACGGGCAGCTGAAAACCCTGATTGACCGCACGGTTCCCCGCTATGAAGAAATCCGCGGCAAGGATTTTTATTATATTGTCGCGGCCGCCGATGACAATCGGGACAATATGCGCCGAACAATTGAAGGTTTTCGGGCTTTTGCCGACGATTGTCTTGAAGGGTCAAGGGAAAAAGGCATCGTTTACGGCGTCGGCGCCTGGCAGGTCGGAGACATAAAGTCGAGCCCGGCCATGCAGGAGGCGTATGAAATGGGACGCGGCGTAAAGTAAGCCGGCAATAAGAAAAAAATCCCGGACGGTTCCGGGATTTTTCTTATTTTGAAATATAGGCGTTAATGATTTTCTCGGCGCATTCTCCTTCGCTGTCCGTATCCTGAACCGTGAAAATGACGTCGCTTTTCGGCAGGCCGGTCATTTCGGCCAGGGTCTTAATGTATTCGCGATTGCCGTCGCTGCTGAAAACTTCGGTTTTCAACTGTCCGTAATTCTGCAGGACAAAATGGCGTATTTTGTTTTCGTAGGCGCGCTGTTTCTTTTCGGCGGCCGTCTTAGGCTCCTTCTGCATGGTTACATAAAACGAATTTGGCGAATATTCCCAGAAACCGCCGGAACTAAGGTCCGTCGTCAGGCCGAAAGTTGAAAAAACGGTGCTTACGACGTTGAGCGCTGTCATCGGATTGGGGCCTTTGTTGATGAAAATTGTCTTGTCTTCAAAACCGTCCTTGCGCGCCTGTACCATAACCTGTGAATTTTCCCGGTCGATTTTCACAATACAGGGGGTTTGGCAGACTTCTTTGCCGTCAATGAAAATCCGGGTATGTTTTTCATTGGAGTCAAAGGAAATATCCTGCCTGCTTCCGCTGATGAGCGTTGCGCAGGAAGCAAGCAGAAGCGTCAAAGACGCGGTCGTCAGAATTTTTTTCATAATCGGTTCCTTGTATAAACGGTGTCTTCTATACAAATAACACAAACGGCCGAATAGTAAACAGATTTTGTCAGCTTACGGCCTCTGCGCGGTCAGACTGTCCATAATCATCTTCCGTCCCGCGGCATAAATTTCTTTTTCAAGGGCTTTGCCGTAACCATGGGCCGTTTTGTTATTGATTGTACCGCTCAGCCGAGCTTTTCGGCCAGCATTGCCGCTGCCGTCCGGCCCGAGGCTATCGCTTCGACAATCGTCGAGCCGCCGGTTTTGCAATCGCCCGCATAGATAATCCGCTCGTCTTCGATTTTGTCGTCGGCATAGCTTCCGACCGCTTTGATAATCAGAGCAAAACCCGGCAGTCTGACCGATGAGTCGGGCAGAGGGTCCGTTTTGCCGTTGTCATAACGGTTGCGGTGTGTCTGTAAAAGCAGGCCGTCATCACGTTTTTCGATTTTTTCGGGACTGCACAGCGGCGAAATGTTAATCTGATGATAAAGCAGCTCCAGATATTCTGTTTTTGATATCTTCATGTCCGACAGTCTTCGCCGGACAAACATTTCTACCTGTTCAGCGCCGTTTTGTGCCGCCGTAAAAGCGCAGTCTGCCGCGACGTTGCCGCCGCCGATGACGGCAACCCGGCCGCTTGTGGCATATCTTTCGGGATGATGCAGATATTCCATATGCGACAGGCAGAGTTCTTCGCCCTCAATGTTCAATTGCGCCGTATTCGGTTCTCCGGTCGCGATAATAACGCCGTCATACTGCATCAGCAGCGGACGGACGTCGCCGACCCGGGCGTTCAGGTGCAGCCTTATCAGCGGCGTATTGCTGATAAACTTCCAGTCTTTTTCGATAACGTCATGCGGCAGTCTGGCGTCGGGGATCATGTTCAACGCGCCGCCGATCTGATTTCCCGCTTCAAAGATGTTAACTTCGTATCCTGATTTTGCCAGCAGCGAGGCGGCGGCAATTCCCGCCGGACCGGCGCCGATGACGGCAACGTTTTTGCCTTTGGGCTTTGTTTGCGAATAGTCTTCGCCGTCATTGCGAAAGTTTTCCAGAATTGTCGCCTGCACTTTGGGAATGTTGACGGCAAAGTCAATGCGGCTGCGCGTGCAGGCCTGCATGCAGAATTTGTCCGGACAGATAAGGCCGCAGGTTTGCCCCATCGGATTGGTGCGGGTAATGGTCTTGACCGCTTCGCCGTAAGCGCCCTGCTTGGCGTGGTTAATAAACTCCTGAGGATTGCAGTTGACCGGACAGGCATGCATACAGGGCTGGTTTTTGCAGTTCAGACAACGGTCAAGTTCCGCTTTAAGCTGGATTTTGCTCAGATATGTTTTTTTTGCTTCGGACATTCTTTTCTCGGCGGTTGTTTTTCTACAGTATAAGCTTTGAGAAAGCTTTTAAGTCAAGCCTTTTTTCACAAATAAACAAAAATCAAGGCCCGTTTGCCGAGCCTTGTCGCTATTTGTTCTTGCAGAACTGGATTTTTATTTTGCTCCGCGGCGGAATGTTGTCCAGAGCCTTGTTTGCGCCGCTGATTAAATCGGTCAGCGCTTTGGCGTGTTTGGAAGAACAGGCGCCCATGCTGACCGTAAGGTCAAGATTTTGTTTCCGGTTGATTTTTACCGAAAGTTTTTTAATGTTTTCGCTCAGACGTCCGGCGACGGTTTTGGTGCCTTTTTCATCGGAATTGGCAAGAAAGATAACAAACTTTTCATTGTCATACCGGGCGACCATGTCGGTTCCGCGCAAGTCTTTTTCCAAGGCGCCGCCGACCTGCTTGAGCGCTTTGTCCGCCGTCTTGTCGCCGTATTTCTGACGAAACTCGGCCAGATTGTCGACCTTCAGCATGACAAGGGCAAAATTCTGTTTGGCGACCAGAGCCTGCGCAATTTTTTCAGGAACGGCCTGCTCAAAATATTTGCGGTTGTAAACCGTTGTGATGTCGTCCCGGCGCTCTCTTTCAATCTTGTCCTCCGCGTCATAATATATGATGAGGATAAGAATGATAAATGTACAGAAAAACGTAATCAGGTTTGAAAAGAGAAGAATATAGGAATCGATGTAAACGCCGTAGGCAAACCAGCAGACCAGCCCCAGACTGTAGATGATGTACATGTAGCTGGACAGGTTGGTGACGTTTTTGGTTTCGATAATCCGTAAAATCTGAATGGCAAAAGTCAGAATCGTTGCCAGACCGGCCGCATAGCCGATGTAGGTAAACAGAATTTCTTCATCAAACATAATATTGTCAAACATTACACACTACTCCGCTTTTTTATAAAAAATACCGCTTAATCATTTAAATTATCGTTAAGAAAACAAATGGCCTTTTTTCATCCTGCAAACAAAAATGTTTATAACTGACGAAATGATTTGACCTGGAGTATACTCTAAAAATTATGCTGGCTCTGTCAGTTGACGAAAACAAATACTATATCTTAATCTGATAGGAGACGAAAAAGATGAAATTTTTTGCAGCGAGTTTTATGAGGCCGGTTTTGTCGGCCTTGTGCGGACTTCTTGTTTTAACCTCGGCAACCGAAGGAGCAGAGATGACAGAACAAAATACAGAACAAAATTGGGATAAGGTTTTTGCCAAAAGCGAAAAAGTTGACGTTCAGAAAGTGAGTTTTAAAAACCGTTATGGTATAACTTTAGTTGGAGATTTATATGTGCCGAAAGGCAAAAAGGCGGAGAAACTTTCGGCGATAGCTGTTTCCGGTCCTTTTGGCGCCGTAAAGGAACAGTCCTCGGGGCTGTATGCCCAGACGATGGCCGAACGCGGTTTTATCACGCTGGCCTTTGACGCTTCATATACGGGCGAGAGCGGCGGAGAACCGCGTCTGGTGGCTTCTCCGGACATAAATACCGAAGATTTCAGTGCCGCGGTCGACTACCTGAGCAATCGGCCGGATGTCGATGCCGACAAAATCGGCATTATCGGCATTTGCGGATTTGGCGGCTTTGCCCTGAATGCCGCGGCGATGGATACCAGAATCAAGGCGACGGTTACATCAACCATGTATGACATGAGCAGAGTGAATGCCAACGGTTATTTCGATGCGATGGGCGAAAACGAGCGTTATGAATTGAAACGGAAACTCAATGCGCAGCGTACCGAAGATTTTAAAAACGGAACTTATGCGGCCGAGGCCGGCCTGCCGGACAAACTGACCGGAGACGAACCGCAGTTTGTCAGGGACTATTATGATTATTAAAAAAAACCGCGCGGTTATCACAAACGTTCCAAAAACTCCAATACCGGCTGGAACATGACCTATGCGCTGTCCTTTATCAATATGCCGATTTTGTCTTACAGCGACGAAATCAGAAGCGCTGTTTTGATGATTCACGGCGAAAAGGCGCACAGCCGCTACTTCAGCGAAGACGCGTATAAAAAGCTGAAAGGCGACAACAAGGAATTGTTAATTATTCCCGGTGCCAGCCATACGGATTTATATGACCAAACGGATAAAATCCCGTTTGATAAAATCGAAACGTTCTTTAAAAACAATCTGAAATAAACGGTTTCGGACGGCTGCCGGCCGCCTCGCACAGGGCAGGGGCGGCTGTGCCGTGTCCTGCTTTCGGCGTTTTCTGTTGACTTATGCGGACAAATGTATATTTTATAGATAAAATTTTATGCATCTGTAAATGATTATCTCTATTATATAATTTGATTGTCTAACCCCTAAAACTTAATATTATGGGAAAATATGATGACGATGAAGGAGGCTACTTCTGCGAATTATTGAAAGAAGGGCTGACCGAAAGAGACATGTCTGGTTTGGAACGCGGATGGTCCATTGGCGTCGGTCTGATAGGAGCAGTTGTCGCTGATCCGGTTCTCTGGATTACCAGAAAACTGGGTATTAAGGGAGAACCGCAGGATTACGATCCGGGAGATCCCACGCATCCGTTCAATCAGAATTATTAAATTCTGTCAAAGTAAAAGCCTTGCTGCATTTTTGCAGACAAGGCTTTTGCTTTTTGTTAAGCTTTAGCCCCGTTGCCCAAAAGCAACGAGGCTTTTCTTTTAACCCTCAAAATATCTCTCTGCCGGCGTTTGGGGCATTCGTTTCAAACCCGTTGCCGACATCGGCAGCTTTTTCCTGTATAAATCCAACAGCTTCGCGATTTTTGCAAAATCATATTGTCCGGCTTGCGTTTCCAATTCGTCCACATCCTTAACGGACAGGCCGGTACGCACCGCCGCTTCCGTAATTGTCAGTCCGCTGTTTCGCCGGGTTGCAAAAAGAAACATGGCAATTTCGAGGCATGTGTCCGGATTGAGTTCGCTGGCATGATAAATCGGCATATCAGTCATTGTAACTCTCCACGTTAATGTACAGCCTTTCCTTATAAAGCCGCAACAGCTTGCAAACCAGCGTCAGGTCAAGCCCTTTGCGTCCGGTTTCCAGCGCGTCAATGTCTTCCACGCTGCATCCGGCTTTTCCCGCGGCGTCTTCAATGCCCAGCAGTTGTTCTCTCCTGGCCCAGTGCAGGTTTTCGCCCAGTTTTATCTGACATTCTTTGGAAATAAAATCTAACAGCTCTTGCACGACATTTCCTTTCAAAAAAAGACCACCTGAAAGGTGGTCGGGTATGTCGCCAGAATCACTATCTTGGAAAATGATCTTCAGACCTTTAACGTAATATCGTCGGCAGAACCTCCGACATTACGTCTGTTGTATAGTCGGAAGCATCCCGACCTTACATCAAGTCGAGATATATGCCTTTTAAAGGCTGACGGAATATATCGTTCCGCCAAGATAAATATTCCTTGATAGTGGAGCTGGCGAGCTCCAACAACCAAACATCGCCAGTCTAGCTTATGTTTCCGCAACTTGCAAGCGCAAGTTTAACGGAGATAAGATTTTTTATGGCGATAGTTAAAAAGCCGATGAAAAATAGTTCATTTGCAAGCTGCTGATGACGTAACGCGGAAAATAAAACCACACTGTTTACCGTTAAAAAATATCCATGTCCGAAAACGACTGGATTTTATAAAATATATCATATAAAAAATATCTAAACACAATATAACAACGATCAGGTAAAATGTGCAACGAACATAATTCTATATGGTATGAAGCCTTTAGGCGAAAAGACGCCCGGTTTGACGGTCAGTTTTTTGTCGGCGTAAAGTCAACAGGCGTTTACTGCCGCCCGGTTTGCAAGGCTCGGCTCCCCAAACCGGAAAACTGTACTTTTTATGCTTCCGCAGCTCAAGCCGAACAAGCCGGTTTTCGTCCCTGCCTGTTGTGCCGCCCTGAACTTGCGCCGGGAATGGCACCGGTGGACGCTTCGGTCAATCTGGCTTATAAAGCAGCCAGAAAAATAGAGGAAAACTGCGCTGACGAAGCAAGTGTCTCCGAAATAGCCCGAAGCTTAGGCTGTTCCGATCGTCATTTACGACGGGCTTTTGCCGCCGAATTTCATGTTTCACCAGTGCAATATCTGCAAACCTGCCGTTTGCTTTTGGCCAAAAACCTGCTGACGAGTTCAAACTTGTCTGTTCTTAATACGGCTATGGCTGCGGGTTTTGGCAGCCTGCGTCGGTTTAATGCGCTTTTCAAGGAAAAATATCACCTGACGCCGTCCGACCTGCGTCGGCAACTTCCGGCCGCCCCCAAACAAGCGGATATGATTCGCGTTGCTTTGGGATACCGCCCGCCGTTTCTGTGGGAGAAATTACTGACCTTTTTGGCACAACGGGCCATTGCCGGCGTCGAGGTTATTCAAAATAATGAATATCAGCGAACCGTCTGCCTGAAATCTGCCGATAACAAAAATGTCTGCGGTTGGATAAAGGTCGGACACCACCCGGAAAAGAACCGGTTAACCGTTGATGTTTCTCCGTCTTTGCTTCCGGTTTTGCCGCAAGTCCTGTCACGGGTTCGCGCCATGTTTGACTTATACTGTGATCCGCAGGCAATTTATGACGCGTTAAAAACAATGAACGAAATTAAGGCCGGTTCCTGCGTTTTAGGAACACGTTTGCCGGGGTGCTTTGACGTTTTTGAAATGTCGGTCAGAACGATTCTCGGACAACAGGTCAGCATAAAAGCCGCGCAAACGCTGACTGCCCGTTTTATCAAAGCATTGGGAACGCCTTTGCAAAGCGGTATAGACGGCTTGACGCATATCTTTCCGCTTCCTGAGCAAATTACAGCGCTTAAAGAACCTGTGGAAGATGTCTTGGGAAAGCTGGGCATTACCGGAATGCGGGCAAAAGCCATTAAGAAGCTTGCTGAAGTCTTGTTGGATGGCAGCATAGATTTGACTTTCTGCGCAACTCCGGAAAATGAAATCAAAAAATTACAGGCATTGCCCGGCGTTGGCCCGTGGACGGCGCAGTATCTGGTCATGCGCGCCCTTAGCTGGCCGGATGCCTTCCTTGATACGGATTATGGTGTCAAAAAAGCCCTCGCGCCGTTAACGCCGAAAGAAATTGCGCGCTTAAAGGAAAAATGGCACCCCTGGGGCAGTTATGCCACAATCAATTTATGGAATACGTTATAAAAGGAGTTTTCTTATGTTTTATTCTTCATATTACAATTCCCCGGTCGGCAGACTGTTGTTGGCCAGTGACGGAACCAGCCTGACCGGCCTTTGGATTGAAAAACAGAAATACTATGCAGATACGGCCCCCGATGACATTCAGGAGAAGGATGATTTGCCGGTCTTCATCAAAACCAAAGCATGGCTGGACAGATATTTTAAAGGCGACACACCGCTTATATCCGATTTGCCCTTGGCGCCTCAGGGTGGAACCTTTCGGCAGATGGTCTGGAAAATATTATGTGAAATTCCTTTGGGACAGGTGATGACTTACGGCCACATCGCCCAAATGATCGCTTCCCGGACAGGTAAGAAATCCATGTCCGCACAGGCCGTCGGCGGCGCGGTCGGACATAATCCGATTTCCATCATCATTCCCTGTCATCGGGTTGTCGGAACTAACGGCAGCTTGACGGGATATGCCGGGGGCTTGGATGTTAAAATAAAACTTCTCAAACATGAAGGCGTTGACATGTCGCGATTATTCCGGCCGCAAAAAGGAACAGCTTTATAATACATAGGAGATAAAAAATGGCTATTTCAGAACAGCAAAAAGAAAAAGCCCGTAAATTTTCTACCATGCACAGGCAGCCCGGTATGTTTATCCTGCCCAACGCATGGGATGTCGGCAGTGCGTATGTTTTTGAAAAGCAGGGCTTTGCCGCAGTAGCCACGTCAAGCGCCGGAATCGCTTATGCTTTGGGTTGCCCTGACAGCGAAACGGTTTCCTTTGATGATTATCTGTGGATTGTCGAGCGAATGTCCCGGAGACTGAATATTCCGCTTTCGGTCGATTTTGAACGCGGTTACGGCGAAACTGCCGATGAAGTTAAAGACAATGCCCGCAAAATGTTGCTCGCCGGAGTTGTCGGTTTTAATATTGAAGACGGTCAACCGGACGGCTCTCTGGCTCCTTTAGAATTTCAACTGGCTAAAATCAAAGCTCTGACGGAATTAAAAGCCGAGTTGGATATAGATTTTGTTATCAATGCCAGAAGCTGTGCTTACTGGCTGAATATTGGCAATGAGGAAACAAAGCTGCAAACAGCCTGCGAACGAGGCAATGCTTTTGCCGAGGCCGGAGCAGACTGTGTTTTTGTTCCCGGAGCTGTTGATGAAAATACGATCCGACGGCTTGTCGTCGGGATTAAAGCTCCGTTAAACATTATTTTGAACGGAAAGTTCAACGATTTTGCCCAGCTTAGAAAACTCGGCGTTCGTCGGTTAAGTATCGGTTCTTCGTTAGTCCGTTATATTTTTGACCGAATTATCCAACAGTCAAATGCGCTGAGTTCAGGAAAAATAAAGGAATTGCTGAATACAGACTTTTCCTATACAAAGGCCAACGCATATTTTAAATAGTCCGACCCGAAAGTTAAGCAATTTTCCCTAAAAGATAATACAAAAAATCTCCGTATTTCTACGGAGATTTTTTTCATTGGTGAGCGCGTCGGACGGCCGCCGTAAAATCTGCCGGCGGCAGATTTTACTAGGAGACGCAATGAGACTAAACTTTTGGAGAAAGCGAAGCGCCGCGAACAAAAGTTATAGTCGGAATTGACCGAACCCTTGGGTTCGAATCCCGAGATTAAAATACAAAAAAAGCTCCTGTAAAAACAGAAGCTTTTTTAATGGTGATGCACTTTGCGAACCCATCGAACTGGTCTAACTGTTCGCAAAATGTTGTATATAAACGCTTTGAGATAGGAATATGCTTCTGCGAAACAATTGATTTTTTGCCCAAAGCACTTTCCGCCCTTCTCGAACTTGTCTAAATTCTAAAATATTTTTTTTAATGCTCTATATTAGATATTCTGATTGTTTTTTATAACATTAATCTAAAATTCTGCAAAATAGAAAATAATATTTTAAATCAATGCATTACAAAAGCAATCTTCTTTTCTAAGAATCGTGTGGATGGTAAATTTAATTCAGAATTAAAAATATAATTTTGCAATAAAGTAATTACTTTAATATTGACAAAAGTAATTACTTATTTTATATAATTAGAAAACAAATGGATTTTTTATGATGGAAAAAGAAAAACATACGTCGCCAATTTTCAGGAGAGCAACTCAATTTTTAAGAGGCCAATCAGCACGAATCTTTAAAGAAGTTTCTTTGAAGAGTGTTGACGTCATAGTTTTTAAAGGAAGTGAACCTCATGTGGCGATTATTTCGTATGAAAAATACAAACATTTACAAGATGAAGGAAAGCTATAATGAAAACATTTATTGATTTATTTGCTGGTTTGGGCGGTTTCCATATTGGATTATCTCAATTAGGAATGAAATGTGTATTTGCTTCAGAAATTGACAAAAACTTAGCTTCGTTGTATGAAAAAAACTTTGGAATAAGGCCGCATGGAGACATTAGGAATGTTAAAGAAGCTGATATTCCTCAACATGATGTCCTATGTGCTGGCTTTCCGTGTCAACCATTTTCGGCGGCAGGAAAGAAAAAAGGTGCCAAATGTCCCAAATCTGGAAAATTAATTGATGAGGTGTTGAGAATTGCAAAATATCACCAACCCAAATATGTTTTACTCGAAAATGTTCCTCAAATATTAACCATCCAAAATAATGAATTTTGGAATTATGTTGTATCTGAATTCGATAAAATAGGATATAAAATACAATACAAAATATATTCTCCAGAAGAATTTGGGATTCCGCAACATAGAAAAAGGGTGTTCGTTATTGCTTATAAAGACAAACCTATAGTGCTTCCTGAATTAACAGCACAAAAATGTAATATTGAATCAATATTAAGAGATGATATCACTCATAAGGAAGTTGAAAAAGATAAAATCAATATCTTAAAACATTGGCAATTATTTTTATCTCATATAAAAAATATTTCTAGCCACACAGTTCTTTCTGCTGAATTTGGGGCTTCATATCCAATTGAAGATTTAAATAATCTTTCTCTTACAGAATTAAAAAAATATAAGGGTGCTTTTGGAAAAGATTTAACTAACTGTACAACACGTTCTGAAGTATACAATTTGATGCCTGAGTATATTAGAAAAAATGAAGGGCGAATTCCCAAATGGATCAAGTCTTCTATAATCAACAGTAGAAAAATTTATGATGAAAATAAAGTTTTTTTAGATGTATGGAAAAAATCCTTGCCGCAATATACTAGTTGGCAAAAACTAGAATGGAGAGCTGAACGGAAGTCTTTAGACATCTGGAAAAATGTGATTCAATTTAGAGCATCAGGTATTAGAATTAGTAAGCCACTCTATGCTCCATCTCTAGTAGCAATGACGCCAACACAGGTTCCAATAATAGGAAAGTATAAAAGGTACTTATCTCCTAAGGAAGCCTCAACACTTCAAGCAATGCAAGTTTTAAAATATCTCCCAGAAAATTCTACAAAAGCATTCAAGGCTCTTGGAAATGCTGTTAATGCAAAAATTATTAACTTTATATCACAACAATTAGCAGTTTAATGGATTAGGGATTAATTTTTGCACTTCTGCATTATTTAAGATTTGATCTGTGGCTAAAATAAATAATCCTAGGTAATTTCCTATACCAATCAATCGATCTGGAGTAAGCGATGATGTTGATCCATGAGCCCCTAAATGTGTTGATTTTACATACGAGGTAACATCTTGACTGGATATAGCACGCCACTCGTTGAGAAAGTCTTGTTGCGAAGGTAATTTTGCATTAAGCGTAATTTTTTCCGCAATGACTTTATTGCTCATTAATGTATGTATAGCATTAATCTTTGCTTCTAATTTATCTGTATTGTTTTTAGTAACAAATGTTATTTTAGAAGATTTCTCCAAATTTCGAATACATAATTCAAAAACAGATCTTAAACTACAAGCAATAAGTTCATTGTATTCTCCTTTATGATCTTTATGTAGTCTATTTATTTGTTCAATTAGATTTGTAACAGATTGATTTGTTAAATTTAATTTATAGGCATCTCCGGCCTTGTGTGGAATTAAGGGTCTGTATACATTTTCTAAATCTGCTTCTTTCTCTACGGCAGTTATTGTTAATGTCCGTGTTAATGTATCTTTTCCATCTTTATATGTATAATTTACTACTATAGTCCCAGGTTGAACAATTGGTAGAATAGTTTTTTTCTCGTCATTGATACGAATGTCAATTTTGTTGTGAGGAATTAGATTTCCGTATCCATCTATAGCTTTAGAAATATAATCATATAAATTAATTTTTTTACCAATTGTAAGTTTTGTTTCTGAATAGATAAGGTCAAAAATAACTTTTTTTATTTTTGGTGTATTATTTTTATTTTTTAATTGTTCAAACTCTTCCTCACTTATTGTAATGATATTCTTATTGTCTTGATTTGCACGATACGCTTCTGCCTGATCAATAAGCTCTCTCACACCATATTGTTTACTCAATTGCATTAAAAAATAATCTTCTTCAAATTGGAATTCCCCTTTATTACTGCTAATAGCTTGCCCATCTAAATGAAGTTCTCCAAAAATTCTAGACGGAGCATGTTTATTAGCTGTCCCTACAAGGAATGCAGGTCTATAGCTATTATGTAAAAAACCCTTTATAAGCCGCTTATTTCTAAATAAACGAATACCAGGATTTGACTTTTGACTTGAAGTATGCAATGCATATAATTTTCCGGTAACCATATTACCTTCAAATTCAAAGCTAATATTTTGCTCCCATTTTTTACTATTCCCAATAGCGTAATACTTATTTCCAATTAAACGAACTCTTGGGTATTCTAAAACCTCAGGATTTCGATAATTATTCAACAAATCATCATCGGTACGTAATGTAACATTATTGTATTTTGCTGATAATTTTAAAATAGGATTTTTGACATGAGTGAATAACTGGTAAATATCTTGTAATTCTTTCCAAGCTTTCTCTACTAATTCTTTTTCTATTTTCCTTTTTAAACGACTAATCGTAATGATAACCCCATTTTCTTTTTCTCTAGGCAAAACCATAAGTTCAATCTGTTCTTGATTCTTTTTAAGGAGGTCATCTAAATCAAAAGAAATCCCATATGTTTCAGAGGAATTCCATGGAGAACTCTGTAGCTCCCATTTTCTACCAAACCAAAGTGAAGCTGCTTTCATACCTATACCAAACTCACTTAGTGATGGAGTATCTTTTTTCATACCAGGACGCATTACTCGTTGAAAGTCTTGTTTTTGAATGCCGACACCATTATCTTTAATAATAATTTGGGATTCCAAATCATTGCAAAAATTCAATTCAATTTTCAATAGATTTTGTTCAAAATTTTTGTCCTTGTCCAAAAATGCTTGCAAGGCATTATCTATATATTCACACAGGGCTCTTGTTAAATTGTATGGATAACTTTCCAATAAATTATAAAATCCCATATCCGGTGATACATCAAGCAAATTATCATTACTAACCATACAATCCCCCATTAGTATAAAATAAATTTATTTTATACTATGTTTTAATGATAAAAAATTCAAGAAAAATGTATTGAAATGTAAAATAAAGCTTTTAGTTTAGAAAACTTTATTTCGAATTGATTAGTCTATTTCAAGCACTTTATAATTATTATTCTAGAGGATTTTTTATCATCTCATTCATTATATCCTAGATAAAATTATGTTTTCCTCCTTGACAGAACCAGGTTTTAGGGGGGAATAAATATTTTTGGGAAAACTAATTTTAGGTAGCATGCATATTTTCATCTATTTTCTGCACTACTGTTTGATAAATTTGCCGTTTATAATGTACATTTGGGCATTTTATAAGTAATTTTGACAGATCCTTATTATTTTCAATAATAACCTTGTCAATACTTATTTCGCACCAGATTTGGTGCTGTTTAATATTAGATATTCCGTTGAAATGTAATAAAATTCTCTTGTAAGTAATTAATACAAAGGAGAATAAAAATGGGAATGTCAAAATTTACTCAGGAAATTAAAAGCGAAATTGCAGACAAATATAAAAAAGGAGAGAATGTTACTTTATTATGCCGAGAATACGGCATCTCCAGAAGTTATTTGTACAAGATTGTTAAGTTGAAAAGGAAGCATCGAAATCCATATCAGAAAACCGTATATACTCTCTGGGATATAGAACTTATGAAAAGAGAGTTGGCGGTTCTTAAAACCGAAAACGAGATTTTTAGAAAAAGTGGCTGTGGTTTGAGTGCTTCCAATGATGAAAAAATTGCTGTAGTTGAAAAGTTAAAAGAGGAATATTCCATACATACTATTTGTAAGACGTTGGGATTACTAAAATCTACATACTATCACAGAATAATGAGGGCCCCAGAAAAGAAATGGTATGAAATTCGTAATGAAATGCTCCGCCCCAAGATTCTTGAAATATTTAACGACAGTAAGGAACGATTCGGAGCGCCTAAGATAAGAATAAAATTAAAAGAAGAAGGTTTTGTTGTAAGCGTTGAATCCGTTACAAAGTTAATGAACGAAATGGGATTAGTTTGCAAACAGAATTGTATAAAAAAATATACGCCAACAAAAAATTATTACGTATATTCCTTAAATATACTAAATCGAAATTTCAATCCAGATAAGCCAAACAGATACTGGGCTAGCGATATAACATATATGCCCACTAATGAAGGATGTTGCTATATCTGTGTTGTATTAGAACTTTTTTCAAGGAAAGTTATTGCGTATAACGTATCAGACAGAAATGATACAGATTTGGTTTTAACAACTTTTAATAAGGCATTTTTTGATAGGGGAAATCCAGAAAATCTGATTTTTCATTCAGATCAGGGAACACAGTATACATCATCGAGGTTCCAATATGCTTTATGGACAAACAATGTCCGTCAATCGCTTTCGAAACCTGGAACCCCGCGTGACAATGCAGTGGCAGAACGCTTTTTTAAGTCAATAAAATATGAATGTTTAAAGCATAAAACTTATAGAAATATAGAGGAACTTAAGGTATCCGTCGAAGAATATATGAATTATTACAATGAAATGAGACCAATGAAAACGCGAAAATATCTGACGCCAAATGAATTCGAACGGCGATATTTTGAGAAAATCGCAGGTTAAAAACTCTATTCAAGTAAATAAAGCTCCGTAAAAACGGAGCTTTATTTTGTAGACCGAATCTACTAAAAAGAGGTCAAAATAACCTCGTACTTACAATGGTGAGCGCGTCGGGATTCGAACCCGAGACCCTTTGATTAAAAGTCAAATGCTCTACCAGCTGAGCTACGCACCCGTCGTTTACGACAACGGAAGTATACATAGTCGATAAAAAATTTATAGTCAACAAAAAAAATAAAAAAAGTTAAAAAAATTCAAAATGTAGTTTATTTGTTAATAATTATATGTTAGCATTCCCCTAAATTTTGATAAAACACGAGTTTAGAGGTAAATATGGTTAAGGATATTAATTCAGAGCAGGAAGGCAGATACGATATCTTACAGAACGGCGCCGGCGAAATTCTCATCATTATAAAGTATCGCGAAGGCGGTCCGGAAAATCCGCGTCTGGTTTATGACGGCGGCGCGCAGGCTCTGCTTTACCGCAGCCGCGAGAGCGCGGTTCTGCTTGACGCCATTAATATGGCGGCTCGCCAGCCTCTTAAGTCGGTTGATGAAGTTTTAATGGTTGAGATTGAAGACGACGATGTTGCGCGTGAATACAAGGTTCCGGTACGCATTGTCCGCAGTTTGGAATCTCTGGGAGCGGCCAAGAGCGCCTGATGCCGCTTACTTATACACAATGCAGGTAAAATAAGGGCTTTAAATGCCCTTATTTTTTGTTATATTGACAGCAATTGAGCGTTATATGGATGATTTTTAATGATTGCAAACCTGTTTTTCAGTCTGATTGCTGCCGGTTTTGCCGCCGAAGCGGCTGCCAAAGCCCGTTATGAAAGGTTGTGGTCTTTGCTGCTGCTCGGCATTTTGGCGCTGTTGGGTTTCAATTTTTGGGAAAACGGGCAGCTCGGCGTCGTTGAAACGTTTGCTTTTCACTGGATAGACACGTCCCTGATGCGGGTAGATGTCAATTTGAATACCGACGCAGCCGTTTACGGCTTGGCTGCTCCTTTCGTCCTGTTGACGGGAATGTCTGTGTTTTACAATACCTTTTATAACGCCGAAACCGATAAACTGCGCCTCAACGGCCTGCTGCTTTTGAATTTGGCGGCGGTTATTCTGGTCATCTGCGCGCAAAACTTCATGCAGCTGCTGACGGCGGTCTGCATTGCCGATGTTCTCTGCCTGTTTATGATTAACGATATAGAAGGCAAGCGCCGCTATGTTTTTTACAATCTGCTGGCCGATATGGGACTGTTTACCCTCTTTGCCTTAATCTGGAAGCAAACCGGCAGCATCAGCCTGTCGGCGTTGTCCGGTTATCATCAGCCCGGACAGTATCCGGAACTGACCGTCGGCCTTCTGTTGTTCTGCGCCTTTATCAAATCGGGAATGTTTCTGTTTCAGGGCGGCTTCCTTAATCTTGCCGGCCTGAGCTTTAACCGTATTCTTTCCGTTTCCTATTGCGCAACGCCGCTCATCGGCATTTTGCTGCTGATAAAAGCCTATCCTTTGTTGGGCAACGTCCCATATGCTCCGGTGGTGCTGGAGCTTTTTGGCGGCCTGACGCTGCTTTGGGCCTTCGTTGGTGCCATAAGCATTGATAATCTCAAGGATAAGGCGCTTTATTTTAACCTGATGTTCTACGCATTGATGGTCGGACTGCTCTCGCTGGGGCTGAATCCGCTGCTGAAGCTTCTGCCTGGCCTTTTGTTGGCTGGCTGCCTGTTGAACATATTATGGATGATGACTGCCGTTTCGGCTTCAAACGAACTTTTTGTTTCCAACATGGGAGCCTTTGCCCGTCCGTTGAAAACGGTTTTTGTGCTGGCATTGTTGCTGGTATTTGCTTTGGTTCAGGGAATAACAAAGGCAGCCGCACCGCAAAACGAACGGTGGATTTATGTCTTTTCGGCCGTATTGTTGACGGCGTTGGCACATGTTTTGTATCAGATATTTTTGGGCAAGACGAATGCGGACGAACGGGTTTGGGCTTTTCTGAAAAATCCGCCGCTGCTTTTTCTGCTTCCCGTCGCGGCCGCCGTCGTCTTCATGATTTGGAAAAGCGGATTTTGTCATGTCGGAAGCTGGTATGTTTATGCGGCCTTTCTGCTAGTTTTGTTTTCCGGTCCGCTGCGTCGGCTCAGGCGGCTTTATGATTCGGAAACCGTTCAGGAGGCCGATTGGTTTGACGATATGTATGAAACGCTGCTGGTTGCGCCGGTTAAAATTCTCGGCCGCATTTTGTGGCTGACCATCGACTTTCTGATTATTGAGCGGACGATAGTGTCTTCCCTGAGCGGAGGCACGGCACTGCTCGTCCGCATACTGGACCGGATGCATACCGGCACCTGGGCGGGAAGTCTTTTGTATGTTTCGGCCGGCTTGCTGATTGCGGCGGCGGCTGTTTATGTAAAGGTGAACGGTTGATGGCTGCTTCTTTTAACTTTCTGTCGACGATTATTGCCATTCCTTTTATCGGGCTGCTGTTTGCGCTGGCGGCCAAAGACGACGAGAAGACGCACGGGCGCAATGTCTTCAATGTCAGCGTTTTTGCAATCATGACCAATCTTCTGGTTATTTGGCGGATGTTTGCGCTGCTGGACGTTTCGGCGCCGGGGCTGCAAATGGTTGAACGCTACGAGTGGCTTGAAAACCCGAAAATCAGCATCGTTCTGGGAATGGACGTTTTCTCTCTGCTGCTAATTTCGGCCGTGCATGCCGCCGTTCTGATCGGTATGTTCGGCGCCAGACACAACAAAGAAGACGGCAAGGCGCTGATGGTTTTTTCCCTGATGTTTGTCAGCATGGTTACCGGTTTTTTCGCCGCGGCGGACATTTTCTCTTTTTATATCTTTTTCGAAGCGATGCTGCTGCCGCTGTTTATGATTATCGGCATGTTCGGCGGTATCAGAAAGCAGGGGGTGCTGGCCCGCTTTTTTATCTATAATTTGCTTGGCGCCATCTTTTTGTTCTTTGCCACGGTCATTTTGTACAATTACCGGAGCGCCAATATCGCCCTGAATGCCGTCAGCCTGGTAAATCTGAACATGCGGCTGGAAATTTTCGTCTGGGGCGCGATATTCGTGTCGTTTCTGTCCCGGATACCGATTTGGCCGTTTCACTACTGGATTTCTTCCATCAGTACCGGTTTGCGCAATCCGCTGGTCTTCATCATTACCAACGTCATACCGCTGACCGGGGTCTACGGTTTTGTCCGTTTCTGGCCGAAGACGGTTCCGGGCGTATTGTCGTATTTCATGATAATTCTTGAAATCGTCTGCGTTATTTCAATGGTTTTTATCGCCTTAATCGGACTGATAAACAAAGATATTCAATACAAGATTTTTTCTTTTATGACCGTTGGCTATATCATATACCTGCTGGCGGCTTTTCTGCCGACGGACATGGTTTTGCAGAACATCGGCTACTCCCTGTTTTCTTTCCTGATTATCGCCGCCGGTCTGGAGGTGCTTTCCAACCATTTGGAAAAACAGCAGGAATGTATGGAAATCGGCTCTGCCGGCATTCTCTGCGCCTTGCCGCGCGCGTCGCTGGTCTTTTCGTTTTTTGTGCTGGCGGCGGTAGGCATGCCTTTGTCTTCAATGTTTCTTAACAATTTTGTTTTGGTTGCCGATTTGCTGGATAAAAATATTAAAATGGGCAGTTTGGTCGTCTTTTCTCTGATTGTGACTGCCGCGGCGCTGCTGCAGGAACTCTATCGCCTGAAAGACAACAGCTGTGTCGTTCCCGACAAACCCTGCGCCGCCGACATCTCGGCCAGGGCTTACGGCGTTCTGCTGCTGGTCTGCGGCTTCTTGCTGCTGACCTTTGTCAACCCGTTGTGGTTTGTGGTTAAGGGAGGAAACTGATGATTCACAATTATATTGCCGCTCTTCCCGAAATCTCGTTGGCCGCCGGCTTGCTTGTCATGGCGCTGGTTCGTCTTTTCCGGAGCGAAAACACGCCGAAAACCTTTTATACGCTGGGAAAATTTTTTCTGGCTTTTACGCTGCTGACAACCGTCGTCTTTTACAACAGAAGCTGGCTGCCGCAGATTTTTGAAAACAACCCTTATACCAGCCTGTTTAAAATCATTATTTGTCTTTTTACGCTGGCCTGGGCATATTTGTCCTGCAAATGGTTTCTGAACAAGAACTATTCCAGCTGGTCGTTTTACAGCCTCATCCTTCTGGAGGTTCTGCTTTTGTCGCTGGCAATCTCCGCTTTGAACTTTGCGGCGCTCTTTGTCGGGCTTCAGGGCGCTTTTCTGCTCAACTGGTTTCTCATACGCCTCGGCGATGACGAAGAAAAGAAAAAACGTGATGCCGCCCGGCGTTTTTTGTGCTTTGCTTTGTTGTTTGCCGCTTTTTTTGCCTGCGGCTGCGTTCTGATTTTTATGCGTGCCGGCAGTTTGGAATATGCCGCTGCTTATGAGTATTTCAGCCGGACGGCGCAATTGTCTTCTTCCGACTATGCCGCCGCGGCAATGGTTCTTCTGCCGCTGCTGTTTATGCTGGGGCTGGTTCCGTTTCATTTCTGGTATATTGACGTTATCGGCGTGGCAATATTGCCGGTCAGCGGCTTTTTGACCATTGTTCCCCTGTTTGCCTGCGTCGCCTGTCTGACGGACGTGGTGCTGAATGCGTTTTTTCCGGTCTGGCCGGTATTGAAACCCGTGCTGGTTGTCTTTGCGCTGCTTTCGGTCGGTTTCGGCGTCATCGGAGCCAATGCCGAAACCAATATGCGCCGCCTGTTCGGCTTCAGCACGTTATATCATCTGGGCGTCATCGCTTTGTCCCTGGCCGCTTTTGACGACAACTCGGTTTTAAGCAGCTTTGTCTATATGTTGGTCTATGTTCTGGCCATGTCAGGCATATACACCTCGTTTCTGGGCATGCGGAGCCGAGGCGTTTATCTGATGGAACTGGAAAGCGTATCCGGCCTGTCAGAAGTGCGCCCTTACATTGCCGCCGGCTTTCTGGTCTTTCTTATTTCGCTGATTTCGACGCCGCCGATGCTGGGTTTTCTGGGCAAACTTTCGGTAGTCAACAATTTGGTCATTCAGGGCGCCTATACGACAATTTTTGTCGTTTTGCTGGCGGTGCTGATGCTGGTCTACGCTTATCTGAACGTTATCAAGGCATTATATTTCGATACGCGTACGAATACCTTTGACCGCGTTGACAAAGGGGTGTATATATGTTTAACCGTCAATCTGATTCTGGTGCTTATTTCCATATTGAACCCCAAATATCTGATGAACGACGTCGAAGCTATGCTGGTAACGATTTTTTAGGGAAGAGGAATGGCAGAATTTGCAAATTGGCAGTGGGTGGATTTGGAAGAAACTTCCAGCACCAATGATGAAGTAAAAAGGCTTTGCGCCGCGGCGCCTTCCGGCAAAAGGTTTATGGTTGCCGCCCGCCGGCAGAATGCGGGTCGCGGTCGCCGGGGCAGGGGCTGGGTCAGTCTTGAAGGCAATTTGTTTGTTTCTTTCGGACTGGAAGTCGCACCGCAGCTTCTGGGACAGATGACTTTTGTCGTCGGATTAAGCCTGCTTGAGGCGGTAAGGGAGTTCGCGCCGCAGGCTGATGTCTGCCTGAAATGGCCAAACGACGTGTTGGTCGGGGGCGGAAAGGTTTCGGGAATTTTGCTGGAGAAGGCCGCCGGAAACTATCTGGTCGTCGGCGTCGGCGTTAATATTGTTGCCGCGCCGCAGTGCGACAGCATACTTTATCCGGTCGTTTCGCTTAAACAGGCCGGCGTAATAACCGACCGGACGGCCTTTTTGCATGCCTTTGTCCGGGCGTATGACCGCAATCTGGATTGCTGGGAGAACGAAGGCTTTGCTCCGATACGGGAAAACTGGCTGAAACATGCCAAAAATTTGGGAGCCGGAATAACCGTCAATATGGAAAAGGAACGGAAAACCGGAAAATTTGCCGGGGTAGACGAAAACGGCGTTTTGCTGCTGGAAACCCCGTCCGGCATTGAGAAAATTTATGCCGGGGATATATTTTATTTGAAGGAAAAAGAAAATAAATGAGTAGTTTTGATAAGGAAGGTTTGTATTTTATCGCTTTGGGCGGAGCCGAAGAAGTCGGCTATAATATGTATGTTTACGCCGCGGACGGCAAATTAATCGTCGTCGACTGCGGATACGGATTTTTTAACGACGATTTTCCGGGCATGGAGCTGGGCTTCGCCTCGCCGGAAGCGCTGGAAGGCGAAATTGACAATATTGAGGGCTTGTTCATTACCCACTCGCACGAAGATCATTTCGGCGCCGTTGCCCACATCTGGCCGAAATTGAAGTGTCCGGTCTATGCAACGCCGTTTGCTGCCGCGCATATCGTCTCCCGGCTTAAGGACTATAAGCTTGAAAAAGAGCCGCAGATTAACGTCGTCAATGACGGCGAAACCGTGAAACTGCAGAATTTTGAGGTCAAATTTGCTTCTTTGGTGCACTCGACGCTTGAAAACTCGGCGCTGTTAATTAAAACCCGCTACGGCAATGTCGTCCATGCCACCGACTGGCGCTTTGACGACGGCAGCTGCGGCATGCTTCCTTTTGACTATCAGTCGTTTAAGGATTTTGCCGCCGAAGGCATAGAGGCTTTTGTCTGCGATTCGACCAATCTGCTCGACACCGAGGAACAGCCGACCGAGATGCAGGTGCGCGAGAGCCTGATGAAACTGGTGCCGACTTTTAAGAACAAACTGGTCGCCACCTGCTTCGCCTCCAATGTCGTTCGGCTGGAGAGTCTTATTCTTGCCGCGCATGCGGCCGGGCGCACGCCGGTTGTCGCCGGCATGAGCCTCAATCAGAACCTTAAGATGGCCAAAGACTGCGGCTATCTGCAAAATCTGCCGCCGTACGTCAACGCCAAGGACGCGGCGGAAATTCCCAATGATGAAATCATGTATATCTGCGCCGGTTCGCAGGGAAATTACCGCAGCGGTCTGACCCGTATTGTCAACCGTGAAAATAAGGATATGATTCTCTGTCCCGGCGACGCGGTCATTTTTTCCTCCAAAATTATTCCCGGCAATGAGAAAAAAATTGAACGCATGCAGGAAAAACTGCGCGATCAGGGCGTAGAGGTCATCAGCAAAGAAGAATATCTGGTGCATTGTTCCGGCCACGGGGGCAAAAAGGAAACCCGCCAGATGTACGAAATTCTCAAACCGAATGTCCTGATAACCGTGCACGGCGAAAGACGGGTTATCCGTGAGCACAGCCGTTTTGCTAAAAGCTGCGGCATCAGTCACGTGGTAATGCCCCGCAATGGGGATGTTTTGCTTTTGAACGGCGACAAAATCGAAACTGTCGGCGAAGTTCCGACTGACATTTTGGGAGTAGACCGCAATCAGATAACCTCAATCAATTCGCAGCTGGTCAAAAACCGCAAACGTATCGCCTATAACGGCAGCGTCTTTATAACCGCGGTTCTGAATGAAAACTGGCAGCCCGAGTATTTGGACATATCTTCGATAGATATTCTGGATGAGGAAACTTGGACGAAACTGGCTGAAGAAATCCGCGCCGATATGCTGAAAGCGATTCCCGAAGAGGCAATCAAACTCAACCATCGGGAAAGCGCGGTTAAGGAATATATCAGTGCCAAAATCCGCAAACGTATCTATAACCAAACCGGCATCAAACCGGTGGTATTCATGCACTTTCATAAAAAAGAAACCGAAGCGTAAAAATTAAGGCTCTCGGAAAGAGAGCCTTTTGTTTATCAACGCATTTGCTGGATACAGGGATGTGCAGGTTGATATCTGCTGTGAGTACCGCCGGTGCAGTAACAATGGCTGCCTTTAATGCCGCCGCCGCAGCGGTTGAACCCTGTCGAACCGCCAGTAGAACCTCCCGTCGAACCTCCGGAGCTTCCGCCGGAAGACGAAGACTTGTAACAAGAACTTCCCGACTTGTAGTACCCTGAGTCACAGCTCCAGGCGGAACATTTGGAAGAGCAGTCGGAGTAGTAGGAGGTACAGTGGGCGTTGGCCGG
>ULVM01004645.1_pt1 | contig 41534 bp, 25 predicted proteins | sample 1959451 | NCBI WGS metagenome assembly ULVM01 (sample SAMEA4835786, study PRJEB28245) | human gut metagenome | biome: gut microbiome; material: fecal sample | place: Denmark | collected 2008
ACTGCTTTCCTACCCTTTTAAGGGTGGTTGCAGTCTTTTTTATTGCGCGTTTTTTTACAGCCCCTATTCTTTACTTTGTCATACGGGACGTCGAGAACGCCGTCCCCTACAGCCAAATATCCGTTACTTATTTTCTGAGCTTTCTGTGCTATCGGAGCTTTCCAAACTGCTGTCATCATAGTGGACAGGCTCAGTTGTAAGACCCTTATCTCCTGCCTCTACGGCTTTCTCAGTCATATCGTCAACTATGCGTTTGAAAACTTTGAACGCCTTATCATAATTCTCCTGCATAGTTTCCTTAGAATCGCCCAAAGTCTTAACTGGCGTTCTCATTGAAAGGTGGATATCATTCGGCATATTCTCGAAGTTAAGCTCCTTTGCCATGATCTCCATGTTCCAGCTCATGCCCATATCATCAACATACTTGTTGTTCGGAAATTCCTTTGGCAACTCAGGAGTCATTATTGACTTGAACTCCTCGTCAGTGTTTGAGTCTGTTATAACAAGTATAGACTCGCCCCCCTGAAGCTGTGCCAAAAACTTAGTGCTGTTCACGTTCTGCTGCTGATAATCGTCGCTGTGAGAATTTAGCGGAATCATAATGACCTCAACATGGACATAACCATTGCCGTCAAGATCGTCCGTGTATTTTTCAAAAAACTCCTCCAGTTCCTCCTGACGTGTTTCCAAGCCGTTGTTTGCGATCATAAGCACTGTCAGGTCAGCCTTTTCACGCCTTGCAGCGTCAATAAAAATAAATGCCGCCACCGCTATGATAAATATTGTAAAGATTATCCACACCTTATTGTGATAAAAGAAATTCTGCACCTTTTCAAAGCCATGAAGCTCTCTTATCTGGTCATGCTCTTCCTTTATGGAAGACTCGCTTTCATCAATAACTCCGCTTTTGAGCTTCATAAGCTCGATACGCTCCTGAGCAAGCCTGCGTTCACGTTCCTTTTCTTCCTGACGTTCACGCTCACGTCTTTCAGCTTCCGCCTGCTCTAAAACCTGCCTTTCACGCTCCTCAGCCTCACGCCTTTGCTGAGCCAGCGTACGCTCATACTCTGCGTCATCAGCGTCCTCCAACAGACCCTGACCCTCCAGACTTTTGTCGAGCTTTGATATATTAATGTCCTTTTCGTCTTTTTTTGACATATCACTGCCGTCCTTTGCGAGATATTTTATATCATATTAGTATAAACCAATAATATTAACTCCGTATTAACAAAAAAGAGATAGCATTTTCATGAAAAATGTCTATATACAAATAAAGATAAAATGTGTATAATATACATAAATCAAATAAATTAAGTTGTGATAATAACAATTTAGTGGAAAGAGGAGAGATAGCAATGCTTGAAAAGATCATACAGAAAAACACAGAAAAATCAGAGATATCCGAATATCTAAAAGGGCTGAGAGAACAGCTCACCCTGCTTGAAAACAAAATAAAGACCGCAGGAGTGCCTGTTATAATCACATTTGACGGCTGGTCTGCCGCAGGAAAAGGCTCGATGATAGCAAAGCTCATACGCTCTCTTGACCCACGTTTTTACAAGGTGTTTTCCTATCGTGCGCCAAATGAGCAGGAAAAGCGTATGCCATGGCTGTGGCGTTACTGGCAAAGCCTGCCGAAAAAAGGTGAGTTTCTTATCCTTGACCGAAGCTGGTATCGTGACACTGTGAATGCCTTTATGTACGGTGAGATAGACAAGGAAACAAGGGACACACGTCTTAAAGATATCTGCACCTTTGAAAGGCAGCTTACAGATGACGGATATGTTATCGTGAAAATTTTCCTGCACATTACCGAAGACGAGCAGAAAAAGCGTATCGAAAAGCTGGAGAACTCCTCTGTTACAAGCTGGCGTGTGGAAAGCCACGATATAAAGAACATGGAAAAATACGATAAGTTTTTCCGCAGATATGACAAAATGCTTGAAAGCACAAACACGGCATTTGCTCCGTGGACTTGCGTTTGGGCAAATGAACGTGCCTCTGCTGAGCTTGAAGTGCTGACAGCGGTCACAAAGGCAGTAAGCACTGCAGTTTCCGCCAAGGAGAAGGGCGAGCATTATATTCCCGAACCACAGTTCGACACCTGCGGATACAATTATCCTGAATATAAAACTATTGAAATGCCTGCTCTTGCAGAAGTGGATATGAACAAGTCCCTTGACGAAGCGGAATATGAGAAAAAGCTGAAAAAATATCAGGACAAGCTTTTCAAGCTGCAAAATCTCTGCTATCAGAAGAAGATACCTGTTATAATATGCTATGAAGGCTGGGATGCAGCAGGAAAAGGCGGAAATATCAAGCGCATTGCGGCTGCCCTTGATCCAAGGGGCTATGAAGTTCACCCTATCGCTGCACCCGAACCGTCAGAGCTTGCAAGGCACTATCTATGGCGTTTCTGGACACGTCTTGAAAAGAATGGTCACTTTACTATCTTTGACCGCACATGGTATGGCAGAGTAATGGTAGAGCCTATAGAAAAGCTCACCCCCGAAGAACGTGTGAACATGGCTTATCGTGAGATAAACGAGTTTGAAAGCCAGCTTCATGATTGGGGCGCAGAGATAATAAAATTCTGGGTGAATGTTGATAAAGACGAACAGCTCCGCCGTTTTAACGAGCGTGAGAACACGCCTGAAAAGCGTTGGAAGATAACCGATGAGGATTGGCGCAACCGTGAAAAGTGGGACACCTATGAGAAATATGTTGACCGCATGATAACACTTACCTCCACAGATATAGCACCATGGACGATACTTGAGGGCAACGATAAAAAATACGCCCGCATAAAAGCACTGAAAACTATTGTGAAACGCCTTGAAAAGCGTTTGGAAAAAGAAGATAAATAAAAAAAGCGGCGAAGCGTAATGCTCCGCCGTCTTTTATTTGCCGTCAGATCAGCATCCGCAGCCGCCGCAACCATTGTCGCAGCCACAACCACCGCAGCCGTTTCCGCAACCGCCACAGCCATTTCCGCAACCGCCGCAGCCACAGCAGAATATGAGAATAAGGATAATGATCCACCAACAACCGCCAAATCCACAACCGTTCATAAATGAAATCTCCTTTTTTATTAAGATTTATAAAGCTGAAGCTTTGCTCCGTTGCTTTATATTACAGTTTATGACGCAGAGAAAAATGTGTTACAAAAAAATCTGCAAGGAGAATTTGTCCTGTGCATAAGAATATAAAAGCGATAAAAATGCGAGAATAACAAGACGCAAAACTGTCAAGAATGTAGCTAAGACAAAGCTTTGTCTTAAACATTTTAAGGGGTGAATTTTATGAACGAACAGTTTTTTGATAGCGACAGCTTTACACCAAGGGCAAGAGAGCTTGTGAAAAATGCCGTCACTCTGGCAGGAAGCTGGGGGCATACTTATATCGGCACTGAGCATATCCTGCTCTCTGCCGCCTATGAAGAGGACTCCACAGCCTGTGCAGTGCTTCTGCGCCACGAGGTCACGGCTCAAAGGATAGAGGAGCAGATAGAATACATCATAGGCAGAGGCACGCCATGCCGTCTTACGAAAAATGACATCACTCCTAACGCTGCCGCTGTTTTAAAAGGCGCAAAAAGGCTGTGCGAGAGCATGGGTGGCGGTATCGCAGGAACGGAATACATTCTTGCTATGATACTCCGCCGCAGTGATTGCTGTGCCTTTGAGATATTGCAGCAGTTAGGGGTGAACTGCAACAAGATGTACAACGATTGCTCATTGTCAGGCAACGAGCCTAATATTTTTTCAGACAGGAATTATCCAAAGCTAAAGACCCTTGAACACTACGGCAGAGAGCTTACACGCAAAAGCGAGTGTGAAAAATTCGACCCCTGCATAGGCAGAGAAGCTGAAACAGAACGTATAATGGAGATACTCTGCCGCCGCACAAAGAACAATCCCTGCCTTGTAGGTGAGGCAGGTGTGGGAAAGACCGCTGTTGTGGAGGGGCTTGCGAGAAAGATCATGCTTGGAGAAGTGCCGTCTGCGTTGTCCTCAAAGCGGATCTTCTCCCTTGATATAACTGCCCTACTTGCAGGAGCAAAATATCGTGGGGACTTTGAGGAGCGATTGAAAAGCTGTATGGACGAAGCCGCAAAGGCTGGAAATGTGATACTTTTCATTGATGAGCTTCACAACATAATGGGTGCAGGAGCGGCAGAGGGTGCAATAGACGCTGCAAATATCCTGAAACCACAGCTTGCAAGGGGCGGTCTACAGCTCATAGGCGCAACGACTTTTGAGGAATACCGCAAAAATATTGAAAAAGACTCAGCTATGGAGCGACGCTTTCAGAAAGTGAAGATAGATGAGCCTGATCAAAGCCAGACCTGCCGTATCCTCAGCGGTCTTATAGACAAATATGAACAGCACCACAGCGTTGACATCTCCCCTGACCTTATACCATATGCAGTTAAGCTTGCCGCAAGATATGTCACCGACAGATTTTTTCCTGACAAAGCAATTGATATCCTAGACGAAGCCTGTGCCTGTGCGGTCATAGAGCAAAGCGAAAACAATTCTGGTGAGAAAATATCAGACGCTTTCAACGATTATGTGAAAGGCAAGCTCACCCGTGACGAATATCTCACCGCCATAACAGAGTGCCGCCCAAAGCGCATACCACTTGAAAAAAGGCACATTGACAGCGTTATTTCATCGCTCACAGGCATAAACTGCGCCGATATCGGACAGGACGAAGCCACAAGGCTCACAGGGCTTGAAGATAAGCTAAGCGAAAGCATTGTGGGACAGCAGACGGCTATAAAGTCACTCTGCTCTGCCGTCCGCCGCTGTCGTGCAGGACTAAAGGGCAGCGACCGACCCATGGGAAGCTTTATTTTCTTAGGGTCAACAGGAGTGGGCAAGAGCCAGCTTGCAAAAGATCTTGCCAAAACGCTTTTTGGCAGAGATAATGCCATTGTAAAGCTTGATATGTCAGAATACATGGAACGCCACAGCGTTTCAAAGCTCATAGGCTCGCCCCCTGGATATGTAGGCTTTGACGAAGGTGGCAGGCTTACCGAACAAATTCGCCGCAAGCCCTACTGTGTGCTTCTTCTTGACGAAATAGAAAAGGCTCACCCTGACATCTACAATCTGCTTTTGCAGATACTAGAGGACGGCTGTCTTACCGACTCCGCTGGCAGGACAGTTTCTTTCTCCAATGTCCTTATAATAATGACCTCGAATATCGGCGTGAAAAAACTTGCCGAAACCAAGACCGTGGGCTTTTCAAACAGCAAGTCAAATGGCGAAGCAAAGAAAAAAGCCATGCTCTCAGAGCTTAAAAGCTTTATGTCTCCCGAGCTTTTAGGCAGGATAGACGAGGTGATAGTTTTCAACGACCTTACCCTTTCCGATATGGAAAACATTACACGCCTTGAAATATCCGCTCTTGAAAAAAGGCTCTCCGAACTTGGCTGTACACTCGCCTGTCAGCCAGAGGTCTACCATTTTATCGCAAAGCAGGCACTTTCAAAAAGCGGCTCTGCACGAGAGATACGCCACATAATTACCGCCCTCATAGAAAATCGCATAAGCGATATGCTTATCTCCTCCGCCTGCCGTGACTTTTCTGTTTGCGTATCTGAGAACACCTTAACTGTCGCACAGCACCGCAGACAACTGTGTTCATAGAAATTTTACAAAGTATAGTTGAGGGATATTTTACAAAAGCCCGCCCATATGTTATAATATTTTTATATTGTTGCCCAAGCGGCAAAATGAGGATAAAAATGTCTGACAGAAAATACAAGCTATATTCCGACTCCACCTGCGATCTGTCGGAGGATATATTAAAAAATATGGACGTGACGCTTCTGGACTTATCTTTTGAAGTAAACGGTGTTGTAAAGAGCAAGAATGACATGACGCTGCCTGAATTTTATTCCCAAATGCGAAACGGAGCAGTAACGAAAACATCGCAAATAGGTATCTCCGACTATGAACAGGCTTTTGAAAAGGAACTTGCCGCAGGCTATGACGTGCTTTATCTTGGATTTTCGTCAGGTCTTAGCGGCAGCTTCAACACTTCCTGCATTGCAAGAGATAGCGTAATGGAAAAATACCCAGAAGGCAAGATAATCTGCATAGACTCCCTCTGTGCTTCAACAGGCGAAGGCCTTTTGCTCATAAAGGCTGACGAAAAGAAAAAGCAGGGTTTTTCCATTGACGAGCTTGCCCAGTGGATCATTGACAACAGGCTTCACCTATGCCATGTTTTCACCGTTGATGACCTGAAATATCTCCACCGAGGTGGCAGAGTATCAAAGACTGCCGCCATAGCAGGCTCTATTCTTGGCATTAAACCGCTTCTCCACGTTGACAACGAGGGACATCTTATCCCAGTTGGAAAGATACGAGGCAGAAAGCAATCCATTGAAAAGCTTGTGGATATGATGTGCGAACGCATGGGAAATTGGGATAATTCCACAGTAGCCGTCTGCCATGGCGACTGCCTTTCAGACGCAGAATATGCAGCCGACCTTATGCGAAGAAAGCTTGGCAAGAAGACCACTGTGCATATCTGCTACACAGGTGCTGTTATAGGCTCACACTCAGGGCCTGGAACTCTCGCTCTGTTCTTTATGGGCGACCAGCGATAAAAATACAATACAAAAGCGGACGAAGCCCGAAAACTTCGTCCGCTATTTTTATATGTGATATCAAAGGCCCTTTGCCTTTTTCAAAGTTATACCATTATCTCCAAGCGGCATAGCGTGGTCAAGTCCAACGAACTTGCCTCCCTCCTGCCAAAGAACTTCCTTGACAAAATCATACTTTTCCTCGTCCCATGTAACAAAATCGTCCTTTACAAGTCCGCCCGTGTCACCTGAGTTTGCATTGAAGCACCAGAAAGTGTGATTTACATGATTGTCCTTTATGAGCTTTCTCATGTAGGTCATCCAAGTTAGGTTAGGCTCTGTCATAAAGCCGCCCCACTCGCCTATAAGAAGCGGTGCGATATCCTGCTTCTGAATGTAGAACCAGTTGTCTTTCCAGCAATCTTTCATAAGGCTCTTGTATGTGTAGTCCCCCTCGAACCAAGGCTGCTGATAAACTGTCGGACCATAGTCGTGCGGCGAGTAAACAAGCTTATCCTGATATTTGCCAAGGTCGATAGGATAGTCCTTTACTCCCCTGAGGTTTCCGCCCCACCAGTTGAAATAGTAATCATCACTGTTGGTGGAGGAATAATCCCCGTTTTTCTTGATGTTCTTAGGGTATATCTCGATACCCTCGACCATTATAAGCACATTAGGATTTTTCGCAAGCACCTTGCTCGCTGCCGTTTCAGCCACATACTTCCAGTTGTTTGCGTCCTTTGAATCATTCCATATTGCCGCAGCGTCACCCTCGTTAGGCTTGCCGTGAGGCTCGTTTTTCAGGTCAAATGCAACGATAGTGTCATTGTCCTTATATCTGTCGGCAAGCCACTCCAAAGCATGGTAATAGTTCTTTACAGTGACCTTGTCAGTATACCACAGATTTACAGTATGACCGCTGGCATTGGTTTCCGCTGAATGGATATCAGGCATTACTTTAAGACCGTTTTCCTCCGCAAGCTTGAGAAAATAATCAAATATCTCAAGGCTGTTCATCGAGTTCAGCTCTTCATTGTATGCGTTATTGTAGTTCGCCTTTGGATATTCGCCCTCCGACCACTGGTTGATAAGCTCCGCTGACATAGGCACTCTTATAAGATTGAAACCGTGGTCTGCAATAGCCTCCACCGATGTCACAAGCTCGCTGTTCCAAAGTCCGTCAAATGTGTTAGTGCCTGTGTTGTAGCCAAACCAGTTCACGCCCGTGAGCCAAACCTCTTTGCCGTCCTTGTCAAGTATCTTGCTTCCGTCTGTGTGAAGCCAATCATCACCCTGTTTAGCCTTTGAGGTACGCTTTAGAAGCTTTTTAACGTCCTTTTCCGTGACCTTTTTGTCATTATTCTGATTATTGTTGTTATTGTTATTATTCTGTGATACCTTGCCCTTTTTAACAGTACACTCCACACCGTTTAGCTTTGCAGACTTAACATTGAGCTTTGTTCCAGTTCCAATATTACAGCCAATAGAGGTCGAACCGCCCTTTGCGATCTCGCCATTGTAATCAACATTCGTGACCGTGAGTTTGTTGCCCTTGACCTTAAAGTTGCCGTTCCAGCCGTCACAGCTTTTGAGCTGGTCTATTTCAAGCTCCAGCGTCCACTCCTTGAGGGCTTCATCGGAGTTGTTCTCAATGCCTATCTCCATGCCCGTCATGACCTTGTCGCCGTCCTGCCAACTGTTGTCCCCTGAATAGGAGATGATAAAGCCCTTTTCCTTTTTATCGTCCTTGCTTTCCTCCTCATCAGCATCAGGCTCGTCCTCGCTTTCATCAGCCACAGAGTCCTCCTCACTGGTGTCATCGGTTTCTGAAGCCACCGCAGAACTGCTCTCCGCCTTTGAAGCCGAGCTGTCCACGTCTTTTTTACCTGATGTTGCCACCAGTATCAGTGCAATAACAAGCCCCACTATAACAGCGCCCATGCCTGCAAAAGCGATGATAAGCTTTTTGTTTATGCCCTTTTTGCCCACATTCTCCTGCTGGCTGTTTACGTCTTTTTTCTCATCACTCATAAGCTTTCCCCTTTATTTTTGATTTTTACATATTTATAAGACCGCCGAGTATTACGCCCGACGGTCGAACTTTCTTTTTTTGGCGACTTATTTTACTGACTGGAATTTCTCGCTAAGGAACTTCTCCTCAAACTTGTCTGACGGCATAGGTCTGCCGAAATAATAGCCTTGTATAACGTCAGTTTCCAGATCTCTCAGGATATCGAACTGCACCTGTTCCTCAACACCCTCTGCGCAAACTGCTATATGCAGGTCGTGAGAAAGATTAACTATCATTTTAACAAACACCGCAGTGTCAGGATTTTTTGCAATATCATCAATAAACGACTTGTCTATTTTAATGGTATTCAGCGGCATTTCCTTTATGCAGTTAAGTGAAGAATATCCCGTTCCGAAATCGTCCAGTGCTATCTTCACGCCCTTGTCTGTTATATGCTTCAAAAGCTCCTTCATCTTTTCCATATCATGGATAGCAAGACTTTCTGTGACCTCAAAACATATCATCTCAGGGGGTGCGCCTGTTTCGTCAAAAAGTGTGTCTATCTTGTCAAGGAAATCAGGCTCAATTATCTGACCTACAGACAGATTAATGTTCATTCTCAAATCAAGCCCTGCGTCAGCCCACTTTTTGCACTGTCTGCCTGCGATCCTTATCATGTTCTCGCCCAAGAGATTGATATAGCCAAGTCTTTCCGCCATAGGGATAAATTCGGCAGGGGAAACCTGACCGAACTCAGGTGGATTCCACCTCATAAGCGCTTCACAGCCCACAAGCTTCTTTTCGGAGCTGCTGAATATAGGCTGATAGTACGCCGTGAAATGTGCAAAGCCGTTTGTGATATCCTTGTGCATGAGCCTTTCAAGTTCGATCTGCCTTGAAAGTATCCTGCCGATAGTTTCGTTATAATTTATAGTACAATTCTTGCCCTGCTTTTTCGCATATGAAATGGCGAGGTCGATCCTTTTAAGAACTGTGTTTACAGTATCGTCAAGCTTCGGGAACTTCGCAACGCCCATTGAACAAGTACAATAGCAAGTGCTGTTAGCAATCTGCCACTCTGTGTTGAACTTATCATGTATGATCTTGCATATCTCGTCGATCTCGGCCTGATCCTGATCTCTCAGAAGCACAACGAACTCATCGCTGCCAAATCTAAAAATGCTCAGCTTTTTATTCTTCTGGGCAAAATCGACAAAGAATTTACCTATCTCTTTAAGAAGTCGGTCACCATTATTGTGACCATAGCTGTCATTTATGTTTTTGAAATTATCAAGGTCAATGAGCATAACAGTGCTGTTCTCATCGCTTTCAATAATGCCCTGTATACTCTTATCAAGACTTAATCTGTTAGGAAGACCTGTGAGATTATCGTAAAAGACCTGCTTTTCGATGACCCTCTCATAATTTATCTTTTCTGAGATATCATTAAGTGTGCAAAGTCTGATAGTTCTGCCGTCATGCCATTTTATGAGTTTTTCCGACACATTGAACCATTTGTTCATGATCTCGGAATAATAATCTCCTCCAAAAAGCAGTCCTTCCTTATGAGCAGGAAGCTCACACCAAGTCTTGCTGAAAACGTCACTTTCCTTTTTGCCGACCAGTTTCCCCAAATACTGTTCAAAGCTCTTGCTGGCAAAAACTATCTCACCACTGTCCTGTGCCACTGCAAGCACATAGGAATTCATATTATCCATAACGTCAGTAAGCGTGCGAGTAGTGCTTTCAGCATGTTCAGCCGCTCTCCTAGTATGGAGCATGCCGGAAAGTATATATGTCAGACGTGAGGCTAGCTGTATCTCCTCAGGGGACCATACTCTCTCAGGATCAGAGGACAAAAGATTGAAATATGCAACATACTTATTGGTGTCCTTGACAGCACAAGTGAGTGAACAAGGATACACCACACCACGCAGGGATATTTCCTCCGCATCTCCATTCGGATGAGCCTTATCCGCAACGTGGATACCAGTTTGCATAAGCGCTTTTTTCATTGCATTGTATCTATTTCTATTAAATTCTTTATCAAAAGCAAATACAGTATATTTATGTGTATCAGCGATCAATTCATAACTCAAAGGTTCTGAGTTTTCATAGCCTGAAACTGTTACCGTAGCCGCATTGACATAAAGTGCAGAGCAAATACTTTCGAGAAAATTCTTGCACACATTATCAAATCTGTCATCGCTTTCAAGTATTTTCAAAAAGCTCTCGAACTTTTCGTTATAGGTCTTAGCTGGTATTTCCATACAAACAGCCCTCCTCTGCTTATATAAATACGTCTAGCATCATTATAACATATTTTCCGTAAAATCACAAGGGGAATTATAGAAATTTATTTATAATGCACAAAACAAATTACCAAATTTATATATTATTAAAAAACAAGCCCCGTAGTTAAGCTTAAAAAAGTTTAACTGACGGAGCAAATGTGACCGAACCGATAAGCCGAGTTTTGTCGAGTGCGATAATCTATCTGGACTGTACGTCGCCGCACAGCTCTAGCCACCTATAGCCCCAAGTCTGACGAGCAACCATTGACTTGCAAGCTACCATTGGTGTTGCATCGGATAAGGTTTACATAGCAATGACGTCTCCGCCATTCTGGTGGGCTTTTACCCCACCTTTCCACCCTTACCAACAAAAGTTGGCGGTATATTTCTGTTGCACTGGCTCTAAGGTCACCCTCGGCTGACGTTATCAGCTATCCTGCTCTATGATGCTCGGACTTTCCTCATAAACCTAGAACGTTTACGCTATCGCATAGCTCGCTCACACTATGATTATATCACATGAATGACGAAATGTCAAATATGCCTTTAAAACAAGCAGCCCACAGAACTGTTGTCTGTGGGCTGCAAAACGCCAGAGCCGACATCGGCAGTCTGATACTCTGCACTATTTCTTTGTTGTAACTGTCTTTACAGCAGACCATGCACCGTAATACTTTATGCCATTCACTGTGGTATAGGTTCTTACTCTTACATAGTATTTTTTATTTCCACTAAGCTTTGAAACCGTTACTTTATCTGTCTTATTGCTTGTTATTACCGTTTTCTTTGCTCCGCTGAATGAAGAATTTGTAGCATACTGTATCTCATATCCTGTCGCATGACCCTTTGCGGCATAGTCGATATAGAAGCCCTTGCTCTTAGCTGTAAGCTTCTGTATCGACTGCTTTGCAGGGTTTATCACGAAGGTCCTTGTTATAGTTCCTGCATATAAGCCCTTTCCAGTTATGACAACAGTTGCTTTTCCCACGTTCTTATTATTTCTGTATGAAACAACATAATCAATGCCATTTCTAAGTGCTGTACTGCCAAGCTTGACAGTCACAGACGGCGTTTTAACCTTGCCGTCAAAAGAATAGGTCGCAATCGAAAGTGATACAGAGGCAGAAGAAATGCTCTTTGGAGAAAGTGCAGGGATATCAGCTGACTCGACAACTGCCCCACATACCGTGCAGCTTCTGTGCTTTCTTCCTTTTACGCCCACAGCCGCAGCCTTGTCTGTTATCCAGTCACCTGCAACGTGACCCTTGGCTTTTATTTCTGTCTGTGCCTTTATGACCTTTCCGCATACTGAACAGTGTGAACCCTCTGTTTTGCCAGCGGTGGTGCAAGTTGCCGCAACAGCTTTGTCTGTAACGATAGTATGACCCTTTGCCCCAACGTAACCTTCCTTGAAGCTGTCATGGCACTCCATACACTCAACAAGCGTGTAGCCGTCTGTTTCACAGCCTGCCGCTACAACTGTTCTCTTGTAAACGTGTCCCTTGGCCTTTATGACCTCTGTATATGTATCCCCACAGCGTGTGCAGGTAAATGTCTTTTCTCCGTCTGTTTCGCAGGCTGGCTTTACTGTCTGTGAAGTATAGTCATGACCAAGCGGTGAAGTGAAATTATCCTTGTATACATCGCCGCAGTTTTCGCAAGTATGGAGCGTATATCCACTCTTATCGCAAGAAGCCGAAACTATCTTATCGTTGTACTTATGACCTGTTGCATTGATCACCTTGCTGTAGCTGTCACCGCATACAGAACAAGTAAACTTTGTATAGCCGTCATTATCGCAAGTCGGCTTTACTACCTCTGAAATGCCATATGTATGACTCAGAGCTTCCAGCTTTTCAGTATACACATCTCCGCAATCTGCACAAGTGAACGTCTTTACTCCGTCTGTATCGCAAGTTGCTTTCTTTGTCACTTCTGCTGAATAGTTATGACCTTTTGCCTTTATCACTTCTGTGTACTTATCACCGCAATTTGCACAGGTATATGTGATAACTCCGTCGTCTGTACAGTTTGCTTTCTTTGTTACCTCTGCGGAATAATTGTGTCCCTTTGCCTTTATCACTTCTGTGTATTTATCTCCGCAGATCGCACAAGTATATGTGATAACTCCGTCGTCTGTACAGTTTGCTTTCTTTGTTACCTCAGAAGCATAGATATGACCTTTAGCTTTTATTACTTCGCTATAGCTGTCACCGCAAGTATCGCAAGTGTAAACACTAACTCCGTCTGTATCGCATGAAGGCTGCTTAACTGTCGTCTTTGTATACTTATGTCCTGTAGGAGCGGTGAAATCATCCTTGTATGTATCTCCGCAGTTTGCACAAGTATGGAGCGTATAGCCTCCCTTATCGCAAGAAGCCTCTGTTACTACGTCATTATACTTATGACCCGTTGCAGGTATCTTCTCTGTATAGCTTTCATTACATTCTGTGCAAGTGTATGTAATAACTCCGTCCTCTGTGCAAGTTGCTTTTTTTGTTATCTTTCTTGTGAGATAGTGCGGTACTATAACATTAGGCTCATCAGCCGTGCCACAGTAAACAACATTTGCGCCGTCTGTAGCAGTGATATAGTAGAGTATCTCCTCGTCTGTGACCTCATAAGCCGCAATAGTTGCCTTGTAAACCGAGCCTGTGGTATTTCTCATATCAACAGACTTCCAACTGTCGGCAGACTTATTTTTATAGTAAAGCGTTGCTCCCGCAACCTTAACATTATCCGTAATATCAGCCGTTATAGCTATAGCCTTGTCTGGCGTCAAAGTTTTCACAGGGGTGTGTACAATAACAGGCGGCTCACCCTCTAATGGACAACAGCTTATAACGTTTGAAGCCTTTGACTCGTTAAGGTCAGTATCCACCACTGTGAAATAATAGTAATAATCTGTGCCTGCCCGAACATTTTCGTCAATGAACGAAAGCTCGTCCGCATTAAGAACAGACTTGTTCACTCTTGTGAAATTCTGCTTCTCAGGCTTTTTGTCAGCATCATATTTTGTTGCTCTGTAAATATTGTAGCCTGCAAGGGTATCATAATCGTCCTGCATCCAGCTAAGAAAGTTCTTGCCAAGCTGACCCTCGCCTGTGAGTGACATAGACTGTGCCGAGCTGTTTGTTATCTCAAACTTAAATCTGCCCCAATCTGTACCTGTGACGAGCCACTTATCGTCAGCCGCCGCAGCTCCCTTTACACGGATATACATTGTGCCAAGGTCGATATAAGGGTCTATCTTGAACTCGCTTACCCATTCACGGGCGTTCGCCCAATCGCCCGATACTGCGAAATCAGTATAAGGCTCGCTTCCTCCGTATGTCACCATAGGCTGAACATCAGAAGCCATATCACGATTGAACTTAACGTGCATTTTAACTGTCTGTGCACCGCTGACCTTGTCTATCCTGTTGCCGTCCTTATCAGTGAGATAAGCCTCGGTGACGAATGGGTAGATTTCCGACATATCGTCATCAAGTGTGAGATAAGGCTCTTGGATAAGGTCATTCTTTGTTACGTCCCAGTCAGCGTCAAGGCACTGTACCTTTACAAGGTCGGGATTCGTAGTACCCCAGTAGTTGCTGGATATGTCATAGGTGGTACGTCCGTTATAGTCTTTTGAAGCATCAAATGAACCGATTGCTCTTATATTATCATAATTATTAAGATAAAACGAATTAAGAATGGCATTATTTGCGAACAGTGGATTATACTTATCTGATGCCCCAACTATTATTGACGGTTCATCATCTTTCTTACCGTGATAATTAAGTGCTACATTTTTTTCAAAACGATCATAAGGATATACTCTTTGGTTGTCATAATTGTCAAAAAGAGTAGTTGTAATGTCATAAGCACATATACCGTAACTGTTTCGAGATTTCATACTCATATTAGAGAAATGAGAGTTCGCAATACTTTTGGCAAAAAGCACTCCATATCTAAATGAATAGCTATATGTAAAATTACAATGATCTATTATAGTAACATTAAAAGGCTTACCTGCACTCAAAGAATACGGATCACTAGCATAATAAGTCGCATTATATATATTAACATATTTTAATGACGCATATTTCTTATCATAATCATCATCAACCAGCCCACTATCTTTGAAATCAATATAAGAACCCGTTCCGGTAATTGTCACTGCCTTATCTTCAAAACCTTTGCCTGGATACATCTCAATAGGCTGTTCTTCTGTACCCTCGGCAATAAATCTGCCCTCTACCTGCAAATAAACGTTGGCATTTGCACCATACTTATTATTAGGGTCAGCAGACCAGAACTGTATCCTTGTGCCAGGCTCAACTGTTACTGTTACGCCCTCAGGGATAAGCACATTGTTTTCAACTATCCAAAGCTTATCGTTTGTAAGGGTCATATCCTCATTGATTATTCCGCTGAGTGCAACGCCATTTTGAACAGTCAAGGTATAGCTTGCAGATGAGCTATACAAATTGCCGTCACGTTCATCAAGACCGTTCTTTGCAGTTATAGAAATATTAAAAGTTATCTGAATATCATTAGGCGTACCCTCTTTTATCTTAAAACGGATAGGGTTTGATATGCCTGTGAGTTTTTCATCTGTATATGTAAAGCCATTATTTACAGAAGCAAACGTACCCACATCTGACAGTTTGACTTCATCATTTATGAACTCAACGTATTTGTTTGCCACGCCGCCGTCTGAGATTGCGTCAACTTCTACAGTAACATCAGTTGCCGCACCCCACCTGTTCCATACTGCAATACCCATATCAATAGTTTCACCTGGCTGTGCAATGCCGTCTCCATTATTTGCAGATGAAACATCTTGATAATCAAGAGTGTAGACTTCATCAAGTGTCAGATTAGGATGTGCTTGTCTTGTTAAGCTGTCACGGATATTAAGTTCAGGATAACTACGAAATCCATATGCTCTGCTTGTAGTGGCACTGCAAAGCTGACCCATTATATATCTCGAACTATACTTTGATTTATCTGTATACTTGCTTCTGAGTATCGCCGCTGCCGCCGCAACATTTGGTGTTGCCATTGACGTACCGCTCCAACAAGCATATCTGTTTCCTGGCAATGTGCTATATATACCAACACCTGGCGCTGCCATTTCGTATTCACAACCCGAACCCTCTTTAAAATCCCAGTTTGAGAAATAGGCAAGGCTCTTATTATTGTCAGTTGCCATTACGCCAATAACATCATCAACATAGCCATTGCCGTCATCATCAATGCCGTTGCCGGGTATTTCGCCCTCATTCACCCAAATGTTGTCTGCAAGGTCTTTATGGGTATAGTCAACGCCCGTGTCGATAACAGCCACAACAGTACCTTTGCCGGGGGCTTCCTTTTTAGCAGGATCAAAACAATCTTTCCATACGCCTGTTACGTCCATGCAAGGAAAATGAGTTTCAGCGTTTATTTCCTCATCGGTTGCCGCCACAGTTGTTGTGTCTGTCTTTTCCCACACAAAGTCAGGCTCAGCCGACAGAATGTTTTCATTGTCCGACAGCTTGTCCACAGTTGCCCAAACGTCCTCCGAGGTGGTCGCTTCATAGAACGTCTTATAAGGGGTCATGCCGTCCTTTTCGGCAGTGTTTTCTGCCTTTGTTTCAAGAATAAACTCAACGTCTTTCAGATCATACTCGGCGCAGATATCGCTGTCATCATCAAGATAAGCCGATTCTTCACCCTCTGCATGATAAGAAAGCACCGAGAACAGCACTTTGCCAGGAGTTATCTCCGTGCTGTCACGATATTCCTGTTCAGCCTCCATATCCGAGATAGGGTCATAAGCGTGCTGAGTTTTGTCAGCCTTGTCTGCACTGCTTTCTGGCTGCTGTGCCTTGTTTTCTGACTGCTCAGTACCGCTATAGCTCTCTGCATCAGCCGTTTTGCCGCTTTCTTCAGCCGAAGCTTTCACCACAGCATTTTCGTCATACAACACACCACTCAATGCAGTGGATTGAAAACTCAATCCCAAACACAGAAGCAATGCTACTATCTTCTTACTGTTCATAATTTTTCCTCCCTAGCCTTATTTTATTTTGTATTTTAACTGTAACTAATTATCGTTGTATTCATTATAGCACATTAAAAATCAAATTTGTTAAGCTGTCAGCTTAGTTAAACGTTTTCGAAAAATATTTTTTTATTTTAACAATTATTTTGTCCATGATATTTCTCTATGCACTGTTTACAATTTACAAAAAATGTGATAGAATTAAAATAACCAAATCAAGGGAGCGTAAAAAATGAGAACTTGTCCTCACTGTGGCAGCGAGCTTCACGATGATTCTACTTTCTGCTTTGCCTGTATGTCCATCGTCAACGAGCGTAAAGAAATACTTATAAAGGTAAACACGTCACGCAAAAGAGCCATACCTATGGTTTGTGTTGCAGTCGCTATCATAGCCGCATCGTCAGTGTTTGCCGTTGTCAGCAAGAAAAACAATGCCGTAGAAACTAAAACACCTGAGCCTGCAAAAGCTGTGACAACTTCTGACACTGTAACGACCATGCCGCAGACAACGACTGCCGCCACAACAACTGTACCTACTACCACCACCGCACCTGCACCAACGGCTGATGAGATAGACAAAATTTCAGGCGGTATTAGGCAGGCTTCCACAGGCACGGCAGGCACTACTACCACTACAACAACCCTGCCTGAAGAAACTCAGCCCGAAGAACAAAATGACTATCAGCCAAATGAAGCTCAGCAGGAGGAAAATACAGCTCCAGCCGAGCCTGAGCCGTCATATTTTTCCGAGGACGGTGCAAATGAGCTGAGCAGAATACTGGTAGACAAAATAAATAAAAAACGTGAAAGCAAAGGCTATGCACCCCTGAGGGTCTGCGGACAGCTTGACAGCCTGTTAGCATTAAGCCTCGAAACAATGACTAATGTGCAAAGCGAGGGCGAGATCGATACTTGGAATGAAATAACATTGGATAAGCTAAAAAGCAACCTCAGCGACGTTGGACTTCCCTCAAACAGTGAATTTATAAGGGTAAGCTATGTAATGAACTGCTGCAAAAGCTATGATGAAATATTTGAACATGCCAAAAAGGTGAATTTTTCAAACGAGCTTTTCACTGATGAAGAAGGCGACCTTACAGTTTATTCGCAAAGACTGGATTACAAATATTTCGGCTGCGCAATATATGATATGTGTCGTAGCCAGCTAAAACCTAACGGTGATTATTCATCCTCTTCCGAATACGTCTGCGAAATTTGGCTAATGAAATAAGCAAAATTAAAGTTTACAAATCATCTTATAATTAGCCTTGATATATTGTTTACAATTCACAAAAATTATGCTAAAATAAACGTATGCTTTTAAGCTCTTAGCTTTATCAGTAAATAATATAACAAGGAAAAAACATCTATGAAGTTCAATATCAAAAAGGTCGCAGCCGCATTTTTAAGTGTGGCAATGCTCACCACAGGCTCGGCTCAGCTTTCTGTTTTTGCACAGCAGACGCTTAAATATGAAGCCGAAAACGGCACTTTAGGTGGCTCTGCCTATATCCAAACAGACAGCTCCGCATCAGGCTCTAGGTCAGTTAGTTTTTCAGACTCAAGCTGCACATGGTCACAGACTGTTACAGTCAGCGAAAGCGGATACTACAAAATAAAGCTTTACAGCCGCGGGGAAGGCTCAAATAAGATAAACAACCTTTCTGTAAACGGCTCAAATGCAGGCACTTTCAGCAGTGCAAACGGCTCTGCCTATAAAGCGTCCACAGTGAATGGTATTTATCTCAAAAAGGGTCAGAACACTGTCAAAATAACAATGTCGTGGGGATATTTTACTCTCGACTACATAACCATTGAAAAAATGAGCGTTTCAAATGCCTACACTGCAGCTGAAAATCTCGTTGACCCATACGCTTCACAAAGCACACAGCGCCTTTACAGCTATATGAAAGACGTTTACGGCAAAAAGGTCATAACAGGACAGTATTGTGACGGTGGCCTTAACGGCACTGAGTTCAAAGCTATAAAGTCCGCCACAGGTCAGACCCCTGCTATGTTGGGTCTTGACTTTATGCGCTATACTCCATGCCGTGTCCAGAACGGCGACACCTCCGACGCTGTCGAAAAGGCTATCGAGTTCTCACGGGCAGGTGGAATAGTAACATTCTGCTGGCATTGGAACGTCCCTGACAAATATCTTCTCTCAGGTACAGACGGCGGAAATCCACGTTGGTGGGGTGGTTTTTACACCAAAAACGTTGACCGCTCAAAGTTCTCGCTTACCAAAATAATGAACGGCTCAGACCCTAAGGGCTACAACACTCTTATGAGCGACGTTGACGAGATCGCCAAACAACTCAAACGTCTTTCTGACGCAGACGTTCCGGTACTGTTCAGACCGCTCCACGAGGCAAGCGGTGGTTGGTTCTGGTGGGGTGCAGATGGCTCGGAAGCCTACAAAAAGCTTTGGCAGGCAATATATGACAAGCTCACGAATGAATACAAGCTTGACAATATCATATGGGTATGGAATGGTCAGGCGGCAAATTGGTATCCTGGCGACGAATATGTTGACATAATCGGAGAGGATATCTACCCAGGCACAAGAGATTATTCAGCCCAAAGCTCAAAATATCTTGAAGCCACAGACTATTCACCAAACGGAAAAATAGTTGCCCTTACAGAAAACGGCTGTCTTTTCGACCTTGACAAAGCCTTTGATGCAAACACCGCATGGTCATATTTCGGCACATGGAGCGGTGAGTTTTGCATATCAAGCTCTGAGAAATATACCGAGAAAAGTATGTGGCAAAAGGTCTATAACAGCGACTATGCCGTGACACTTTCAAGTCTGCCCGACCTGAAAAGCTATCCTATCAGCAGTGACAATACACAAATAACTCTTGACTCCACGTCAAAAGAAGTCACATACGGCGACAGCATTACCCTAAAAGCCAGCGTGACCTCAGGCACTCCTCAAACAGTAACATGGAAAAGCTCCAACACAGCCGTTGCCACAGTAAAAGACGGTGTTGTGACCGCCATGGGCAAAGGCACAGCAAAGATAACAGCCTCCCTGCCTAACGGAAGGTCTGCCGTCTGCACAGTAAAGGTCACCACAAAAAAGCTTCCAACATCAGGCTATTTCTATGCAAGCACTGCACAGTACACAGGCAGTGCAATTATTCCGACAGTCACTGTTAAGGACGGAAGCAAAGTTCTCCGTCAGAACATCGACTATCGTGTGATAGTCACGAACAATGTTAAAATCGGTCACGCTAACATTACTATCTCAGGCATGGGCAACTACTACGGCAGTTATACCGCAGGCTTTGACATTATCCCAGCCAAGCAGACCATACAAAAGCTTGAAACAAGATACAAAGGCTTCTTTGTGGATTGGGCGCAGAAAGGCTCTGCCACAGGCTATGACATTCAGTATTCCACCAGTGCAAACATGAGCGGTGCGGCTTCCAAACACCTCACTGCCAACAAGCCAGATAACCTGACAATAAGTGGTCTGACAGCCGATAAGACCTACTACGTCCGTGTGCGTTCCTACACAAACGTTGAAAGCAAGACTTATTATGGTCCATGGTCTGACATAAAAAGCATAAAGACCGCAAAATATGATATCACAAAAGCTTCCGTTTCTGGCATTTCCACCAAGGCATACACAGGCAAGGCTATAACGCAGAACATTACTGTGAAATACAACGGCACTGCCCTGAAAAACGGAACTGATTACACTACTTCCTACTCAAACAACAAAAAAATCGGCAAGGCAATTGTCAAGATAACAGGCAAAGGCAAATATGGTGGCATTATCACAAAGAACTTTACCATAAACCCTGCCAAGCAGGAGATACAAAAGCTTACGTCTAAATCCAAAGCATTTTTCGTGGATTGGGCGCAGAAAGGCTCTGCAACGGGCTATGAGATACAGTATGCAACTAACTCCAAGTTTACAAACGCAAAGAAAGTCACCATAAAAAACAACAAGACCGACAAGACCACAATTTCCAAACTTAGCGGCAACAAGAAATATTACGTTCGTGTCCGTTCCTACACGACAGTGAACGGCACAAAATATTACGGTGCATGGTCGGTTTCAAAGAGCGTGACTACAAAAAAATAAGTACAAAGCACTCCGAGCGAAATACTGAAATGCTCCCCTTTTGTTAGACAATGTGGTATAATAGAAATATACCAATAAAAAATCTAACAAAAGGGGGCATTTTTATGCCAAAAGGAAAGCCGAACAAAAGATACACACCGGAATTCAAAATCAAAGTAGTGGAAACAATGCACAGAGAAAAGCTAATAAAATATGTGTGTCTGACGTTTCGTGCTTCACTGCCTGCGATATTAAGGAAGACTGATGATAAGGCAGATAAAATAGCAGAAAACCAAGCCCCCTGAGCCACAATGCTCAGAAGGCTTTGTTTTATATTTGGCCGGAACAGCTATCAAGAACATTTTCAGACAAATTCAAACAAGTGCCTGAAATTCAATGATTGTCTCTTTCGGATCGTCAGTAACAGTTACATCTATTTTAAATTGCTGTATCATTATTCCTTTCAATTTTATGTCGTTAAACTTGACGTATTCCAAAAACATTTTTATGAATAGATCCCTGTCAGCGGTATAATCCTTAAAATATGCACATAGATATTTTCCCGCAGGGAGCACACAGAAATGTCTTGAATTCTTCATTTCTTCACTGCACATTATCATGGTGTGCCAATTATCCATATTTTCCATCTCGGAAATATCATCAAAATCCATATAAAAGCCTATTCGGTCTGAAGCCAAGATCGGCGCAGTTTCGTGAAGATGACCTTCAAGGTGCATAAATTCAAGTGCAACGGATTCACCACTTTTATCGGATTTATTGAGCTGTGATATGATAAATCGCTCTGGAAAATCCTCAAAAGAAAACTTCTCCAGCTCGATATTATTGTCGATAACCTTATCAATGAAATCTATTTTTTCTTTGATAGTCTCCGCCAGCCTTTGTTTGCTACGTATCTCCTCTTCAAGAAGCTTATAGTGTTCTTTCAGCATATCCACAGATTTTTTCATATTTCTCTCCGTGAAATATCCTTTTATCTCATTCAGCGAAAAATTGAGGCTGCGCAGTTCAAGTATCGTGCCAAGCTTCTCATATTGCTGTGGATCATAGTATCTGTACCCCGTATCAGGGTCAACATAATCAGCCTTGAAGATCCCGATACTATCGTAATACCGCAGTGTTTTTGAAGAAACGCCTCGCCTTTGACCCATTTCTTTTATGGAAAGATATTTCTTTTTTTGTTCCTGGTTCATAATGAATACCCCTTTTCGTCAGCAAACTTCTATTCAAGCGCCATTTTGCCCTCTTCATCAGTTCTGATCTTTATTACATTTTCGACCTCATATACAAAGATCTTTCCGTCACCGATATTGCCGCTGTACAGCACACGCTTTACCGTGTCTACCAAAAGTCCAAGTGGAACTGTACTGATAACGATCTCGACCTTTATCTTAGGGAGCAAATGTGACTTTGCTTCCGAGCCACGATAATAATCGGTGCTGCCCTTTTGTATTCCGCAGCCATTGACATTTGTTACGGTCATACCGGTTATATCTATCTCGTCAAGTGCGTCTTTCAGCGACTCAAATTTCGAGCTGTTCATAAGTATAACTACCTTGCGTATCTTTCCGTCAGCTTTATACGCTGAACGATCTATAGGCTTTGAGAGGTCTATCTGTGTAACACTCTTGGCATTTCCGTCTGACAGATCTGAAATAAGATCATCAGTCACAATGCCCTGCCAACCATGCTCTGAGCGGTCAAGACCCATTATCTCAGCCTTTTCAGAAACTCTGATACCTACCGTATGCTTAAGTATAACGAAAAGTAGCGTCATTGCAGCTAATCCGTATACCGCAACAGACAAAACGCCAATTAGCTGCACGCCAAGAAAGTTAAATCTACCTGTATAGATAACGCCCTTTTCTACAGAAAATACGCCTGTCATTATTGTGCCAAAAGCTCCGCAAAGACCATGAACTGATATTGCGCCAACAGGGTCGTCCACCTTGCAGATATGGTCGATAAATTCAATTCCATAGATCATAACAAAAGCTGCACCTACGCCCACGAGAAGCGCCGCATAGTGTGGAAGCTGATCCGCACCGGCTGTGACGGCAACAAGACCTGCCACAATGCCGTTTAAGGTCATCGTTATGTCTGATTTTCCGTATCTTACCCATGTAATTATCATTGCAGATACGGCACATGCTGATGAAGAAAGTATAGTGTTCATAAACACACTGCCGATAGCTGCAAGGTCAAATCCGCTTTCGGAAGTCACTACCGAGCCGCCGTTAAAGCCAAACCAGCTTACCCACAGTATAAACGCTCCAAGAGCCGCCAAAGGTATATTCTGACCCAGTATAGCCCTTGACTTTTTCTTTTTGTCATATTTGCCTATTCGTGCGCCAAGCACGGCTGCGCCTGCAAAAGCAGCAGAACCTCCCAAGAGATGTACGGCAGTTCCGCCCGCAAAATCGTGGAAGCCAAGCTGAGCAAGCCAGCCATTGGCGTTCCATATCCAACAGCCGCTTATAGGATAAACAACTGCACTCATAACTGCGGAATAAATAAGATATGACTTGAAAGCAGTTCTTTCTGCCATAGCACCTGAAACTATAGTAGCAGACGTTGCGCAGAAAACTAACTGCCACGCCATAAATACAGGCTGTGGAATAGTTTGTGAAGCAGCCGAATAATCACCGTTAGAGAAAAGATCTATCACGCCCACAACGCCTGTTGTTGCACCAAACATTATGCCAAATCCCAAGATCCAATAAAAGATCGAGCCGACCGCAAAATCCATAATGTTTTTCATGATAACATTACAGGAATTTTTCTTTCTTGTAAAGCCTGTTTCAAGCATTGCAAATCCCGTCTGCATAAAAAACACAAGCACGGTGCATATGGCAATCCAGATCGTATCCGCTGACATAATCATAAGATCAATCCTTTCAGATAACATCACTGCGGCATAGTATTATAAATGCCGCAGCGTGTATTATTTTAATTGTTCAGATCATTTGTTTACCTGAAAATCAGTATAAGAGAAGTTCCAGAATGACTGAGGACTTGGAGTAAATGTAAACTTATCGCTGACAGCGTAAACCGACTCGGGCACATAAAGTGGGATATAAGCACAATCATCAGCAGCTATCTTTGAAGCTTCAATAAAGTATTCTACTCTCTTACTATCGTCAGTTGTTTCGTAAGATTTATCAATAAGTGCGTCAAAGTCTGCATTCTTCCACATTGCCTGATTTGCACATCCCGGTACTGTATTTGAGCTGTGGAACATTGTTTTCAGATTGCCCACAGGGTCGAGATAGTCAGATACCCAGCTAGAGCCAAACGCCTGATATGGTCTGTTGCCGTTTTCATCTTCATTAAAGCCGTACAAATAGCTGAACATATCTGCTGAAAGTATCTCCTTGATATTCATTTTGATACCGATCTCACCAACCATAGATTGAATAAGCTCAGCTTCCGGAACATTGGCAGATAAAGTGTAAAAATCGAACTCAAATCCGTCAGGATACTTTGACTTAGCAAGATACTCCTTTGCCTTATCATAATCCTGAACTGTGTAATCCTCCATTTCTCCCACTGCAGTGTGCCACTTGTCAGGATCCATATAATACATATTATCGGATAAACAAGTAACATCAAGCTTTGCCGAATACTCTCCGCCAATGGATTGCTGAACAAGGGAAGAGTCTATACAGTAAGCAAGCGCCTTTCTTGCGTTAACATCATCAAACGGCGCAACCTGTGTGTTTAAGGCGACAAAAACCGTAGAAGTCTCAAAATCGTGAATGATATTATAATTGCTCAGCGACTCATAAGTCGGAAGAACATCATTTGTAATTCCAGGTGCAAAATCGATAGTTCCTGACTTTACTGCCAATGCGATAGTGCTGGCGTCTTTCATAACATAGAAGTTGATCTTGTCGATAGCAAGATTATCTGCACCGCCCCACCAATATTCATTCTTTTCAAGAACTATCTGTGAGTCAGCAGCCCATGATACAAACTTATATGGACCTGTACCCACTACTGAGCCTTCATTTGTTCCATAAGCGTCACCTTCAGCTTCCACAACAGACTTCTTCAAGATCTGACATGGCGTTGTTGCAGGAACATACTTCCATGTGCTGTCAGGCTGAGTAAGGTGAACAGTGAGCGTTCTTGTTTTCTCATCTACCTCAAAGCTGTCGACGTGCTCAAAAAGATAGCTCATTCCATAAGCGTCCTCACGCACACGATTTAGAGAATACAACACATCGTCCATTGTAAGATCGGAGCCATCGGAGAACTTTACACCCTCACGGATCTTATAAGTATATGTAAGATCGTCCACCTGTTCCCAGCTTTCTGCAAGTGCAGGTACAACATCTGTGCCGTCCTGATTAAAATCAAGGAGCGTATCGTAGCAATCATACTCTGTGTATTCATTTACAACAAGGTTTGCGTCAGCAGGATCAAAGGATACAGGCTGATTTGTTGACGCAACATTCAAAACAACAAGTCCGTCTTCATTTGCAACACCTGTTCCGCCTCCTGAAGTATTGCTACAGCCTGTGATACCTACAGCGAGAAACAACGCCAACGAACCTGCTAAAAGTTTCCTGTAGTTTTTCATGATAAATTCTCCTTTTCATATAAACTTCTATATCAATCCTCTTCATCAGAGTTATGACCTTTTGGATAATGGCAGGCAACAAAGTGTCCGTTGCCCATATCCTTGAGTTTTGGTGTTCTGTGGTCGCACAAACCATGCTTGTAACGGCTGCACCTTGAAGCAAACCGACAACCCTCAGGCACGTCTATGGCAGTAGGGATGTCACCTTTAAGGATTATCTGCTCCTTTTGCTGAAGCGGATGTTCCTTTGGCTTTGCCGAAATAAGCGCCTGCGTATATGGGTGCATAACGTTTGAATACACCTCATCTATAGGACCCATTTCAACGATAACGCCAAGATACACAACAGCCACTCTGTCGCAAAGATGACGGACAACATTCAAGTCATGTGAAATAAAAAGCATAGTCTGACCAAGATTTTCTTTAAGGTCTATCATCAGATTAAGTATCTGAGCTTGAACAGAAACATCAAGTGCCGAAACAGGCTCGTCAGCCAACACAAACTTTGGCTCTGACATCAGCGCCCTTGCAATGGCAAGACGCTGAAGCTGACCTCCAGAGAGTTCCTTTGGCAGTCTTGAAAGCACATCATCAGAAAGCTTGATATACTTTAAAAGCCCCTTCATCCTATTCTGATACTGTTCATCGGTCATGCCCAGAAACTTTCCATATTCCGCAAACGTCTTTCCAAGCCGCTTCTTTGGGTTGAAAGATGCAAGCGGATTTTGAAAGACCATTTGCATATCCTTTCTCAGGGGCTTCATTTTCTTCTGCGAATATCCGAAAATATCCTGTCCGTCGAAAATTATCTCACCAGAATCGCTGCTCTGCAGATTAAGAACGCATTTTCCTATCGTTGATTTTCCTGATCCGCTCTCTCCGATAATGCCAAATATCTCGCCTTTTCTTATTTCAAAGCTGACATCATCGCAGGCATGGAGGTAGCTTACACCGACCTTTTTGATCGCAGGATTTCCGATCTTGAACCATTTCTTCAAGTGTCTTACCTCAAGAATATTTTCAGCCATTCTTTTCACCTCCGTCCGACAGGAAGCACGATGCTTTGTGACCTGCCCTGATAGTTTTCAGCGTTGGAAATTCTTTGCGGCATTTATCCATACATTTATCACATCTCTCCGCAAACGGACAATGAGTGAACTTGTTATACAAAAGCGGCGGCGCTCCAGGGATAGTTGCCATATACTTTCCTGTATCAGCCTCTTTAGGATTGCTGTTCAGAAGCGCCCTTGTGTATGGGTGAGCCGCATTATCAAAAATATCAAGCACAGAACCCGTTTCGCATATCCTTCCAGCATACATTACTGAAACGCTGTCACATATTTCAGCCACAACTCCAAGGTTATGAGTGATAAATATTACCGAGGTGTTATTTTCTGCCGCAAGTTCCTTGATAAGTTTGAGTATCTGTGCTTGTATCGTAACATCAAGAGCTGTTGTCGGCTCATCCGCTATAAGAAGTCTAGGTTTACAGGAGAGCGCCATTGCTATCATTACTCTTTGGAGCATTCCTCCACTCATTTCAAATGGATACTGTTCATACCGCTGTTCAGCAGGAAGTATTCCTACTTTTTCAAACAAAGTAAGCACATATTCCTTTGCCTCCGCCTTTTTCATTTTCAACTTTTTGCGCACAAGCTCAGCGATCTGCTCGCCTGCTTTCATTATTGGGTCAAGAGATGTCATAGGGTCCTGAAATATCATTGCAATATCTTTTCCCTGAATAGTCTGCATCTGCTTCTCCGACAGCGAAAGCACATCAACTTCTTTGCCCTCGCCGTTCTTGAAAAGGATCTGGCCCGAATATCTCGTATGCTTTTCATCATGGAGCCGCATAATAGATTTAGTGGAAACGCTCTTTCCGCAGCCGCTTTCACCCACAACGCCATGGATCTCGCCCTCCTTTACGCTAAGGTCTACTCCCTGAACAGCGTAAACTATACCTCTGACCGTCATAAAATCTACAGACAGATCTTTTATTTCAATTACATTATGCTCGTTCATAAGAACACCTACTTACTTTTTATATTGCTGCCTTTTGACGGCGCTGGATATGGATAAGTCTCTTTTCATACTGTTTGAATGTCGGAAGCTTTCTCTGTGACGGATCGATATACTCTTGAATACAGTCGCTGAAAATATTAACCGCTACGGTCACAAGCATTATAATTATTGCAGGGGCAGCAAGAAGCACATAATTGTTATAGAAATTCTGCATACCATTTTCAAGAAGAGTTCCCCAATCTGCGTCAGGTGGCTGAATGCCAAGACCTAAATAGCTGAGCGTTGCCATCGCTACTATAGCCGCACCGATATCCATTGTGAACTGAGCGATCATTGTGGTGATAACATTTGGAAGAATGTGAAAAAAGATTATCTTCATATCCGAATATCCCATTGACTTGCAGGCTTCAACATAAACCGCTTTCTTTTCCGTTATGATAAGCGAACGCGCCATTTTTGCTGTCAGCGGTATAAATGCGATACCAATGGACATAACGCCTGTGAAATTTCCTCTGCCGAAAATTGCGATAAGTATGAATGAAAGAAGCAAAGACGGGATTGAACAGACAACATCCCAGATTCTCATTATAACTGCGTCGATCTTTCCTCCGTAATATCCGCATATAAGACCGATAGGTACGCCGATGACCACCTCAAAGGCAACTATGAGGAAAGCATTGAGCATAGAGCTTTTTGCACCCATTATAAGCCTTGATAAAAGGTCACGTCCAAGCTTGTCCGTGCCTAAAATATGTCCTTTTGAGAAAGCAGGAAGAAAACAGGATCGTGGATCAACTTCATTTGGATCATAAGGAACAATGACATTTGCACCAATAGCAGCAGCTATTGCTATAAGTATCACTATGCCTGAAATAACCGTTTTTGGAGTAAAAAACTTTCCCACCTTTGAACGTTTAGCCATTATCCATTCCTCCCTACTTCATCTCAACACGAGGGTCAACCACTGCATAGAGAATATCTACAACAAAACTCATTATAAGATATGAAACAAGCATTACAAGCACAAGCACCTGTACTATCGGATAGTTGTTTTGCTGGATACCTGTTACCAGCATACCACCGATACCAGGAAGCGAAAATATCTGTTCAATAAGAACAGTTGAACCTATAGCTCCCGCAAACATATATCCTGCTACTGTAAGGACAGGTATCACAGCGTTATGAAAAGCATGTTTGAATGTTTTATTGAACTTGCCGAGACCCTTTGCCTTTGCGGTTATCATATATGGTGCTTGAAGTTGGGATATCATGCTGCTTCGTGTAACTCTTCCCAGTGTTGCAACAAGTCCAACCGCCATTATGATACCCGGAACAGATATTCTTGATATAAACTCTGCTGTATTAGAATATGTTCCTATGAAACTGTATCCAGGTACATATTTTGAAAGAAACAGAATAGCAAGAATGCTTAGCACAAACGTCGGTATACTCGAGACCACCAGCATAAGAGTCGACAACGCTGAATCTATCCATGTTCCTCGCTTCATCGCCGCCAGAACACCTATCAGAATAGCTATCACTGTTCCTAATATCGTTGAGAAAAGCACAAGACCTATTGTTATCGGTATCCTGTCTATTATCTGGTTGAGTATCGGCTGCTTTTGAACGTAATCAATTCCAAGATCACCATGTGCAATGCCTTTGAGCCAAATAATATACTGCTTCAGCAGCGGCTCATCAAGGTCGAACTGCTCTGTATACTGTTGCTGAAGTTCAGGTGTTGACTGCTTGTTACCTATGATAACAGTCAGCGGAGATGTTGGATTAAGTCTTAACGAAAAAAACACCAACAACGAAACCAGAAAAGTTATAACAACTATCTGTATCAATTTTTTCAGAATGTATTTTACATAAGCCATAATAACACCCTTTTCTATAAAATGAATTTTTGGATTTTAAATCCTTCAAATTTATCTTGATTATATTATATACTTTACAGCTACTGTAATGTCAATATGCTAGCTGCAATTTTGTTTAAAATAGCAAAATTCGCTGTGATACAAGCATATTATCGTTGATTTTGTATATTATTTCATCTTAAAAATATGGTATTCGTGGCAAGCAATACATACGCAAAAGAATGCGACCATTTCTAAAATGCAATTTTGTTAATATGATATTGCAAATAGCAATAATAAGAAAGGACGTCTGATTTATCAAACGTCCTTGTATGACCCTATTTTCATCATCGATATTCTTTCAGGCATCTTTGCCCAAAAGAATATATGACAGCTTTTATCAGTTGTTTTCAACGCTGCTTACAGCTTCCGTAACATTGTGATACCATTTGCGTGATCTCAGTCGTCTTTGACCGAGAGGAAGCTTAAACAGCTCTATAGCTATGTGAGCAGCATAAACATACCAAATATCGACCTTAAAGATAAGCCCGAGAATTAGCGTAAGCGGCATTCCTATCATCCATATGCTGCCTGCGTCCATGAGCGTAAGATACCTTACATCTCCGCCGCTTCTAAAAATGCCCTCTACCTTAATACAGTTCACCGCATTAGGTATGCAGTATATAGCAAGTACGCACATACAGTTTCTCACACATTCGCCCTCAAGGGTACCCTTTATTCCATAAATATGCTGAACAGGCAACATAAGAGCAACAATGATACTGCATGATACAAGACCAGCTATGATAGAAATCCTATTGAATCGATCAGCATAGCGATAAACTTTTTGCATATCGGCAGAACCCATCTCAATGCCCAGCATAATAGTACATGCCCCCGCAAAGCCCATTATTGCAAGCTTCGCAAACATCTCCATGGTGTTCAGTATACTCATTCCTGCATATACTTCCGTGCCTCTTGTTCCATATACCATATAGTAAAACGAAAGACCCAGAGACCAAAGCATATCATTCGCACACAACGGAAGCGAAGTTTTAAGATACTCCTTGTATAATCCAACATTTAATGTTTTCAATGCCTTAAAAAGGTTTTTCCTTATCGGATTATCTGAAAGAAAGAAATATAGCAAAAGTCCTATCAACTCAACAATTCTTGCAGCAAGCGTTCCAAGCGCAGCTCCTGTCACTCCAAGCTTCGGCGAACCAAGCTTTCCAAAGATAAACATATAGTTAAAAAACATATTGAACATCATACTTCCTATGCCCTGTATCATCGGTATCTTGACATTGCCTATATTTCTAAAACAAAAGCTCACAGCATAGCATATGGCGTCAAGCAAATATGATACCGCCACGATACGCATATATGGCTTTGCCTTCTCTATAACAAGAGGATCTCTGTTAAAAAGCCTTATTATGATATCAGGAAATATCATTGCCGCCAAACACATCACAAGACCAACAGTAAACGTGACCGTTACGGCTGTCCAAATTATGCGCTGAAAATCTTTGATATTTTTTTGACCCCAATAACGTGTCAGATATATTCCTGCGCCAGTATTACAGCCATATAGGAAAGTAAAATAAACGCTGAAAAAATTTGTAGATACTCCTACCGCCGCAATAGCTGTGCTACCTAAGGTGCTGACCATCCACTGATCTATGAAAGTGAGACATTGGCTGAATATTGAAGAAACAAGCAGCGGCATTATGATACTGAGAAATTTCCTGTTAAACTCCTTCTTCTCAGCTTTAAGGTCAACGCTTTCCGACAGCATATGAATCACCCCTCTCATCATTTACAAAGCCGTTACAGTTCCCTTTCAGATGCTATGTTGTATGCCGCAACTGCATATAGCTTGCCCGCACATTCCGCAAGATTATTGAGCGAAGTCTCTCCAGGATCATTATAATCAAGCATACCGCATACTGAAATGCCCTTTATGTCAAGACCAACAAGCCCCGTTTCCATTATCTCAACGACCTCATGAGAAGCAAATCCTCCTGCATAAGGTCTTGCCGCAGATGTCACAAAAGCAGGATCATAAAAGTTCATATCAAAGATCACAAAAACAGGTTTTCCTGATACATTCTTTTTTATTACAGAACCCACGTCTGAAAACTTCATATAATCCATGTCAGAAGCTGTCAGCACATCTATACCCAGCTTTTCTAGCCTGCCACCGTATTGTGACATTCCGTTTCTTATTCCAACTTCAAGAGAAGAAGCATTGTCGCACATATCCTCTTCTGCCACTCTAACAAGCGCAGAACTTACCGAACCGCCGAAGTGGATAACAGCCATTTTGCCATACTTTTCATAGCAAGCTTTTATCTGCCCATAAGATGTCTTATCATCTCCGCCGATCATAAAGCTGCAAGCTCCCGTGGAAGCTATCGCTTTTTCAGCCGTATATATACATTTCTCAGCTGCTTCCTTTGAAGAATCGTCGATGATAAGGTCACCGCAATCACCGCTCTTTACGCTATGCGCCATATCAATGTCAAGTCCCTGATCGCAAAAACCGAAGCCAAAAATATCACGTCTGAAATATGCAGAACCATTTCTTGAACCAGGCTTTGCAGTTTCATCACACTCATATGGTAATGCTGCAAAAAGAATATCATAACCATTTATATCATCGACCATAGGCGTTTCCAAAAAACCTGTTGGCCCCAGATCTTTCAGATCATCAAAGTTTAGTTTAAATGGACATTTTACCATATCTAACACCGACCTTTCCTATTATTCCTGCTCCGCTTTTTTCTTTGAAAGCAAAATAACAAACTGCTTTAGTATCGCCACTGCATTTATCGCAGTTATGCCTGCGGGGTCGTAATTTTCCATTACCTCCACCAGATCAAAACCTACGATATCCAGCCCCGCAAGACCATTTCTGATTATCTCGCAAGCCTCATATGTAGAAAATCCTCCCGGCATTGGAGTTCCTGTACCAGGTGCATAAACAGGGTCAAGAAAGTCAATATCGAAAGTGATGAAAACCTTAGCGTCTCCCACCTGTTCCTTTATTCTGCGGCAAGTTTCCTTTATTCCGATCTTATGAAGCTCTCTCGCCGTGATGACCTTCATTCCGTGATCTTGAGCGTACTTGATGCGATAAGTATCTCCTCCGCTTCTTATGCCGACCTGAATAGAATGTTCAGTATCAAGAATATCGTCCTCTATAGCATTTCTGAAAGGCGTGCCATGATTATATTTTATCCTGTCGCCATAATCCCAAGTATCTTCGTGGGTATCGAAATGCACCATTGCGACCTTGCCATACTTTTCGCTGTAAGCTTTAAGTTCAGCATATGCAATAAGGTGATCGCCGCCCAGAACGATAGGCACTGCACCTGCGTCAAGCACCTTTCTAACAGATTCTCTGATGAGCTCCATTGTTTCTTCGACATAACCAAGCACAACGCCGATATCGCCCATATCCATGCCTTTTAAGTTAGCGACCTTATATGAGTTATCCTGTTCATATGACAATCTGCCTGCACCATAAGCATTTCTTATCGCTCTAGGGCCAAAACGACAGCCTGTCCTGTTTGTCACGCTGGTATCATAGGGCACGCCCAAAACAACAAAATCTTCGCCATCGATATCCTGCTTATATGGAAGCCCGAAAAGCGTCTTGATATTATTTTCTCTGCGCTTTGCAATGTTGCTTCGTGTCTCTTCTGAAATAATTTTATCAAACATTTTCGATCATTCCTTTCTTAGCATATTCTTTGATGCCCGCCTTTTTGCAAGCCACACAGGTAATAAATTCTTTTACGATACGGCTGGCAAGAATTGAAGTTATTCCCCCTGCGTCATAGTTCGGTGCGACTTCAACAAGGTCAAAGCCAACAATATCAAGACCGATAATCGCATGACGAATAAGTTCAAGAGCTTGTCTTGAAGTAAATCCACAGGAAACGGGAGTGCCTGTACCGGGAGCAAAAGCAGGATCAACAAAATCTATATCAAATGTGACCATGACCTTATTGTTTCCGACCTTTTCACGAATAAGCTCCGCCGTTTTCTCAATGCCCATATGATGTATATCAACAGCATAGATATGCTCAAGGCCTGCATTATTCGCAAAATCAAAATCACTCTCTTCAAAAAGTCCGCCTCTCATACCTACCTGTATAGATGTTTTCGGGTCAATGCAGCCATATTCGATCGCTCTTCTGAAAGGGGTAGAGTGGTCGTGATGTTCTTTATCAGTATCGCTGCCCCATGTATCTGTATGCGAATCAAAGTGTATTATCGAAACAGGCCCGTAAACATCCTTATAAGCCAGCAGTTCAGGAAAAGTAATAGAATGATCACCGCCCAGAACGATTGGAATTGTACCTGTTTCCAAAATAGCTTTCATTTCCTGTGGTATCGAACCAAGATAAGCTTTCTCAGCGTTCCATATATCAAGATCTCCATAATCAACGCCCTTTACATATTTACTCGTATCAATGCCGACAGCCTCGTTCATGCTGTCTGTGGAAAAGGCTCTGCGAATCCCATCAGGACCAAACCTCGTTCCCGGACGATATGTTGTTCGGATATCAAATGGAATACCTATAATAGTGTAATCCGCCCCAGATGTGTCAGTTGAACTTTTCAAACCGCCATATGTAAGCTGCACCTTTTTATCAGTATTTATTGCGTTCATAGAATCACTTTCCTTTCTTAATTTGTTGATTTCATTTTACGCTATACAGTTACAGTAAAGTCAATGCTCATTTGTAAAGAAAAAATTAATTCTATGACAACAGATTATCCTAAAGCGTTCTTTATTTTCTGCAAACTAAACGTCTAAAGCACATATCATATTATTAATGGCAAAAAAACACCCCGTATCATAAGACACGGGGTGAAATTTTTGTTATCTATTCAGATATCCTAAACTTTGCAAGAATTACTTCTTCTGTGCAATAGCAGCCTGAGCAGCAGCAAGTCTAGCAATTGGAACTCTGAATGGTGAGCAAGATACATAGTCAAGACCGATCTTGTTGCAGAACTCAACAGATGTTGGGTCGCCGCCGTGCTCGCCGCAGATACCGCAGTGGAGCTTTGGATTAACTGGCTTACCAAGTTCAAGAGCCATTTCCATAAGCTTGCCTACGCCGTTCTGGTCGAGCTTAGCAAATGGATCGTTCTCGTAGATCTTTGCATCATAGTAAGCATTGAGGAACTTACCAGCGTCATCTCTTGAGAAACCGAATGTCATCTGTGTAAGGTCGTTTGTACCGAAGCAGAAGAAGTCAGCTTCCTTAGCGATCTCGTCAGCTGTAAGAGCAGCTCTTGGGATCTCGATCATTGTACCAACCTCGTACTCAAGGTCAGAACCAGCAGCCTTGATCTCAGCGTCAGCAGTCTCAACAACGAACTTCTTAACATACTTAAGCTCCTTGATATCATTTACCAGTGGGATCATGATCTCAGGCTTAACTGTCCAGTCTGGGTGATTCTTCTTAACGTTGATTGCAGCCTTGATAACAGCCTTTGTCTGCATCTTAGCGATCTCAGGATATGTTACTGCAAGACGGCAGCCGCGGTGACCCATCATTGGGTTGAACTCGTGGAGTGAAGCGATGATAGCCTTGATAGTCTCAACAGGCTTGTTCTGCGCCTTAGCAAGAGCCTCGATATCAGCCTCTTCTGTCGGTACGAACTCGTGAAGTGGTGGGTCAAGGAATCTGATAGTAACAGGGTTACCCTCAAGTGCCTCATAAAGTGCCTCGAAGTCAGCCTGCTGCATTGGCTCGATCTTAGCAAGAGCAGCTTCTCTCTCTTCAACTGTGTCTGAGCAGATCATCTCTCTGAATGCAGCGATTCTCTCAGGATCAAAGAACATGTGCTCTGTACGGCAAAGACCGATACCCTCAGCACCCAGCTCTCTTGCCTTCTTAGCGTCAGCAGGAGTATCTGCGTTTGTTCTAACCTTCATTGTTCTGAACTTGTCAGCCCAGCCCATGATTCTGCCGAACTCGCCAGCGATCGTAGCGTCAACAGTTGGGATAATACCATCGTAGATATTACCTGTTGAACCGTCGATTGAAATATAGTCACCCTCGTGGAACTCCTTGCCTGCGAGTGTGAACTTCTTGTTAGCCTCGTCCATAACGATATCTGAGCAGCCAGATACGCAGCATGTACCCATACCACGAGCAACAACGGCAGCGTGTGATGTCATACCGCCTCTAACTGTAAGGATACCCTGTGAAGCCTTCATACCTGTGATGTCCTCAGGTGATGTCTCAAGTCTTACGAGAACGACCTTCTCGCCTCTCTCGTTCCAAGCCTCAGCGTCATCAGCTGTGAATACGATCTTACCACAAGCAGCTCCTGGAGAAGCGCCAAGACCCTTGCCCATAGGAGTAGCAGCCTTGAGTGCCTTTGCGTCGAACTGTGGGTGAAGAAGTGTATCGAGGTTTCTTGGGTCGATCATTGCAACAGCCTCTTCCTCAGTTCTCATGCCCTCATCAACGAGGTCACAAGCGATCTTAAGAGCAGCCTGTGCAGTTCTCTTACCATTTCTTGTCTGAAGCATATAAAGCTTACCGTGCTCAACAGTGAACTCCATATCCTGCATATCTCTGTAGTGATCTTCAAGTGTCTTGCAAACCTTGTTGAACTCAGCGAATGCCTCTGGGAACTTCTGCTCCATTTCAGAGATGTGCATTGGTGTACGAACACCAGCAACAACGTCCTCGCCCTGTGCGTTTGTAAGGAACTCACCGAACAGACCCTTAGCACCTGTAGCTGGGTCTCTTGTGAATGCAACACCTGTACCGCAGTCGTCACCCATGTTACCGAATGCCATGGACTGAACGTTTACTGCTGTACCCCATGAATAAGGGATATCGTTATCTCTTCTGTATACGTTAGCTCTTGGGTTATCCCATGAACGGAATACAGCCTTGATAGCGCCCATGAGCTGCTCCTTAGGATCAGTTGGGAAGTCAGAACCGATCTTAGACTTGTACTCAGCCTTGAACTGGTTAGCCAGCTCCTTAAGATCCTCAGCGTTCAGCTCAACGTCCTGCTTAACGCCCTTCTTAGCCTTCATCTCATCGATAAGCTCTTCAAAATACTTCTTACCAACTTCCATAACTACGTCAGAATACATCTGAATGAATCTTCTGTAGCAGTCCCAAGCCCATCTTGGGTTATTAGACTGAGCAGCGATAGTCTCAACAACTTCTTCGTTAAGACCGAGGTTAAGGATTGTATCCATCATACCAGGCATTGATGCTCTAGCACCTGAACGTACAGAAACGAGGAGTGGGTTCTCCTTGTCACCGAACTTCTTGCCTGTGATCTCTTCCATCTTTACAATGTACTCGTTGATCTCTGCCATGATCTCAGGATTGATCTCACGGTTGTCCTCATAATACTGAGTACAAGCTTCCGTTGTGATCGTAAAGCCCTGAGGAACAGGGAGACCGATATTTGTCATCTCAGCAAGGTTAGCACCCTTACCGCCGAGAAGCTCTCTCATGTTGGCATTACCCTCAGAGAAAAGATAACAATACTTCTTTGCCATTGGTTTTTTACCTCCAAAAATTTTTTGAATTCCGAAGCGTGCGGACACAATTATCCCGTCGCCCACGGTTACATATATATTATAACAGATTTAAAGCCAAATTACCATAGGTTTTTCTCACTTTTATACATAAAATCTTATACAATATTTGCTCACTTTTTATGTGCAATATGACAGTTTTTAAATATCAACACATAAAAAAGCCCTGCTGAAAAACAACAGGGCTAAAACGTCTATTTTGTCGGTGGAAGCAGCTGCCTCTGCAGAAAATACCTACTTATGTCCGATACCGCAGACAAACGGCAATTTATGATATGCCGTACATTTATAATGCGCTGAACGGGGTGCGCCACGCTTATTTCTATGACACCTATATCATACCATATCCGCAAGCATTTGTCAATAGCAAAAATGCAAAATAAAAAGCCCCGCTGAAAAACAGCAGGGCCGAAATGTCTATTCTGTCGGCTGAAAGCAGCCGCATAACTGCGGAAAAATAAGCTACTTATGTCCGAACTCAGCAGACTCGCTGAAATATATTGGGTCTTTCGACAGTTATATTATAGCATATCCGCAAGCATTTGTCAACCCTATACCACCTGAAAAAGATAAAATTTCAGATAATCCGTTTCAGGCACATTGAGAAGTATCGGGTGGTCAGGGGCTTGCTGTCTTGCTTCAATAAGCTTGAGCTGAACGCCTGCGTCCTTTGCCGCACTCATGACCATTTTCACGAACAGCCTGTTCTCCATAAAATGTGAGCATGAGCAGGTCGCAAGATATCCGCCCCTAGGCAGCAGCCTCATGGCTCTATAATTTATCTCCTTGTAGCCTCTCTCTGCACTGCCCACGGTCTTTCTGCTTTTCGTGAACGCAGGCGGGTCAAGGATTATCATGTCGTAATCCGCCTTTTCCTCAAGAAGTTTAGGTAGCAGGTCAAAAACGTCTGCACAAAGAAAATCCATTCTGTCAGTCAGACCGTTTCTCTCAGCGTTCTCCCTAGCCGTGTCAACAGCGAACTGTGAAACGTCCACCGCCGTAACGTGCCTTGCACCGCCCATTGCCGCATTGAGTGCGAACGAACCTGTGTGGGTAAAGCAGTCAAGGACCTTCTTGCCCTTTGCTATCTTCGACACCGCAAGGCGGTTATATTTCTGGTCGAGGAAAAATCCAGTTTTCTGACCGTTCTCAACATCGACCTCATAGCGTATGCCATTCTCCGTTATCTCAGTGATATTTGGCGGTGGCTCAGGGAGAAATTCAGCCCTATACCAGCCCTTGTACTGCTCCAATCCCTCCAGCTTTCTGATAGCGACATCGTTACGCTCCATTATGCCCGAAACTTTAACTCCGTCCTTTTCAAGCTCTTCAACAAGAAGCCTGAATATCATATCCTTTATCATATCCATGCCGTAGGAAAGCACCTGCGAAACAAGTATATCTCCATACTTGTCGATAGTAAGCCCCGGCATGCCGTCAGCCTCACCAAAAATAAGCCTGCAAGCCGAAAAGTCGTCCCCCATAACAGTTTTTCTGTAATCTATAGCATAGCGGATACGTCTGCGGAAAAAGTTTTCCGAGAAATTTTCATTTGCGTTGTCAGATAAGATCCTTATCCTTATCTTGCTGTTAAGGCTGAGAAAACCAGTTCCAAGATAAGAGCCTTTTTCAGAGAAAACATCGCAAAGCTCACCGTTTTTCAAGCCCTCAGGCTCGTTTCTCAATTCGTCACAATACACCCATGGGTGACCGTTTTTCAGGGACATTTCCCCTTTTTTCGATATAGTGAACGCAGGATAGATTCTTTTGCTTTTCATTATTATACCTCACAATAATTTATACATTATCCACACAATATAAAACAGACCGTAGGGGACGACGCCCTCGGCGTCCCACCACTCCATGTTCTGTGTAAAAACATCAGCAATATTGCCTTAAAGTATAATTATAGCACAATTCTCTCTATTCTGCAATACATATGTATCACCGCACCAGAAAATTTTCAGATGCGGCGTTATATGGGGGATTATAACATCAGCACTTTGTATTACAAAGCGCCAAAATGAAGAAAGCTTATTTGTCCGCAGGGTCAATAAACTCGATAGGGTCTATCCACTGACCGTTCTTTTTCAAGCCAAAGTGCAGATGAGAAAGCTCTGCCGCTTCCGCCTGAGCAGTGTCGCCCACAGCACCTATGACCTCCCCTGCATTCACCTCGTCGCCCTCCTTGACGGACATTTCCTTTGACAGATTGTAGCAATGCCCTACAATGCCGTTTCCATGATCGATAGTCATGCAGTTGCCCCACAGAGGGTCGTCCCATATCTTTGTAACAGTGCCCTTGTTCATCGCCTTGACAGGCTCGCCAAGGTCAGCTTTGATATCAACGCCGTCATGGGTTTTCCAGTAGCCGAGAGTTTCCGACTTCACAAGCTCGCCATTAGAAAACGGCTCTAATATCTCACCGTTCACAGGCATAACATTTGGCTGCGTCTGAATGTCCACATCCGGCTTGGAGCTTTCGTCCTTTTTAACGTCCGTTTTCTTGTTATCAGCCTGCTTTGGCGCAGTGCTGTCAACGCTCGAAATAGTCAGATTGTCGGTGATATCCTCCATAGCCTTGTTATATGCAGCTATACCCGCACCGCCAAGAGCCAGCAGACACGCCGCAAGTGTAATGTAAACACCCTTCGCTCCCAGAGCCTTGCCTGCGTGTGAATTTCTGATACTGAATTTTTTCATACACACAAAACCTTTCTCCGATATGATTTCCGCAGCCACTGTTGCGCCCACGGCAGTCTTATGCTATCGGCGGCATAAGTCCTCTGGCATTATTTTTGACATATACGGGTAAAATATTCACAGCAAAATAAAAATACCACACCCAAGCTTTCACCCAAGTGCAGTATTTACTATTTCCGATCGCATTTATGTAGGGGACGGCGCCCTCGACGTCCCACAAAGTCCAAATTGTCCCTATCCGTTTTGTATCTTTCTTTTGTCCTCTCAGCCTTACCTATCCTGCGGTTTTTTCCTCACAAACTTATACACAGCCCCTGCAATAGCAAGCACCGCCGCAACTCCCACCAGACAAAGGCAGACTATAACATCATAGCGGCTGTTGTCAGCACCTTTCACCGAAACTAACTCAGACAGTTTCATGCCGTTCCACGCATTGCTCAGCACAGTCATTGCCACTACCCATACCGCAGATGCCACAAAGCAAAGTGCACCCTTGAAAAAGCCGTTCACCTTTAGATACCTTATAATAAGGAACACAGCCCACACCAATGCCACACAAGCCACCGTTGCAAGCATGCCGTCACGAAGGTCTACCACGTCACCGTATTTCAGCGTACCATAAATAACGCAGGCAAAAGTCAGTACCGAATCCGTCGCCATGCACACAAGCCCCTTGCTATTTCTCACATACTTTTCAAGCTGTTCACTTCTCAGCACAAAAGGCAAAAATATGATAGCCTCCCCAAGGAGCGTTCCAAGCACCGCCATAACAAACCAATCCCCGTGTGAATAAACGCACCCTGCGGCGTAAAGAAGCACAAGCGAGACCGTCGCAGAACTTAACGTCCATAATGCCCTGTTTTTCTTCACAAGCACAGGCACATTGATGAAAGAAAACGTTAGCATCAGCGACGTGATAAGCACCATGAACCAACCTATACCGCCATGAGCCACATTATAAATAAAGCTCGGTATTATCGCCGCAAGATAGCCTATCCCAGTTATGATAGTGTACCCCCGAACAAAGCTTTTATAACTTCGCGCCATAAACTCAGCCTCTCTCTGCTGATTGTCCTCGCTCGCCGTGCAAAGCTCGTGCTCAGAAATGCCCAGCACCCTGCAAAGTCCCGATATCATCGTTATATCAGGATATGATACCCCTCTCTCCCACTTGCTCACTGCCGACTCAGTAACATAAAGCTCCTTAGCAAGGTCTTTTTGAGAAAGCCCCAGTTCTTTTCTTTTTGATTGAATGAATTTTCCAAGAGTAATTTTATCTTCCATAGCATATCACCTTTCAATTTGTTCGGAGTGCACTCTCTATGGTCAACATTATAGCCCACGGCTTTGAAAAAGTCAACAAAATCGAGCTGGACTGTCAGTCAAGCCGCCTATTTACGCACTTTGCAGCACCTCCGCCAACACGCAGGCATAAAAAATCGCCCTGCTAAAAAGCAAGGCGTTGTTGGAGCGGGTCAGAGGGATCGCACCTCCATCTCCTTTCAGGAAGAAAAGTATTCTGGTAATTGAAATAAACCCGCAAAAATATGAAGTCCTTACTCATCGTAAGGACTTTTTTTGGAGCGGATTACGAGGCTCGAACTCGCTACCTCCACCTTGGCAAGGTGGCGCTCTACCAGATGAGCTAAATCCGCATTTGGTGCTTCCGGACGGAATCGAACCATCGACACGAGGATTTTCAGTCCTCTGCTCTACCGACTGAGCT
>ULVM01005371.1_pt1 | contig 35718 bp, 29 predicted proteins | sample 1959451 | NCBI WGS metagenome assembly ULVM01 (sample SAMEA4835786, study PRJEB28245) | human gut metagenome | biome: gut microbiome; material: fecal sample | place: Denmark | collected 2008
ATATTGTCGCACATATGATATTTTTCCATTGAATGCATATATTGTTCTTTATACTTTTTTACTTTAGAAGATATAGGAATCATCCAATATATATCTATATACTTATTATCATATTTGAATAGATAACAACATGGCCTTTCATGAGGCTTTCCTTTAATAATTTCTTTATTTTCTAATAACCCACAGTTAGGAAATCTATCATAAAATTCATCTTTTACAAAATATAATTTCCCCTCTTCCATTCTTCTCCTTTGTACAAAAATACCCTACTCAATACAGTAGGGTACAATTTGAACCCCAGCCTTTTATTAGCCGCATACTGGGTAGCGGAAATAATTTGAACCCGTACCTTCTTTTTATGGTTACTGATATATACGGTCACAGTACATAATTTGGTATAGAAACCATTACTGATTCCTTATTTATATTATACACAATTTTAAGCAGAAATGGTTCCAAAAATTTAATAAAAATAAAACATTTCTTTGTGCAATATTACTTATATATTGTCACGATAGTTCCTGTTGTCACTACGGCTGTACACAGGATCACTGTCAGCAAGCGTTTTTTCAAACTCGAAAATCTACTCATAGTGAAGCCTCCAGAAAAGGACTGACAATTATAAATTATTATATATCATATCCATAGTATATGGAGAGGTTGCAATACCGAATGCTCCCTGATCTACAATACTTGTATACGGATATGTAAAATTCCAATCTGGCTCATATGATCCCTTGCCTCCCACATTACTTCCTACGCATGGTTGAATTGAAGTTCCAATTACATATAAGTTATCAAGATATTCCATACCTCTTTTTAATTTACAAGCCGCATAACCAATAGACGTAAACATCACATTAGAATGGCTTGACCTTAGAATATTACACATTTTGTTTACTGGTTCAGATTCTTTATCGGTAACATACCAAGACAAATTCTTATGTGTCCTACAATCACTATAAACATACCATTCCAATCCTTTAACAGTCTTCGATGGTGCATACACATAAATATCTTTCGCCTCATACCCCAATGCTGTCATGTAAGCCGTTCTCTTATTGATTGCCTGCGTCCAGTCAAGACCAATCCCTGAGTAATAGCTGTTGCTGCCCATCTCCCTTAATACTTCCGTGAAGATCCCGGAATCCAGCATTGTCTGGTAGAATACTACTTCTGCTGCCATCTCACCATTATGGTATCTCATGCAGTTCGCATAATCATCCTGGTACATTACTACACCTGTAGCCGCATTCAGCGTGATTGTTGGTTTTGTTGAATAAAAGAATGATTCTGGAGTTGGATAATACGTACTGTTGTTCACATAAACATTAAACAGGAAATCTCGCAAAGATGCCCCTGAATCATATGCTGCCTCGATTACTGGTGCATAGGCTGTACCGGCGGCAAATACGTTCTTATCAAAATATGGATTTGCCGCATAAACAGAATCCAATTTTGACTGGTATGCTGCTGTTACAGTATCCGCTTTATATTCAGTTGTCACGATAGTACCTGTTGCTACTACAGCCGCACACAGGACGATAGCAAGCGCTTTTTTTGTAAATCTTGAAAATCTACTCATATTTGTACCTCACTTTCTCAAAATGAAAAATTGGTTGTTTCTCTATTATTTGAGTGTATTATACCATTATATAAAAAACTGTCAATTATCATTATTGTTTTATGAAATTACATTCATATTCCTTAAAAAATCTATGTTCATCTTTTATAGCTTTGTATTATCATACTCTACTTCCATACTGCTTCCATTCGTCTGGTTACAATACGGACAAATATCATAAGACTTATCCCTGAAGCCTGGTACCTGATCTTCTACAGTCTGCCTGTATGCCTTATTGCAGTGGGAACATTTTACAATTCCATTATATGATTCATATTCCTGCAGCTCACCATTCTCATTATATGCCAAAAAACTCATATCTTGCTCTCTCCTGTTTCATTCTTTTTCAAAATATGCAGGCTGAATATTTATTGAAAATTCAGCATTTATCTGTTATTTTAATAATACTATCTTCTATCCTCTACTGTCAACTGGATGAAGTTCAGAAATAGCCTTTATTACGCTTTATTACGTTGCATGTTTATCTCTCGGATATCTCTTGATTTATTCAAAAGATAATGTTATATTATTAATAGAAAGGCAGTACCGATGAACGGTTGCCTGTAAGTTAGTTAGTTATAAAAATAACCGCTAAGTTTGCAGACTATCAGGGCGGTTATTTTTATGTCCAAAATTACTTCTTTCTAAAGTACGTTGCAACTGCAACCATGAGGATACAGAACTGGATCAGCTCTGCCCATGTTATGTACAAAGCCTTTATCCTTTCGTATATTTTCCATACAAAAACCTCCTTTCGAGGAAGTTCTTGGAATCTACATTCCAGCGATACAAGCAACCGTCCACCGTCAATGATACAGTACACCAGCATGTTCACCTGGAATTTGTCACTATATATCCGATGTTTGTTGATATCCAGCCAAAACTCTTTATCATTGATTTCTTCTCCTATAATAATAATAGGATTCATGATTTCTACAGATAAACTCATACTGCTATTGATATAATTTGAACATATTTCAGAGAATATTACGCACTTTGTCATTATACGCAAAAAGCCCGGATGTAATTTAAAATTACACCCAGGGTTTTCTTAATTTTCTTCACTTCTCTTTTATCCCACCAGATCAAACAGGCTGATCTGATTAGACTCCGGTATGTCGCCCAGTAGTCCGAGGTCACTCATCATATCAATGACGGTCTTGGATACCTTGGTTCGGCTTCTGAAATCGTCTTTTGACAGGAACGGACCATCTTTAGCCGCTTCCATGATGGTATCTGCTGCCTTTTCACCCAGACCGTCAATACTACTCAGGGACGGCATGACTTTGCCATCTATAATCTGGAAGTTACGGGAATGGGCTCTGAATATATCCAGCTTCTCGAATTCAAATCCACGGGCATACATCTCCTGTACAATTCGCATATCCTTGAGTGCATCCTGTTCCTTGTTGGTCAGTGTGTCACTGCGTTTTCTGTAATCTGCCATTGTTTCTTCCAGATGCTTCTGCCCCTGGCACATGATTTCATAGGAGAAGGCTGACGCACGGATACTGAAATATGCGCAGTAATACGCCAACGGATAGTTTACCTTACAATAGGCAATTCGCCACGCCATCATAACATAGGCTGCCGCATGTGCCTTAGGGAACATGTACTGAATCTTTTCGCAGGACCAGATATACCAGTCAGGCACATCATGTGCTTTCATATCTGCTTTCCATTCATCCCAATTCGCACATTTATGCTTAGCTACAGTTCCTTTACGGACTGCCTCCATGATCTTGAAGGATTCCTCAGAGTCCAATCCCATGCTGATCAGATAGATCATGATATCATCACGGGTACATATAGCCGTGGAAATCGTTGCCTGACCACTCTTGATCAATTCCTGTGCATTACCCAGCCATACGTCAGTACCATGGGAAAGTCCGGCGATTCTGACCAGATCTGAGAAGTATCTGGGCTGCGTATCAATTAACATCTGCATTGCGAAATCTGTACCAAACTCAGGAATCCCCAGTGCTCCAAGCTTACAGCCCCCAATCTGCTCCGGGGTGATTCCCAGTGCAGATGTATTCTGGAAAAGGGACATAACGTCCTTATCATCCAGAGGAATGGTAATAGGGTCAATACCTGTTAAATCCTGCAACATACGAATCATGGTCGGATCATCGTGTCCAAGAATATCAAGCTTCAACAGGTTGTGGTCGATGGAATGGTAATCAAAATGCGTTGTGACTGTATCTGTAGTCATATCGTTTGCCGGGTGCTGTACCGGAGTAAAGGAGTTAATCTCCTCTCCTACAGGAAGCACAACGATACCGCCCGGATGCTGTCCAGTGGTACGTCTTACCCCAACGCAGCCTTCTACGATACGGTTTATCTCGCTGGTACGCTTGTGTTTTCCACGTTCTTCATAATAATTTTTTACATAACCAAATGCTGTCTTATCAGCCAGTGTACCGATTGTACCGGCGCGGAAGGTCTGACCGTAACCAAAGATAACTTCTGTATACTTATGCGCCTTACTCTGGTACTCACCGGAGAAGTTAAGGTCAATATCAGGTTCCTTGTTTCCTTTGAATCCAAGGAATGTTTCAAAAGGAATATCGAATCCGTCTTTTACCAGCTTCTCACCACACACAGGGCAGTTCTTATCCGGCATGTCACATCCTGCCATTCCTGCAAAGGCTTTTACTTCATCAGAATAGAAATCCGTATAATGGCACTTCTTACAGTAATAATGGGGGCTAAGTGGATTAACCTCCGTGATTCCCGCCATTGTAGCCACGAAGGAAGATCCTACAGAACCTCGTGAACCTACCAGGTATCCGTCTTCTACAGACTTCCACACCAGCTTCTGTGCAATGATATACATAACAGCGAATCCATTGCTGATAATGGAATTCAGCTCTCGTTTCAATCTGGCTTCTACGATTTCCGGCAGTTCTTCTCCATACATTTCATGTGCCTTGCGATAACAGATATCCGTCAGCTGCTGGTCACTGTTCTCAATGACAGGGGGACATTTATCCGGTCTGACGGGTGCGATTCTATCACACATATCAGCAATCATATTTGTATTGGTGATAACGATTTCCTCTGCCTTTTCACTGCCCAGATAGAAGGAAAATTCATCCAGCATCTCTTCTGTGGTACGCAAAAAAAGCGGTGCCTGATTGTCCGCATCCTTAAATCCCTTACCCGTCATAATAATACGACGGTATATCTCATCCTCCGGATCAAGAAAATGCACATCACAGGTTGCCACTACAGGCTTGTGAAATTCTTCTCCAAGCTTTACGATTCTCTTATTCAATTCAATCAGATCTTCATCTGATTTGATATCAGGGAGCTTCTCGGACTCAATCATGAAACGGTTATTGCCAAGAGGCTGTATCTCCAGATAATCATAGAACCTCACGATTCTTGCAATCTGCTCATCACTCTGTCCATCCAGCAATGCCCGGAACAGTTCTCCCGCCTCACAGGCACTTCCAATAATCAGCCCTTCTCTGTATTTCTGAATCAGACTCTTAGGAATCAGGGGTCTCTTATGGAAATATGTCAGATGGGACTCTGATACCAGTCTGTACAGGTTGATTCGTCCCGTCTGGTTCTTTGCAAGAATAATAATATGGTAGGAATGCAGCTTTCTGATTGCTTCGACGCTGGATTTGCCCAGTTCATTTAAGGATGCCAGATCCAGAATATTGTCTTTCTTGAGCATTTCGATGAATTTTACGAAAATTTCTGCTGTACATTCTGCATCATCTACCGCTCTGTGGTGATTTTCCAGAGATATTCCCAGTGTCTTGGCTACAGCATCCAGCGTATATTTGGACTGTCCGGTCAATAACGCCCTTGCAATACCGACCGTATCTACATAGGTGAAATCAACAGGGATTCCCTGTCTTTTGGCATTTTCCTTTATAAAGCTGACATCAAAATTAGCATTATGCGCCACTAGTATGGCATCTCCTACAAACTCCAAAAAACGTGGCAGCACCACTTCGATAGGGTCTGCGTCCATAACCATACTGTCATTAATACTGGTAAGCTTCTCAATATGAAAAGGAATCGGTACCTGTGGATTGACAAAGGTAGAGAATCTCTCTGTAATCTCTCCATTCTCTACCTTCACTGCCCCAATCTCTATAATACGGTTGGTAACAGGTGAAAATCCCGTCGTCTCGATATCGAATACAACGTATTTCTCATCCAGTGACTGTCCTTTGCCATCCGTTACGATTTCTTTCAGGTCATCTACCAGATAGCCTTCCACGCCATAGATGATCTTAAAAGTATCATCTTTATCCAGCGCATGATTTGCATCCGGGAAAGACTGTACACATCCATGGTCTGTGATGGCGATAGCCCTGTGTCCCCACTTCTTGGCACGTTTGATGATATCCTTTACATCTGTGACACCATCCATATCGCTCATCTTGGTATGACAGTGCAGCTCCACACGTTTCTTGACACTGTTATCCATTCGGATCGTAGTAAAATCTGAAATCTTCTTCAAGCCAATTACAGTAGCAATTGTTAATTCCCTGTCAAACGTATCATTGACTGTGACACCCTTGACCTTTACAAAGGCACCTGCCTTGAGCTCACCCAGAAGCTCCGGAAGCTGCTCATTGTGAACGAACATCTTGACCTTAATGGTATCTGTAAAATCTGTGATTTCGAAGCTGACAATCGTCTTCTCATTACGAATCTCTCTCTGTTCCAGTGTACGTACCTTGCCACGAATGACTACCTCGCCCATTTCGCCCCAGATTTCATCAATATTCATGGTTTCTTCATCGAAATCTCTGCCGTAAATGACATCAGGATTATCGGATTTCTTCTGGAAACGGCGCTGGAAGCCCCCTTTTTCAAAGCGCTTCTCAGGTTTATTAAAGGATGCCGGTTTCTCAGATGCCTTGGGATTCTCTGCCGGTGCAGGCTTCTTCTCTGCTGCCGTTGTCTTCTGTATCGGCTGTACTTCACCCTGATTGGAATCATTGGAGGCCACCGATACTCTGTCTGCAATATTGGCTACAATCTGTTGAATCTTCAGTTCATCTTCTTCACGGTATTTGCTCTCTGCTGCTTCCCGATAGTCCACATGGAATTTCACACTGAAACCACATCTTTCATTCAGAACCTTATCCAGAATACGAATCAGTTCATCTTCCTTGGATTTGGCTATTACACTGTCTTCCAGAATGAGTTTCACTGTCTGTTCATCCGGGTATTCCATATCTGCCTGCCGAAACATTGTATACAGCATATGTTCTGTATCTTTTAGTTCCATCAATACACTGTCCTTATATGTATCCATAAGTTTTTCAGGATTGTACTGACCGGACAGAATGAACTTCTCATAGATTTTAATGATAATGTTATCTTTGGGGAAGAACTGCTTCTTAATCTCCTGCTCCACGCCGTAGACATCTTCCTTCTCTATCAGCCGCTCACTTCTGACATAAATGCGTAAAATATCCTTACGTCTGGTCGCAGTAATCCTCTCCACTACCACCTGTTCAAACAGATCCTTACGTGCTCCTGTCAGTTTTAAATTGGGAAATGCTTCAAAAAAATTCTTTTCCATTTACTATAATCCCCAGTTATCCAGCTCATGCTTCAAAGTTGCCAGCAGCTCATTCTCCGGCACTTTGCGTACAATTTCTCCTTTTTTGATTAACAGACCTTCGCCAATACCTCCTGCGATACCGATATCTGCTTCTTTCGCTTCTCCAGGTCCATTTACTGCGCAGCCCATAACAGCTACTTTGATATCCAGGTCATAATTCTGTACCAGGTTCTCAACCTGTGCAGCCAGTCCGATCAGGTCAATATTGGTTCTGCCACAGGTCGGACAGGATACCACTTCTATGCCACCTTTACGCAGTCCAAGTGTTCTCAGGATGAGTTTGGCTGATTTGATTTCTTCTACGGGATCTCCTGTTAATGAGACACGGATTGTATCACCAATACCCTCATGCAGAATAATACCCAGACCAATAGATGATTTAATATTACCGCTTGTAACAGTTCCTGACTCTGTAATACCTACATGGAGTGGGTATGGAGTCTTACCAGCCAGTAATTCATGGGCTTTTACGCTCATCAGAACGTCAGAGGATTTGATACTGATTACTAAATTGTCATAATCCATATCTTCTATCATTCTGACCTTATCCAGTGCGCTTTCCACGATTCCTTCCGCTGTCACACCATGATACTTCTCTACCAGTTCTTTCTCCAGCGAACCACTGTTTACACCCACACGGATGGGAATATTACGTTCCCTGGCAACACGTACCACCTCTGCGACACGTTCCTTGCTGCCGATATTTCCGGGATTGATACGAATCTTATCTGCACCATTCTCTATAGCTGCGATTGCCATTCTGTAATCAAAATGAATATCAGCTACCAGTGGAATGGATATCTCTTTCTTAATCTCTGCAATGGCTCTTGCTGCATCTATATTAGGTACTGTACAGCGTATAATGTCACAGCCTGCATCCTGTAATCTCAGAATCTGATTAACTGTAGCAGCAACATCCTCCGTCTTGGTATTCGTCATAGACTGAATCATAATAGGATTCCCACCGCCAATTACCTTATTACCTATTTTTATTACTTTTGTCTTTTCCCTGTATAACATACTAATACCATGCCTTTCATTTATCTGATCAGTCTTGCAATATCATGGTACATCACAAATACCATAAACATCATTAATACCACAAAACCCACAAAATGAACAACGCCTTCCTTCTCAGGAGGAATCGGTTTACCTCGTACTACCTCGACCAGAAGGAATAACAGTCTGCCTCCATCCAGCGCCGGTATCGGCAACAGATTCATAACCCCAAGATTGACACTGAGCAAAATTGCAAAATTGATCATGGTCAATACCATCGTAGGAATACCATATGGTTTCGTTACTTCTATAGTCTCATCTATTGTAGCTGCAATGCCTACCGGTCCTGACAGATCATCTGTGGACAGCTTGCCCTGAATCAGCATCAAAAGGCTCTTGATGGTCGCCTTGAACCAGTATCTTACTTCATAGCAGCTGTACTGAATCAGTCCAAAGCCCTTGGCATCTACATGTTCTCCTATGGTGAAGCCCATATAATAACGCTGATCTTCCTCACTGTATTTTGGTGTCAGATCTGTCTCGTATTTCTGACCGTCTCTTTTATATTCCAGATGCAAAGTATCTCCCTGACTAAGAGAGGAAATCAATGTTACTTCTCCCTGCAAATGGATCTTTTCTCCGTCAATACGTGTAATAACATCTCCTACTTCCAGTCCTGCCTCGGCTGCGGGATAGCCTTCCATTAATGCATTTACGGTAGGTTTCGTAGAGCCGGCAAATCCGACTACGATCAAAGCCAGAAGGAATGCCAGGATCATATTGAAGAAAGGCCCTGCAAATACCGTTGCAATTCTCGCCCAGACATTTGCCTCATTAAATGCCCCTTCCTGTTTTACCGGCTCTGCTCCTTCTTCCTTCGCTTTCTCTGTATATATACCATCTTCGCCTTCAAACATGCAGGCTCCGCCCAAAGGCAGCAGACGCAGTACATATCTGGTCTCTCCTTTGGTGAATTTACAGATTGCCGGTCCCATGCCGACTGCAAATTCCACTACTCTGATGCCGTTCAGCTTCGCTATCAGAAAATGTCCCAACTCATGGGCAATGACAACGACGCCAAATACAAGTATAAATACGATTAAAGTCAACAGCATCATTTACCTCCTTATATAACCTGTGCCTTACTAATATTGTATGAAATGCCTGATAAATCATGAATCCGGCACTGAATCTTACGCATATCTGGATGCGATTCTATCATAACTCTCTGCTTCTGCAGCCAGAATCTCATCTACAGAAGGATTCTCAACTACCTTATGAGCATCCATACACATCTCTATCAACTCCGGGATCTCCAGGAACCTGATCTTTCTATTCAGGAAAAGACTGACTGCCTTCTCATTGGCTGCATTAAATACAGTAGGCAGACTACCGCCTGTGGATGCTGCACGAAGAGCCAGTTTCAGTCCGGTGAAAGTCTCCATATCCGGCTTTTCAAAGGTTATCGTCCCCAATTCATAGAAATCCACTCTCTTCCCCTTCATAGGACGTCTATCCGGATAGAAAAGGGCATACTGAATCGGAAGTTTCATATCAGGAGTGCCCAGCTGTGCAATAATTCCTCCATCCACATATTCTACCATGGAATGAATAATGCTCTGAGGATGTACCACTACCTGTATTCTGTCCAGATCCACATCAAAAAGCCATTTTGCCTCCATGACTTCCAGACCTTTATTTACCAGTGTAGCAGAATCAATAGTAATCTTATGCCCCATAGACCAGTTAGGATGTTTCAATGCATCCTCTACACGAATGTCTGCCAGCTGTTCCCTGGTTCTTCCTCTGAAAGGGCCACCGGATGCAGTAATCAACAGCTTGCTTACCTGCTCCTTCTTTTCTCCCTGCATGGACTGGAAGATTGCACTGTGTTCGCTGTCTACCGGCAATATGGATACTCCCATCTGTGCAGCCAGCGGCATGATAATATGTCCTGCTGTTACCAGTGTTTCCTTATTGGCAAGTGCAATATCCTTACCCTTCTTAATTGCAGCAATAGTAGGTCTGATACCGATCATTCCTACGATTGCCGTAACCAGAATATCAGATTCTTCCATCTCTGCGATCTGAATCAGTCCATCCATGCCCGGTACAATAGTAACCTGCATATCCTTTAATCTGTCTGCCAGATCCTTACATGCAGCTTCACTTTGAAGGGACACAAGTCTGGGTTTGAACTCTCTTACCTGCTTCTCCATTAATTCCACATTGCTGCCTGCTGCCAGGGCAACTACTTGCAAATCACTGTTATCTCTTACGATCTCCAGTGTCTGTGTTCCAATAGAACCGGTTGATCCTAATATTGCTATTTTTTTCACAATATATGTCCTTCTTTCTTTTTACTATAGAAATCTCCTGATTTTACAGGAATAAAATAATCAGAAAATAGATCATGGGCGCAGTGAAGATCACACTGTCAAAACGATCCATAATGCCGCCATGTCCGGGAATCAATTTACCATAGTCCTTGATATCGTGGTTACGCTTAATCGCAGAAGCCGCCAGATCACCAATCTGTGAGATAACAGAACCGATTCCACCGATTATGCACAACATTGTACCATACTGGTGTCCTCCCAGTGTCTTATCGATGAGGAAGAAACCAAACACTGCTCCTACAATAGCAGAGCCAAGAATACCTCCAACAGAACCCTCGATAGACTTCTTGGGACTTAACACAGGTGCAAGCTTATGCTTGCCGATCATTACACCTACCAAATATGCACAGGTATCAGAGATCCAGGAACTGATAAAGATCATCCACACCAGATATATTCCATAAGGAAGCTGTCTGGTCAGGAAGATAAAGGATAACATGACCGGTGCATAGATCAGGCAGAAGTATGTAGTCATGACCTGATTCGCTGTGAATTTTGGGAAAGTCAGTACATATACTGACATCAGTACCATCAGCAGCAGAATGACCGTAATCATGAAATACGTAGGTGTCTGTGCAAAATAAATCAACAGATAATATACTGCAATTGCCAGAAATCCTGTAATCTCCAGTGCATTGGGCTTCTCTCCTGTATGGATGCCGCAAGCCTTGGTCAATTCCAGAAATGCTATATTGGATATTATATAAAGGGTGATTGCCAGGATAGGTCCTCCCGGCAAAATAGTAGCCAGTGCAAGAATAACCAGAACAACACCGCTGATTGTCCTTTCTTTACTGATTTTGCCTGCCATAATATTTACTCCTCCTTTACCAGTCCATATCTTCTGTCTCTCTTCTGGTATGCTTCTACTGCCTTCTCAAGCTCTTCCTTACCAAAGTCAGGCCATGGAACAGGCGTGAAATAGAATTCTGCATATGCCAGCTGCCATAACAGATAATTGGAGATTCTCTGTTCTCCTGAAGTACGGATCATCAGATCAGGATCAGGAATTCCTGCGGTATCCAGCTGCCCTGCAATACTCTCTTCTGTGATCTGATCCGGTGTAAGCTCTCCATCCGCTACCTTCTGTGCCAGGAGACGTACTGCCCTTGTAATTTCGTCACGGCTGCCATAATTCAGGGCAATCTGAAAATGCAGTCCTGTATAATCTTTGGTCGCTTCTTCCAGCGTAGCAATGCTTTCTTTGATATCATCTGCCAGTCTCGTCTTATCTCCGATAACCCTGACGCACATATTATTCCTGGCAGCTGTCTTCAGACAGGTCTTCATATAATTACGCAGAAGCTGCATAAGTGCATCTACTTCATCCTGAGGTCTGTTCCAGTTCTCTGTGGAGAACGCATATACAGTCAGATACTGAATACCCATATTGTAAGCCGCTTCACAGACCGTCTCTATATTCTTCGCACCCTGTATATGTCCTGCCTTACGTGGCAATCCTTTGGCTTTTGCCCATCTGCCATTACCATCCAGAATGATTGCTACATGTTTCGGTATACTCATTTGAAGTTGCCTCCTCTATCTATACGCTATACGTTAAAAAGGGGGCATAACATCCCTCATGTATGCCCCTCTCTATAAAGTCATTGCAGACTGCTTATTATACAGTCATAATTTCTTTGGATTTGTCCTCGATTGCCTTATCTACATCCTTGATGTACTTATCTGTGATCTTCTGTACAGAATCTTCCAGATCCTTGATCTCATCTTCTGAAATTTCTGTCTTGGCAAGCTTCTTGAAAGCATCATTTGCATCACGTCTGATGTTACGGATTGCAACCTTAGCTTCCTCACCCTTCTTCTTTACATCCTTAACGAGATCTTTTCTTCTTTCCTCTGTTAATTCAGGGAATACCAGACGGATAACAGTACCATCATTGTTAGGTGTGATTCCAATATCAGAAGCCATAATTGCCTTCTCGATCTCACGGATCAGGCTCTTCTCCCATGGAGCAATCTGAATCATTCTTGCTTCCGGAACTGTAATGTTACCAACCTGCTGGATTGGTGTAGGTGTTCCGTAGTAATCTACCTTTAACTTATCCAAAACGTGAGGATTAGCACGACCTGCACGGATTGTCTGATAATCTGCCAAAAGGAAATCATATGCTTTCTGCATTTTCTCTTCGTATGTTTTTACTCTTGCGTCCATATTCTGGTTGCCTCCTACTATAATACTCTCTTATTTGTTTATACGGTAACCTTGGTTCCGTTAAATTTACCCTTTAATGTATTGACAATGCTGTTCTCTTCGTTCAGTCCGAATACCCACATAGGCATCTTGTTATCTCTTGCCAGGATAGATGCTGTCATATCCATAACCTGAAGATTCTTTGCTATTACTTCATCAATGGATACTTCATCATATTTTACTGCTGTTGGATTGACTCTTGGATCATCATTGTATACGCCATCAATTGCTTTCGCTAACAGAATGACCTCAGCCTCTACCTCAATTGCCCTCAATACAACACCTGTATCTGTAGAGAAATACGGATGGCCCGTACCGCCTGCAAAGAATACGACCTTGCCTGCTTCCAATGCCTTCACAGCCTTATCCTTGGAGAACAATTCTGTAAAAGAGGAACATGCAAAAGGAGTAAATACTTCTGTCTCCATTCCTACAAAACGGAAGATTTCAGATACATAGATGCAGTTCATGACAGTTGCAAGCATACCTATCTGATCTGCTTTGGTTCTGTCAATAGTCTCACTTGTTCTGCCTCTCCAGAAGTTACCTCCACCAATTACGATACCTACCTGGATTCCACTGTCTACAATCTCTTTTACCTGTTTTGCCACTGCGGTAACAGTTGCTTCATCAAAACCGGTCTTCTTCTCACCAGCTAATGCTTCTCCGCTTAATTTCAATACAATTCTCTGCATTTTAATAACCATGCCTTTCCTGAGTCTATATTATTTTCTGTTTTTCTTCACATCACTGAAGAAGGATGTCGGGCTGACTTCTGCATAGCACTGTGAACACATACCTTCGATAACAGCACCATTATTGATCTGTACGGACTTGGACTTAATGTTGCCCATAACAATTGCAGAGGTATCCAGAATAACCGGTCCATGCACATCAATATCGCCCTTAACAGCACCTGCGATAACTGCGCTTGTTGCAAAGATATTACCGATTACAACAGAGCTCTGGCCAATCTTGACACTGCCCTTGCTCTTCACTTCACCATTGATCTGTGCGGATTCTGCGTAGATCTCTGCTGCAGAAGAATTACCGTTGATATTGCCTGTTATATTTAATTTACCATTGATTTCTATATTACCATTGATGCTGCCGATCAGATCCATATTGCCACTGCTGATCACATCACCTGTAATGGTCATGCCTGCTGTAATAACCGCAGTATCTGATGATGTCTCTGTAGTATTATTATAAAAGCTCGGCTCTCTGGTACTTCTAAAGTCAGGCTCTGTTTTCTTCTCCATGGAAGAAGCCTGATCAGAAAGATTCAATTCCACTTCGTTTAAAAGTTCCTCTACTTCATCATTAGCCTGTTTTGCCTGTTCCGGCTCAACTTCAGGCTGCTGTACTGTCTCTTGTACAGGCTCCTGAACGGCTGCTGTATCAGCCCCTAAAGCTGCTGCTTCATTATCCAGCATTGCTTCAAGGTCTGCAAATTCTTCTCCGTCTGTCTGTCCAAAAAGATCTTCAGAAGAAGTAGCTTCTGCTCTGGCAGTAACGTCTCCCTGTTCTGTTTCTGCATCCTCAGGTACCATTTCATTCACTGCCTGAGATAAATCCTGTTTCAAATCCTGAAAAAAACCCATTTTCACTATCCTCCAATTTTATCCTAAGGTGCTTTCACCCTTATTGTGCCTGAACATGCTGAATTGGCACTGTATCCTCCGTAATCGGCAACAATACCATATTATCAGACTCCAGTATCTTCTCTAATATAATAGGAAGAGCTTCCACTGTTGTATTCTTGCCCGATGCATCATGCATCAGAACAATGGAAGTATGATGTTCACTCACGTGATTCAATACATTATCTGCTATCTGCTGTGCACTGACATAGCCGCTGGCTGCATCTCCACTGGATACATTCCAATCATAATAGGTCATGCCCTGTTGTCCCAGATAAGCAATGATATCCTGTATCTTATCCTTGCTGACCGTATTACTGCTGCCTCCCGGCAGTCTCACGATCCTGCTGTCTACACCTGTCAATTCATACAGATATGTATGCAGCTTCTCAAGATCCTGACCATACGCTTCTACAGACTCATAAATATCACGATACACGTGGCTGTAGGAATGCATGCCAAGGGTATGACCCTCCTCTACAATACGCCGGTACTGGTCATTATATCCTTCTTTACCAATTACAAAGAATGTAGCCTTCACTCCATACTCATCCAGAATATCCAGAATCTGATCTGTATTGGCACTTGGTCCATCATCAAATGTCAGATATACCTTATGAATACCAGAATCTGCCGGGGGCGTCCTGGAAGGCTCACTCCACACATTCTGATTCTCCAGTGTCTGTACATCTGCAGAGGCTTCTTCCTCTGTAAGTTCCTGTGAATCAGCCGCATTCACCTTCTGCTCCTCCAGCTGTATCTGCATGGAAGCAATCTCTGCCTGTAACTCATTCACCTGTTTACCAAGTCCATGAAGCTGTACAGCCAGAACAATGCTGATCGTAACAGGTATGACAAACACCATGATCAGCATGATCACAATCAAACGTTTCAGGCGCTGTACACGCCTCTGTCTCTTGTTATTTATTTCAGCCATCAGACTCTTAACCATCTTTCTGTATGCTACGCCAATTATAACACAACCCTTATGCTTTAGAAAAGGGATTTTGTCAAAATTTTATGTTTACAATAATGCTTCATTATAGTGGGCTCTCTCGCCACCTACGAATTTTGCCCTGGTTCTTGCACAGACAATATGTGCGCCGCCTATCGTTGGGTGTTCAATTCTGACAGGTACTGCTACTGCCCTAAGATGCATACCAATCAGGGTATCTCCTATATCAATGCCGCCTTTTGCCTGAATATGCTCTACTGCCACAGGATCCTGCATATGCTTCCATGCAGCTGTGGAGAATGAACCACCTGCCTTGGGCTGTGGTACCACATTGACTTCTTCATAGCCGAAGCGTTCTGCATCTTTTCTTTCTATAATTAATGCTCTGTTGAGATGCTCACAGCACTGTGTGGCAATGCTGATTTCCTCTTTGGCAAAAGCCCCCTGCATTGCAAGAAATACAGCTTCTCCAAGATCTGCATTGGAATAAGAACCGATTCTGTGAGATGCGATCTCACTGGTTGAGCACCCGATTACCACCAAATCACCTTTTTTTAATTTTGCCTGCCCTAAAAATTCTTCTACAACTCTGACTGCATCCTGCTGTTCCTGTTCAAACATAATATGAATCCTCTTTTCTGTGCACCTTCTGATCTTAACTGGTTTGTGTCAAGTGCACGAAGATACAATTCCAGTTCTCTGCCAGCCGTTCCATGGAAAAGGCAGCATTCGCCGGGCTGGTAGACGGCAATGTTATAATATCCCTTCCTGTTATCTTCTCCTGATATTTATGATACAGCTTCGCAGCAGTCGCACCATTTGCATAGATCTGTCTGATGGGAGCCGTGGATAATACCCTGGAGAGATCTGTAGGCGTTACATTCGAGATACTGCTGTCACTGGAACCTATGATATCACATTCTGCAATCACATCCCAGACTGCAATGTGATGTTCCAGCAGGAAACTTTTCTTTTGTTCAATTGTCTCCGGTATCTGCGCCTGTGTCAGATATGCAAGCAGCTTCCAGAACCGGTTCTGTGGATGCCCATAATAGAAGTGGTTCTCCCTGGACTTTACAGAAGGTAACGTACCCAGTATCAGAATCTGCGAATATTCATCATACACCGGTTCAAATTCATGTTGTACATGATTCTTTATCTGTTCCATATTTATCCATCTTTCCGACTAATCTGCCAATTGCAGGAATTTGCCCTATAATCTCTGTAAAGCCTGTGGAAACCAAAAGCACTATCAGCATTTCTGCAAGATTTACTGCATAAGAAGGTTCTATTCCCTGCGTAAATTCTGCAATTCCCAGTATGATCACATACCCGGATACGATATAGATCCCCATGCTGTTTCGTCCAAGGCAGGAAAATACAGGGAATCCATACCCTTTGCGCTGCTGTAGAATATCTTTCCATAGCAGAATCACAAAACAACTGCCTGAAAGTCCTATGATGAAGCGGTAGCCATCTATTGCAAGCTGTCTGGTAATGTCTTTTCCCAATAATTTGTAACCGGTCAGATAAATAAATGCATCCTGATTGAAGAAAGCAGCAAACAGCAGAATCCATACAAGACCGGCCGCCAGAGTCAGAACGATGGGCGCCTGTTCATATACATTGCAGATTATCTCACACAGTCTGCTGATTGCATTCTCTTTATTATGCCGTTCAGCCATTCCTTCATGGAAATAAAAGGCAATGATGTAAAAAGGCAGCATATATTTATATGCGCCAAGTCCCAATCCATCTGGAATAAAGAACATCATCAGAAAGCCCACAATATAAAGCCATAACGCATCATGAAACCAGTAATGCATGCACCATACGATCAGGAAGCACCAGAACACTGCCCACAAAAACCACAGATTTTCCAGGGAATTAACTATATATTGAAGCAATCCCTGTCCCAGTCCTGCATGTGGATAGCCATAATAGGCATTCATAAGAAAATGTCTCGATGAATCCAGCGCAGTCCATCCAAATATGGGAATCAGCAGGGATGCCGCCCTTCTGCCCAGAATCTGCAGTTGTTCCCTTCTATCGTCCGTTGTCTTCATACTGTACCAGCCAAGCCAGCCACTTATCAACATGAAAAGCGACATATGAAAGCTGTAGATCAACTGATACAGCCGGTCATCAAAATATGCTTCCTGTAATTTATATACCTCGCCACTGCCCTCCTGGATGCAGTGCCCCAGAACCACAAGACATATTGCAAAGCCCCGCAATACGTCCGGCAATAACTCTCTCTTCTTCCCATCAGCCATTTGTTTGTTCCTATCTTAATACCTTTCGTACACAACACCTATAACCATACCACACAAGGAAGCATAAAACAAGAAGCAGCACAAATGCGCTGCTTCTTAATAAATAATATATGTTCTTTATCCTAAATGGAACTGTTCTACTATTTTCTTTAACTGTTCTATGGATTCTCTGCATTCCTGCAATCTGTTGTATCCTTCTGCAGTGCTGGTCTGCGTCTGGGAAGATTTCTCTGCAATATCACTGATACCGCTTGTAGACTGGCTCATCATGTCATTGATACCATCAGATGCAGTGGAAATCTCATCAATGTATTTCTCCAGCAGCTGCATGGAATCCTTGGTCTGTTCCATAACATTCTTGAAGTCATCTGAATCTGTTCTGTATTCTGTACCAGACTTCTGGAATTGTGCATAATCATTTACTACCGTATTCTCCAGGAAATCCATAATCGTGGTAATGCACTGTGTCAGACTGGATACTGCATCATTTACTTCCACTACGATACTATTGATATTGCCGACTGTACTTAATGTCTGCGATGCCAGACTGCCAATTTCAGAAGCGACAACTGCAAATCCGCGTCCTGCTTCTCCTGCTCTTGCTGCTTCAATATTTGCATTCAGTGCAAGAAGGTTCGTCTGGGAAGAAATCTCTTTGATTTCATTGGTCAGATCGTTAATTTTCTGTACTGCTTTGGACTGTTCCACGGCAGCATCTGCCTTGTCCTTCATCTGTTCATAGATCTCGTTAGCCTGTTTGCTGGACTGTGTACTGGTCTTCTCCATCGCAGCAGCCCGTGCATACGCCTGATGTGATTGTTCTACTCCATCGAGAGCCATCTGATAAATAGCTTCCGAATTCTGCTTTACCTCTGCAATATTCTGTACGATATGCTGGGTGTTAGCCAATGTCTCCTGCATACCTGCTGCCAGCTCCTGCGTAGCTGCCGAGTTATCCTGCGCAAGATCACTGTTGACCTTCATAATCTCATCCAGTCTGTCTACACCCTCTGTAATGGTCCTATTAGCTTCATCCAGTCTTGCCATAATATCTCTTAATATCTTACGCATCTCATGGACAGCCCTTGCCATAACGCCAATTTCGTCTTTCTGTCTGCGCAGTCTGCTTCCCATTTCTGTTGGTGAGAAATCAAGTCTGGAGGTTTGCTCAATAATCTCTGTTACATATTTTACGGGTTTTGCAATATTATTTCCGACAACAATTCCAAGAACCGAGCATATCAGAAGCGCAATGACAAGTCCTATCAATGTCATGCCTACCAACTGATTTGCTTCCGCATAGACTTCTCCATTCGGTGCTGTCAGTACAAGCTTCATTCCATTATCCAGGTTAAAATAGTACATCTGCTTTCTCACACCCTGATAGGTATACAGATGACCTTTTCCCTCATTGGTATCATCTGACAGGAAGGTTACAATATCTGACAATGAGCTGTCCTGCTCTCCCATGTTGGTTCCATTCTCCAGTTCCTTATGATGCATGACAACACCCTGCGCATTAATCAGGAATGCATAGCCTGTGTCATACATACTGATGGCATCTGTCAGATCCGTAAGTGTACCAAAGTCAATATCCATACCCACAACACCAATGGATGTACCATCTTCTGCATACAGGGGTATTACGTAGGAAATCATGTAGATATTGACATTCTCATTCAGGTAAGGCTCCATCCATAATGGCTCTCCTGCCTCTACCGGCTGATAATACCAGCCTACATGCGCAACGTCACTTGCATCATACATGGAAAAGTCAGTAGGTGTCAGCAAAGTGAAATTCTCATCTGTAGAATTTCTCGACATGAAAATACCGGATGTCGGATTGGAATACTGTGGATTATATCTGACATATGCTGTAACCGCACCGTCTGTATGACTTGCAAAATTAACAGCTTCCTTCTCTATCTGCTTCGTATACTGATCTGCATAATCCTTGCTTTTCTTAAAGGCTGCATAGTCAAAATCCTGCATCACCGCATCACTCAGCGTATTAACAGATTGTTCAATTCTTGAAATAGTACTGTTAATCTCCCCGGCAAAGACCTCCCCTGAAAGCTGTGACTTCGCTGCTGTATCCACAGAAGCCATCTGTGATGAATTAACAATCGCCAGACAGGCTATGATTCCTGCCGTCAGCAGTGAGCAGAACAGAATACCCATTATGATCTTGGTACGTATTGATTTCATAATTTTCCCCCTTTGGTATCTTAAGAATCAAAAAATATGATATAACTTCTGTTTGCCTGAAGCAATTTCATTATATCATATTTTCTGTTATTTTAAATAATATTTCATTTATTTTCAGAACTTTTGTGTGTCAAAAGCAATCCGCCCATCAAGCCGAATAACAAAAGGTATGTCTGTATTGTATTCAGGTTATGTAAAAGCCACTACCACAATAATGTATAATTTATGTAAAATCTGCATAAGCATACATTTTCGATACCTTGCGCCATCCGGTTGCGAATCCTCTCCCGATTGTGTTATGATATTCAGGTAGAAAATCAGCACCCGCATATCTATTATGCAGGTCATAAGAAAGGCATGGACATATTCATATGAAAAAAGAAAATCTCTGGCTTTCCTACCAGAACGAAGACAAAGAAAAGCTGCAGGCTATCTGCGAGCGCTATAAGAACTGCCTGGATGAGGGCAAAACAGAACGTGAATGTATTGATCTGACCATCCGCATGGCAAAGGAAGCAGGCTATCGCAATCTGGCTGACATCATTGCTGCCAAGGGCAAAGTCAGCAAAGGTGACAAGGTATATGCTGTACAGATGCATAAGAGCATTGCCCTTTTCCAGATTGGTGAAGAACCTATCTCTACAGGTATGAATATTCTGGGTGCACATATCGACTCCCCAAGAATCGATGTGAAGCAGAACCCATTATATGAGAAAGAAGGATTTGCATATTTTGATACCCATTACTATGGCGGTATCAAGAAATATCAGTGGACAGCTATCCCTCTGTCTCTTCACGGAAGAGTTGCCAGGAAGGACGGTACAATGGTAGATATCTGCCTTGGTGAGAAGGAAGAAGATCCCGTATTCGTTATCACGGATCTGTTAATCCACCTTGCCGGTGAGCAGATGGGTAAAAAGGCAACAGAAGTCGTAACCGGTGAGAATCTGGATCTGTTGATCGGTAATATTCCTCTTGAAAAAGACAGCGATACCAGCAAAGAAGAGAAAGAAACAATTAAGGCAAATGTTCTGAAGCTTCTGGCTGACCAGTATGGTATCGATGAAGAAGATTTCCAGTCTGCTGAATTAGAAATCGTTCCCGCAGGTAAGGCAAGAGACTGTGGATTTGACAGAAGCATGGTTCTTTCCTATGGACAGGATGACAGAATCTGTGCTTTCACTTCTCTCTTCGCAATGCTGGACGCAAAATGCGGTACCCGTACCCAGTGCTGTCTGCTGGTAGACAAGGAAGAAATCGGAAGTGTTGGTGCTACAGGTATGCAGTCCAGCTTCTTTGCCAATGCAGTTGCAGAATTACTGGCTATGACAGAAGGCGAATCCGAATTACTTGTTCGACGTGCTCTGGCTAACTCTGTTATGCTCTCATCTGATGTCAGCGCAGGCTTTGATCCTCTCTATGCGAATGTATTCGAGAAGAATAACTCTGCTTTCCTGGCCCATGGCGTTACATTCAACAAATATACCGGTTCCCGTGGTAAGAGCGGTTCTAATGATGCTAATGCTGAATATATTGCAGCACTACGCAAGGTCATGGATGACGCCAATGTATCTTATCAGTTTGCAGAGCTTGGTAAGGTAGATGCAGGCGGCGGTGGAACTATCGCCTATATCATGGCAAAATATGGCATGAACGTAATCGACAGTGGTGTTGCCGTACTGAATATGCACGCCCCTTACGAAGTCAGCAGCAAGGCTGATATCTATGAAGCAGTGAAAGGTTATCTGGCATTTTTAAACTGGAACGGTAAGTTCTGATACTCTGCTTCATAAAAAAGGGAATGCAGCGCTCGACCTGAGTGTTACATTCCCTTTTTAATTCATACATTATTATACATCAATAAAAGCACTTCTGAACTTCTGATAATTACAAGGCTTTCCAAAATAATATCCCTGACAGTAATTGGGGGAAACCTTCAACATCTTCTCCAGTTCTTTCTGGTTCTCAATACCTTCTACGCATACCTTGACATCCATGCCATGTACCATATCACTCATAAGCGAAAGCAGCTTGTATTCGTACTCATTTTCTACCGCCTTTACAGTAAAAGAACGGTCTATCTTGATAATCTCAGGATGCAGGTCATTGAGATAATGAAAGTTAGAATAACCGGTTCCAAAGTCATCTAACGCCAGCTGAATCCCCTTCTCCTTTAACCGGTTCCATAATTTGGCAATACGGCTGTCTGCCAGCAGAAGCCCACTCTCTGTCAACTCTATGATCACCTTGGAAGGATCTACCTGATGCTGTTCGATTACCTGCAATATATCGCTGATAATATTGCTCTTTAATACCTGAATATAGGAAATATTGACACTGATTCGAAAATCCGGTACTTTCATCTGTATGTCATGACATAACTCCAGAGCATGATGCAGCATCCATTTTCCCGCCGGAATGATAAGACCTGTCTTTTCCAGTAATGGAATAAACTCCACCGGTGATATCATCCCATACTCCTGTGTATGATACCGCATCAGAGCTTCTGCACCATACAGTGTCTTGCTTTTGGCATCAAAAAGCGGCTGCAGGTATACTTCAAAGCCTTCAAATCCATGATTGACAGAATTACGCAGCAGCTTGATCAACGATTTTTTGTATATAAACTTCTCATAATCCTGTTTTTCCAGAACATATGCCCTGTTCTTGCCTCTTCTTTTGGCTTCATTTAATGAAAACTCTGAATACCGCATAATATCAGAGAAATTAAACCCTGTAAATTCAGCTCCTCCAAGAATACCTGCTGACACAGTATAGACCGCCTCGTAATAATTATCTTTTACAAAAGCATCTATTGCTTGTCTTATTTCCTGGTACTGCTCTTCTGCCTGTTGAATACTTCGTCCCATGACATCCAGCACAAGGAATTCATCTGAGCCTGCCCGATATAATGTCTGTCCCGGCAAAATGCAGGAATCAATACATTCTGCTGTCTTTCGAAGCACCATGTCTCCATAATCACTTCCAAGCTTCTCATTGATTTCCTTAAAATCATCCAGCCCAAGGCGCATAAGATATCCTTCGTTGATTTTCTTCGATACATGTTCTTCCAGAAAAGAACGAAGACTGGACATTCCAAGTAATCCACTTACATTATCAGCCTTTTGTCTGGCACCGATTTCGTTAATACAGCCAAGCATATACTCAGGTGTACCATCTTCACTGCGGACAACATATCCTCTGCAATTGATCCAGATAGCCTCTCCTTTCTTCGACATCCATCTGTACTGAAGATTATGAAAGTCTTTCTTTCCATCAAGAATCTCCTGCAGATCCTTCTGTAGCATCTCGACATCCTGCGGATATACAAATTTGGCATGATTGGATATTACATCATGGAATTCCACTGCCGGAAGACTGAAATGCTTTATTGCCTCTGGTGAAATATAGTAATAATCATTCATAAGATCATATACATACAAATAATCATCCATGCATGGATGAAGCATATTAATTACCTTGCATAGCTGCTCTACTGTAATGTCTTTTGTATCGAATTCTCCCACAGTATTGCCTCCTCGTATCACCAAAGTAAGGATATAAAAACACCTGTATTATATCCTTAACCGCCTTATCAACTGTTCTGAATGCATCATTATCACTTAGTAATTATATAAAATATTCAGAACTTAATCAATAGTTTTATAAATTTAAAGATATATTACAGGTATTACTGTTCTTATATGTCATTTCTCTATTGGTGTTGTATCAAGCTTCATAAACATGGTAAAGGCAAAGCCAAGCACGAATCCCACCACGCAGGTTCCAAGAAATCCCCAGAAACCATCCCCGAAATAAACCGGCAATGTAGGAAGCCCCGGGAAAGCAAATGCAATCGCATGTGCACCGGTAAATCCCGTAAGTGCCCCTCCTATAGCGCCCCCTGCGCAGACTGCAGCCATAGGTTTCTTCAGTGGAAGATTCACACCAAACATCGCAGGCTCTGTCACACCAAATACGGCAGATATCACAGCGGACAGGATACGGCTTTTACATGCAGAGTCCTGTACCCGGAAGGCGACAGCCAATGCTGCCCCTCCCTGTGCCATGGCTGCCGCCCCAATGAAAGGAAGTATGGTATCTTCTCCATATAATGCAATATTCAACATAACGATTGGAACCAGACTCCAGTGGAAGCCAAATATTACCATGATCTGTATCAGCCCTCCAAGGAAGAAGCCTGATACATAAGGATTCCAGTCATAGACATAGGTATATCCAGATGCCAGAATGTCTCCAAACCAGGTGCCCATCGGTCCGAATAAGGTGAGCGTCACGACACCGGTCACAATGATTGATAATAATGAGACAAGAAATCCACTGATTATCTCAGGTATAACCCGCTTCCAGAACCTCTCTGTAAAATGCAGGAAGCCTACTGCCATCAGTATAGGCAAAACACTGGATGGATACGTTGCCTTTGTCACAGGAATCCCTGCAAAGTTAATCTTCTGCGCTGCATCAAAAGCCTGTGTCAATTGCGGATACAGAAGAACCCCTGCAACAACCACCGCTGTAAATTTATCGCATTTGAACTGCTCTGCTGCCGTAAAGGCAATAAAAACAGGCAAAAAATAGAAAAATGCATCTGCGATGGCATTACAGATCAGATACGTGCCACTATCCTGGGCTATCCATCCAAGACTTACAAACAATGCCAAAAATCCTTTCGTAATCCCCGCTGCAGTCATGATATTGATAATCGGCATAAAAATGGCTGAAATCGCCGCAATAATCCGATTAAGCACTGAATTTCTCATACAGGCTCCTCTTATACGTATTTCGCAAGTGTAGCTTCTACAGCACCTTTACCAGCCAACATTTCCACAAAATACTGCTCTGTCAGTTCTCCAAGACCTGCCTCATACAGATTCACGCCAAATATCTTCTCATTTGACAGAATCGGTGCTACCTTCTCATGAACCTGTGTATCTCCAAACTTCAAGTCAGCTACATAAGGGCATACGGTGTCCAGCATAGGATCTGCACTCAGTGTAAAAGCCTCTCCCTTATCATCTATGCCACACAGATACCGCAGCCAGCCAGCAAAGACAAGTGGGATTCTCTTTAAGCTGCTTACAGACAGTTCCCCTGAACGCTGATATGCCTTAATCGTCTCACCAAAACGGATTCCCAGCTTCTGAGAAGTATCTGTAGCGATACGCTGTGGCGTATCAGGCATGAAAGGATTCGGGATTCTGATATTTACCACTTCATCAATGAACTTCTTCGGGTCAATTACTCCTGGATTTACTACTACAGGAAGTCCCTCTTCATAGCCTATTACCTCTACCAGCTTCTTCAATACCGGGTTATCCATTTCCTTGGATATCAAGGTATAGCCAAGCAGACAGCCAAATACAGCAAGCGCAGTATGTAACGGGTTCAGGCATGTGCAGACTTTCATCTTCTCGACACGGTCTACCGTTTCTCTTGCAGTGAAGATTACACCGCCTTCTTCCAGTGCAGGTCTTCCATTGGGGAAATTATCCTCAATAACCAGATACTGGCATTCCTCTGCATTGACAAAAGGCGCTACATAAGTATTCTTGCCGGTAATTACAGGCTCCAGATTTTCCACTCCTGCCATCCGAAGCATATCTTCTACAGAAGCGTCCGGTCTTGGGGTAATCTTATCAATCATGGACCAGGGGAAGCTGACCTTATGTGCATCCTCTACATAAGCCAGGAAGCCTTTCTCTACCAATCCTCTCTGTTCCCAGCCCTGTGCAAAAGCATGGATTGCCTGATATAACTTGTCTCCATTGTGAGAACAGTTATCCATGCTCACCATTGTAATGGGCAATGCGCCTGCCTGATAACGGGCATATAGAAGTGCTGCTACTTTACCAATATAGCTGACAGGTCTTTCTGTTCCCTGCTCCATATCCTGTGCAGCTGCCGGTAATATACTGCCCTTGCCATCCACCAGACTGTATCCCTTCTCAGTAATTGTAAAGCTTGCCATCTGTAAACTTGGATTAGTGAATATTTGTGACAGTCGTGTCATGTTCTGTGTATTATCACTGTCCAGTGTCAGCGCTTCCATAATACTTCCTACTACTGTCTTATCTACATTTCCATCGGCCTTTAAAGTAGCCAGGATTCCCAGATTATCATGAGGCTGATACATTTTATCAATGATCTCATAATCATATCCTTCTACTGCAATCAGTCCGGTCTTCATTTTTCCTGCATTCAGCAGCTCCTGTACTACATTTGCCTGAAAAGCACGGAAAATATTGCCGGCTCCAAAATGCACCCAGACAGGATGTTCTGCTGTCTCTTTCCGTACCTGTTCCATTGAAAATGCAGGAAGGACAAAGCCTGCCTTCTCCCACTCCTGTCTATGTTCAAATACACCATCATAAGATAATTTCATATTGCTTTAACCCCGCTTTGCATTTTTATCAATTGCTTCCCATAAGCCGTTCAGATATGCCGCACCAAGTGCTCTGTCATACAGACCATATCCCGGCATAGCCACTTCACCCCAGATCATACGTCCGTGGTCTGGTCTGATTGGTCCATCAAAGCCGATTTCATAGAGTGCTTTCATGATCTCGTACATATCAAAGCTTCCATCACTGGATAAATGGGCGGACTCTTCAAAGTCTGTCGGAGAATTAAATTTCAGATTTCTCACATGAGCGAAATGAATTCTGCCCTTGAGGGAACGGATCATATCCGGCAGATTGTTCTCCAGATTGGTTCCATAGGAGCCTGAGCAGAAGGTCACACCATTGTGTGGGTTATCTACCATATGCATCATGCGTAGTATATTTTCTTTATTGATAATGATCCGCGGCAGGCCAAATACGCTCCATGCGGGATCATCCGGGTGAATTGCCATATTGATATCATATTTATCACAGGTCGGCATGATACGCTCCAGGAAATATTTCAGATTTGCAAAAAGCTTCTCATTGTCAACATCCTGATACATCTCAAAGAGTTCTTTCACTCTCGCCATACGCTCAGGCTCCCAGCCAGGCATAACGAAACCATTAGAATCAGAATCAATGGATGCAAACATCTCTTCCGGCTTCAATGCATCCACTGCTGCCTGATTGTATGCCAGCACGGTAGAACCATCCGGTCTTTTTCTTGCCAGTTCTGTTCTTGTCCAGTCAAATACAGGCATGAAGTTATAACATACCATATGAATATCTTCCTGTCCCAGGCGTTCCAGTGTTGTAATATAATTCTCTATGTACTGCTCTCTGTCGGGAGAACCAATCTTAATTGCATCATGAATATTCACACTTTCAATTCCTGCAATCGTGAGCCCTGCTGCCTCTACTTCTTTCTTCATGGCACGGATATCTTCCAAAGACCATGCCTCTCCTGGAACAGAATCATACAGTGTCGTAATCACACTCTTCACCCCAGGAATCTGACGAATCTGCTCCAGTGTAACAGAATCATGTTTACTGCCATACCATCTTAATGTCATCTGCATAGGAATAACCTCCATATTCTCATAAATAAAAAATACCTATCCAGGACGATTCTTGCCGTCTCCGGATAGGTATATTGTATCGGATTATTGCAGTTATTTCATTGTAATATTTGTTGTGTAGTTTGCAAAAATTGCTGTTCCTGATACATTATAAAATCATATTCCCATGCGCCATATACCTTATGACTTGTTCTACGAGTCTTCATAATCTCCTCCAAGGACTTTATCCGCATAATCTACCAACAGGCGAAGCCGGCTGATCTCCTCGTTCAGGACCGTCCTGCCTTCCTGTGTCAACTGATAAAGTCTCTTCCTCTTATCTTCAGGATCATCACTTTCTATCTCAATAATCCATCCCTTCTTCAACATATTACTGACAGCGCCATACATCGTTCCTGAGCCGATCTTCACATTGCCATCTGATATCGCAGCCACCTTCTGCATGATTCCATAACCATGTCTGGGTCTGTCATACAGACATAATAATATATAAAAATAGCTCTCTGTTAGCGGTTCCTGCTTCTTCATTCTGTTTCCCACACCTTTCAGTGGTTGATTTTACGCTGATACCTTACCTGCACGCATCCCCTTCGTGAGAGGATATAACACTGCTGCACTGATTACTATGATGATAATTGCTACCGGCACTGTCGGTACACTTTCCGGTAATACTGCCAGCAATGATGGCATAAAGTTATTGACCATATGCATCAGAATACATGGATATACGGATTTCGTTCTGTATGCTGTATACCCAAGTGCAAGTGCCAGAGGAAGTACATACAGTCCCTGCATGATATTCATATGATAGATTCCAAACAGAACCGCCTGAATGATAATCGCTGCCACAACCGGTAAATTCTTCTCAAGCAATCTGAAGATAATACCTCTGAAGATCAATTCCTCTCCAATCGGAGCGATGATCACCACTGTCAAGGCTGCTATCAAAGCACTGCCACTCAGAGAAAATCCCATTAATTCCTGATATGTTTCCATGGACCCCGGAACCAGCGCACCAATGATCTGGGACAGTAATAAAGCAATTCCGTAACATCCAATTGCTGTAACCACTACAGTAGCAATATTCCTTCCATTGATAAGCTCCTTAAAATCCTGCTTCTGCTGCTGGGTATACTTCTTCACAATGCCAAAGCGATACCATAACAGTGCTACTGCTGCACAGATTATTGTCGTAATCATAAGCAGATCCGTCATAAAGCCGGACTCTGAAATCAGCAGCATATAATGCTCCTGACTCATCTCAATATCCCCGCCAGTCTGCGCCATGCACTTCACCATATACACACCTGCGCCAACACCACTGACCGTCACCTGAATCGCCAGAAAAGCCAATAATGTCAGAAGCGCCAAAACCACACCCTTGACCGGCTTCTTCTTAACCTGTACAGCCTGCTGCTCCTGCTGCACTGCTGCATTCATATTATTCGTATCCATACTACTCCTCATTTCTGCGTACATGCCTTGCGCATTGCAACCCATGTCCTGTACGCCCAGACACAGATTCCATGTGTGAAACTCCCTCACATCATGCCTCTCTCTATAATGTATCGTCACCTGATATGTCGTGCAACGATATATCAGGTGTTGGATATATCATAGCACGACATATGTCGAGTGTCAACATATTATTTAAAATTTAAGTATCAAATTTAAGTAGCTATTCAAAAACCTATACGCAAAGTCTCATCTTTGATGCTTTACTTTTGCGCATAGGGTTACTTCGCTATGCAAAATATGCTACACTATATCTAACTAAAAATAGATTCTCTCCATTCAAGCCCCGCTCTGAATGGAGAGTCACTTTCACGCAATTACGGATACAGAATCGAACAGATTCAACAATGCAACACAGGCACGCTCTCAATCCCCAGAAAGGACACCCCATGCACAAGAAAGACCTCCAGACCACCTTTAGTACAAGGCAATTCATGTATTCCGAGGACTTTGAAGTCTATTACTACAGTGACCTGCCCCTGAAAGCAGTCAGTCCACATACACATAATTATTATGAATTCTATTTCTTTTTGGAAGGAAATGTAGATATTCATGTCGAGGATAAAACATACCATATCAAAAATGGTGATTTCCTGCTGATTCCCCCACATGTGACCCACTACCCGGTATTTCTGGATCATACAACACCCTACCGCCGTTTCATTCTGTGGATCAGTACCGATTACTGTAACCGCCTCATGGAATCTTCTTTAGATTATGGTTATCTCTTACAGAATGTGACTACGACACATAATTATTCCTTTTCCAATGATGTCATCACCTTTAACCGCATCCAGTCCCAGATATTCGAACTGATCGAAGAGGTAAAAAGCAACCGTTTCGGCAGAGATGCCAAAATTGCCCTTCAGGTCAATTCTCTGCTTCTGTATCTGAACCGGCTGATCTACGAACGCAGCCACATGGCTGGAGCTTCTTCTGAGAAAGAATTACATCTGGCTATCTGTGATTTTATTAACAATCACCTGGAAGAAGACTTATCCCTGGAGCGCCTGGAAAAAGAGTTTTTTGTAAGTAAATATTATATTTCCCACACCTTCAAAGATAAGATTGGACTCTCTCTCCATCAATATATCAGCAAAAAAAGATTGCAGGCCTGTCGGTCTGCAATCGCAAGCGGAGCCTCTATCAGCTCTACATATGAACTATATGGTTTCAGTGACTATTCTGCATTCTTTCGTGCTTTTAAAAAAGAATACGGACTGTCACCCAAGGAATACCGGGATATGACTACTCTTCTGTCTTGATAATTCCTGTTACATCACTTATTGTATTGTTGTCAATTCTGTTGCGGATCTGCTGCATACGCTTATCCAGCTGGCAGATAAGGTCCGCACAGTATTTTAACTCTTCTGAAATGCTCTCTGCATTCTCAACGTCTTTCTTGTATTTCATCTTATGCTCAAGGCTTGCCCAGAAATCCATCGCAATCGTACGGAACTGTACCTCTACACGCATATGCTTCTTCTCACCGGTAAGGAATATGGGAATATCCAGTATCAGGTGCAGACTTCTATATCCATTTGGCTTTGGATTCTTAATGTAATCCTTCATCTCAATCAATATGATATCATCTTGCTTCAACAGGCATTCCACCAGCTTATAGATATCTTCCGGGAAAGAGCAGATTACGCGGATTCCTGCAATATCAGTCAGATTCTTTTCTATATTTTCTATGGAAAAAGGTATCCCCTTTCGCTGCATTTTGCCATAAATGCTCTCAGGACTTTTCAATCTGGCTTTGATGGATTCAAAGGGATTGCGGCTGTTCACCAGTGCAAGCTCCTTATTCAGTACTTCCAGCTTCGTCTGTACCTCCAGCATCGCACATTCATACTGCATCATAAGATGCATGAACGGCTCCAGATATTCTTCCTTTAATTCTTTGATTGCCCCTAATTCTGTCTTCGTATCCAATCTGCTTACCATGCCCTTCTGTCTTATTTACTTGTAATAATAACTATTTAGAACCCATTCGCAAAATCGCTGTTACACATACCCGAATCCCAGTATGGTATATTTCTTCTCTTCGTCTCCTGCTGCCATGCGGATTTCTACCGTATGCTCTTCTGCCTGTTCTTCACTGAATACCAGCAGCGGATTACAATGCGTCCATCCATTCTTATGCGGATCAGCAGTCAGCTTATATTTACCATCCACATACACATCTGCCTTTCCTACATCAATGGCAGCAGAATCCTTATTGATCAGGAATAATGCCCTGCAGGTTATTTTCATGACAAACGTGTCATTTTCTGTACTTTCTTTATACCAGTTATTTGGAAACTGTGCCACAGGTTCCAGTCTGTCATCCATCTCCACTCTCTGAAGATCTGTATCTATGCTGTCATATGCACCACAGCTTATGCTGACTCCCTGGGGAATCTGCTTCCTGTCAAGAAGCTTCACCTGTTCAAAGTCACTGCCCTTTCCCCATTGGTTCCGGATTGCAATACGACTGTCTAACAATTCATCTGTATGGTCCGTTCCCGCATATGCTGCTGCCTTGTCCCACAGGTTCATGAGGCAGTCTGCCATGATACGATGTCCCATATTGCTGGGATGATATATATCATAAAAGAACTGATTCTTCGACAATACTCTGCCTTCTTCTCTGGTCAGGCGAAACTGCGGTGTAACCGCATTTTTAATGCTGACCATGGGCAATTCATAGGTCTCACCCACAATCGCAAGCCGATCCTGTAAATTCCAGTCATATGCAAATACTGCAAAAAGCAATACCACCGCCGGATGCCACGGCAATGTAAGAATCTTACGGACCAGACTTTCATAACATACGCCTTTTGTTTCATCGCCTTCATCATTCACAGCGAATTCTACCACTACAATATCCGGCTTAACAGTGCCATCTCTCAATACATCCCTGTCAAAACGCAGCATTCCAAGCTCTGAGGGTGTGCCACCGACCCCTGCTTTTACAAAATGTACATTCCTGCCTGTACCAAAATGTTCTGCAAAAGACTGATATGACCGATATGCATAGCTCTGGTGGTCAATGGGGATTGCACCTGCTCCCTGTGTAATAGAGCCTCCAATGTAGGCAAGTGTCACATCCTCTCCCTGCTTCGCCCTATGGATTGCCGCCGCAAGCCTGGACATATTGCCGGTCTGCATCAGGGAACGTTCTATCATCTGGCTGTACGCAGGGCTGTCTGTGTCTACTGCTTCATCTTCCATAACCGGTGGCGCTGTATAGCCATCCTGCAGATAGAATCTGACACTGACTCTTGCCTGTAATCCACTCTGCGGAAATTCAAAACGGATCTGTCCAGGTTCTTTATCATCCTCTGACCATACTGCATCATCCAGTTTCAGGATACGCTCTGCACCGTCTCCCCAGGTATCCAGATAAAGCGTTGTTCCCGATACATAAGGATCCGTCTTTCCATACATCTGAAATGCAAAACGTACCTTCTGTATTTGTGACACTGGTGTCACAATATCAACTGTTACACCAATACTGTGCACCAGTTTGCGAAATCCTTCAGTTGTCTTTAGAAGCTCCAGTATCTCTTCATCTGTCACATTTCCTGCTATCTGCGCACTGTTGATGAGCCTGTTATCATTCTCATAAATAAACTGAATGCCTCTGCCGTCTGTCTGTTTTGCACCGAATATCTCCTTCTCCTTCATAATATAGAAGAAGGGTCTCTTTCTGGTCGGATCCTTGGGTGCTGCCGGTCCCTGTATTGTCGTCATATCTATTGCCTCCTGTCGTTTCGTTCTAATCACTGCTGTAGCAGTCTGTTACTTATCTACAGCTTATCACGATTGTCTTCAGGCTGCTTCTTACATATTGCCATCTTCTTATCAAAATACGTAATTCTATCTCTTCACTGCCCAGCGCATCTTCGTAGATCTGGCTCTGCCATTGTTACGGCATTCCTCTGCGCTTGGACGAATCACATCCTCTGCAATCTCACGAAAGATTCCTTCCTTATAATATTGCTTGAATGCTTTCTTTACCATCCTATCCTCTCCAGAGTGAAAAGTCAATATTGCAACTCTGCCATTGGGCGCCAGCACATCCGGGAGACTGTATAAGAATTGATCCAACACCTCAAATTCGCTGTTCACATCAATACGCAGCGCCTGAAAAACACGCTGGCAACTCTTCTTTACAATATCCTTCTTTTCTTTATTCTCCGGTAAAAAAGCCAGTGCTGTCTCGATGGTTTCCCTAAGCTTCGTCGTTGTATCAATCCTATGCCCTTTCTTCATTTCTTTCATAATGGCAGATGCAATCTGTTTCGCATAGGGTTCATCCGAATTCTCAATGAACATACCAATCAGTTCATCTTCTGACACCTGTGTCAGTCTCTCGGCTGCACTTACACCTTTCTGGGGATTCAGTCTCAAGTCCAGTGGTCCATCCAGCTTATAGGAAAAGCCACGCTCCGGGTTATCAATCTGCATAGAAGAGACACCCAGATCAGCCAGCATAAAATCAAAAGGTCCATACTCCTGTGCCACTTTGGCAATATTGGCGAAATTCTCCTGTATAGAAGTGAAGATATCCTCTCCAAATCCTGCATCCCGCAGTCTCTGCGTGGTCTTCACGATCTCAATAGGGTCTACATCCAGCCCATATAGGTGTCCCTGTCCCTGCAACTGTTCCAGCATCTTTCTGGTATGTCCGCCATATCCCAGGGTGGCATCCAGTCCCTTCTGCCCAGGCTGTATCTGCAGGAAATCAAGGATTTCCTTCACCATAATGGAGATGTGCATTCCTGCCGGTGTTGATCCCTTGCTGATTACCTTCGCCACTGTATCCGCATATTTCTCCGGGTTCAGTTCCTTATATTTCTCCTCGAACTTACGAGGGTGTGTTCCTTTATATCGTGGTCTTCTTTTATGTTCTTCCATATCAATAACCATACCTTTCTGTAACCTGCAGACTTTGAGCCGCAGGCACAAAGTTGCCGTGTGCAAAAACTACCATATATGGTTTTTTCATATTCACTACTGGAAATATACCATATGGCTCTCAATATTACAACCGGCACAATTGGCATGTAGTTGTAATTTTCAAAAAAACAATTGCCCACTTCATGAAATAGTGTATAATTATATATACTGTCTACTAATTAAGAAAAGGATTATATATGACTTACAAAAAAATATCCAAACATACTTTTATTATTCTGATTTTCGCCTTGTCTATGGTCATACTGGCTGTATTCCGGTGTTCTTTCCTCATCCGTGATACACTGACCCTGGAAGTAAAAGAGAACCTCAAAGATGTAACTGCCCAGAATGCATTGGCCGTGACCCAGGAGCTGACAGATAAGTTCAATCTGCTCAACAGTCTCAGCAGCGGAATAACAGATGTCTCCAATGACAGCGAAGAATACATTCAATATTTAAAAGTTTATACAGATACCTACCGTTTCAAGCGTATCGGGATTATTGACAGACAGGGCATTACGACTACTACAGACGGATACAGGCAGGACTTGTCTTTCCGGGATTTCTATCAGGACGGCATGAAAGGACTATCCGGAATAACCAACAATATAACCGATGCTGTCGGAGATGTCCATGAATCCATTAATGTATTCAGTGTTCCTATCTATAATGCTCAGAATGAGATTGATGGCGTTCTCTATGCCACATACTGTACAGAGAATTTCAGCGAGCTTGTAAGTATCCCTTCCTTTGATAATCTGGGGATAAGCTGTATCATCAATCAGGACGCAGATTTTATCGCCATCTCGGACACTGCTCCCGATGACCTTCGCAATGCAGTTAATCTAATGGATTATCTCTGTCAGTACAACGAAGGCCATGAAACAACAATTTCTGTTGTACGCCAACACATGGATGATGCTTCTGAACATGTTGGTTCTTATACCAATCAGGATCAGCGCTATTATTATTGCATGGTTCCACTGCATAACCTCCGTTCAGACAGGCAATGGTTTCTTTTAACGATTGTGCCGGAACAGGTTCTGTGGAATATGGCAAAGCCCATTAATTTCTATGTCACCAGACTCATGCTTATCATATTTGCCATTTCAGCCTGCAGCATCATCCTTTTCCTGTATTTCTACCGTAAACAGAAGAAGGAACTGTTGGAACTGGCTTATAGTGATTCCCTGACAGGTGGGGACAACTTTGCTGCATTCCAGGAGAAACTGGCTAGGAACAACTATGGCAGGATTTACTATGTAGCCCTTGATATGCAGAACTTCAAGATTATCAACACTACCTGTGGTGTTACCAAAGGTGATGAAACTCTTCGTGAGATATGGAAGGTGCTTTGCAATAATCTGCATTCTGATGAACTCTGTACAAGAATCAGTGCTGACCGCTTCTTCTTCCTGGTCTGTGAGCCGGATAAACCCAGTGTCGAGGTGAGACTTAATAAGCTGAATTCCGATCTGGAAGCAATTTCTTCCAGGTTAAATATCCCAAGGCTCTTCCCATTGATGGGTATATACGAAACCTCTGACCATAAGGATCCAGAGCAGATATACGGTAAAGCGATTCAAGCAAAGTCCTTGATTAAGGGACTTCGTACCAGACATTATGCATTTTATGATGATCTTGATATCGACCAGATCTCTGAAAACCACAAAATTGAAGATGATTTTGAAAGTGGTATCCAGAATAAAGAGTTTCAGGTCTGGTATCAGCCCAAGGTCGATCCGTACACTGGAAATCTTCTGGGCGCAGAAGCATTGATCCGCTGGATCAAACAGGACGGCAGCTTGCTTCCACCCAGCAAATTCATTCCACTTTTTGAGAAAAATGGTAA